>ENA-OQIN01000923-OQIN01000923.1-human-gut-metagenome-genome-assembly--contig:-NODE-923-length-14279-cov-3.745810_pt1 | contig 14279 bp, 7 predicted proteins | sample MGYA00242581_ERZ504746 | MGnify/ENA primary metagenome ERZ504746 (study PRJEB26092, sample SAMD00036436) | human gut metagenome | host: Homo sapiens | study: EMG produced TPA metagenomics assembly of...
CCATCCGACACTGATTCCGGCGATTGAATCAGGATGGGTGAAGGCGGTCTATTCTTTTGGCAGTGAAGTGGGGATGGAAGAATACATTAAAGCGCGGCCTGATATTTTTGCAGTCGGTCCGGATGGGACTATGCGGTCCAACCGTGCTTTTGCCCAGGCGGCGGGACATTACGCGGCAGATATGTTTGTAGGGGCGACCATGCAGATCGATCCCTTCGGAAACAGCAGTACGGCTACGAAATCCCGCGTGGCAGGATTTGGCGGGGCGCCCAATATGGGGTGTGATGCCAAAGGGCGCCGTCATGTGACACCGGCATGGAAAAAGTGCGGAGCCGAAGTGGCAAACCGTTATGACTTGATTGGTGATGCAGAACGGGGCCGGAAACTGATTGTGCAGATGATTACCACACTGTCGCCCAAGATGCAGCCGGGTTTTGTAGAAGAGCTGGATGCGGTGCCGCTGGCCAAAGCGGCCCATTTGGATCTTGAACCGGTTATGATCTACGGGGATGACCTGACACATATTGTTTCTGAGGTAGGAATTGCTTACCTTCACAGATGCCACAACATGGAAGAAAGAACCGCGGCAATCCGTGCCATTGCAGGAAAAACCGAAGTGGGACAGCAGGCTGATCCCAAAGAGACAGAACGTCTCCGCAAAGAGGGAATTGTTAAGTATCCGGAAGATCTCGGTATCGATATATCCAGGGCAGACCGTTCTCTTCTGGCTGCAAAAAATATGGATGACCTGATTACATGGTCCGGCGGACTTTATGCACCTCCCGCACAGTTCAGAAAATAAAAGACGGATGATCAGGGCAGAGAGTTAAAGATTCTCTGCCCTGATTTTTTATGGAGCAGATTATTTACCGGTTCGTAAAACTCTTTCCGGCCGTTTGTGGTATGATACAGCCAATAAAATAAGAAAGAAGGCGCATCTATGAATTATAGAAAATATCTCTTGATGCCCCTGGCAGCGGTGATGCTGGCGGCGGGTGCGGCGGTATTGACTCTTCAGACAGTGAAGGCGGGGGAACAGAAACCGGCTGAGGGGGACATTGTCCTGCGTCTGGACCGGGAGAATCGGGATGGAATGCCTGCCCATTTCCGCACATCAGGAGATGCGTTCGGTACGGTTTCATCACGGTACCAGTCCCAGATGAATCCGGATTATATACCGTCGAAAAAAGGTATGGCGGACCTGCATATTTCAGGGAGCGCACAGCCTTCGGAAAAAGAATGGACCAGCCTGGCGCAGTGTCTGCACAGCCTTCATACCGGACCTGTCTATGATATAGATCTGCGGGAAGAATCCCATGGATTTATCAACGGAAATGCAGTCAGCTGGTATGGATTCCGCAATTGGGCGAATATGAACCGGACGGGCAGAGATATAATGAAAGATGAAGAGGGACGGCTTCAGCAGAACATGGGGAAAGATGTCATAGCCTATAAAATGACGCAGAGCGGGCGAGTGAAAAAAGAAGAGCAACTGTCCGTACTCCGGATATCGACAGAAAAAGAAGTCATACAGCCGCTCGGTATCCGGTATGTCAGAATCCCGTCAGAAGATTATAAATGGCCGTCAGAAGAAGCTGTAGACCAATTCATTTCCCTGTACCGCAGGCTTCCTTCCGATGCATGGCTGCACTTTCACTGTGAAGAAGGAGAAGGAAGGACGACTGCTTTTATGGCCATGACAGACATGATAAAAAACCCTGATGTTCCCTTCCGAGATATCATATACCGGCAGCATCTGATCGGCGGGGATGACGTGACCTATATAGGAAGCGCAGGAACATCCCGTTCATGGAAGCTTCCCTATGAGCGGGAGAAAGCAGAAATGGCCCGGCTTTTTTATCAATACGTGCAGGAACAGGAGCCGCAGGGATTCCATATTTCCTGGTCACGCTGGCTGGAGACTCATGGCGGAGACAAATAAGAAGCAAAAAAATGTACGGCGCAAATCCCAAGATGCAGAGATATATGCCGTACATTTTTTGTCTGACAGAAAGCCTCCTTATGTCTCAGCGGCTTTCAAAAAATGCTTTATAAGCCAGATACGTAGTATATGCATCTGCTTTGCTTACCAGATCCATAGGCGCATGCATGGACAGCATGGCGGTGCCGCAGTCAACGACCTCACAGCCCCAGTCGGCCATCATAAAAGCAATTGTTCCGCCGCCGCCCTGGTCTACCTTTCCCAGCTCGCCGATCTGCCACGGGACGCCGGCTTCATTGAAAATGCCCCGTATTTTAGACAGATATTCAGCATTGGCGTCATTGCTTCCGGACTTGCCGCGGGCTCCGGTGAATTTTGTTACACAGATGCCGTAACCCAGCAGTGCGGAATTATCTTTTTCCGTTACTTCGGGGAACATGGGATCCAGACAGGAGTTGACATCGGCAGACAGCACTTCACTGGCGGCCAGTGTCTTCTCCAGTGCGGCAGGTCCGTAAGAACCGGCCGCAATCAGCAGTTCCTTGACAAAAGTCGTAAAGTAAGAAGATTCCATGCCTGTGTTTCCATAAGAACCGATTTCCTCCTTGTCTGTCAGAAGAGCCACCTGCGTATACTCACCGGGTTCGGCATTCAAAATTGCGGTCAGGTTGGCGTAAGAGCAGACACGGTCATCCTGTCCGTAAGAAAGAATTAGTGAACGGTCCAGCCCCGCGTCGCGGCTCTTGTCAGCAGGAACCAGTTCCAGCTCGGCAGAAGTGAAGTCTTCTTCCTCAATGCCGTATTTCTCTTTCAACAAGGCCATAACCGCTTCTTTTGGTTTCTGACTGTCTTCAGAATGGATACCGGCAATAGCCTGCAGCTGTTCTCCTGTGATTCCGTCAGCCAGAGTTTTCTTCATCTGATCCTGGGCCATATGGATCAGCAGGTCGCTGATACAGAAGACAGGATCAGATGGATCCATTCCGATATTGATTTCTGTCTTTTTTCCGTCCCGGGTATAGACGACACCTATAAGGGCCAGGGGAATGCAGGTCCACTGGTATTTCTTGATGCCCCCGTAGTAGTGGGTGCGGAAATAAACTATGCCGTCCTGTTCATTGACCGGATTTGCTTTTAAGTCAAGACGGGGGGAATCGATATGGGAACCGACAATTTTAAGTCCCTCCGTGAGGGGTTTTCTGCCGATAACAGCCAGTACGGCAGACTTTCCCTTTTGATTCAGGCAGACCCTGTCGCCGGGCTTGAGCGGCTGATGGGCTGAAAGCAGATGAAATCCCCTGTCTTCTGCTTCTTTCATAATTCTCTTTACGGCCAGCCGTTCTGTACGGCAATGATCAAGGAAATCTTTATATCCTTCGCAGTACTGAACAGCAGCTTCCCGTTCCTGCCGGTTCATGCGCTGCCAGACAGATTTTGTTCTGCTGTATGTTTCCATTTTTTCAGCCTCCTATTGATAATGATTTACAACTATAGTATAAAGTTCCGAACTGCATTTGTACAGGGGGGCAGAGAAGAGCCGTCTCCGGCGTCCGGAATTCTTTGAATATCTTTTTTATTATAGCAGGGCCGGGACTGACATTGCAAAAAAGTGCTTTCCCCGCGGGGAAAGCACACTGTTTCAAAAAGGAGGACGATCAAGTGTTAAACCGGATATCTCATGCCATTCTGCCCTGCCAGAACATTGAATCATGAGATGAAAATCCTAAATTCTGAATGGAATTTCATTCCGGCGGCCGGCTGTAAAAGTCTGCCTGAAAGGAAATGCACCGGCGCCGGTGCATTGATGCCGGTGTATATATGACAGGCCGTGCGGAAGGAGAACCTCCGGTCACTGCGGTACCTGCCCGGTACGGCGGATCTTCATGCCCGCTTAGATACCTGGAAGAATTCAGCTGACGTAGTGCACAGAAGAAATTAAACGGGACTGTATAAAACGGCCGCAGCGGTCAACATTCTTCTGTCTGGTGACCGCCGGGCTGCCCGGCAGTCCGCATGCTTATAAGGAACTGCCGGGCAGTCTGCCCGCTTTCTTTTTTGTTCAGTTCTCCGGCAAAGACCTCCTTACCTATAATAAATGCAGAAGACTATGCGGAAGAGGATGAAGCCTCCGCACAGTGGATGGCGGGGAATTATGCTATAATATAAATGATTTCTCCGCAGAAGTGGTTCTGCATTTTCTTTATTATAAAGAAAACAGGCAGAATCTGGGAAAAAAGACAATAAGTTGCACAGAAACAGGGATCAGATGCAGGACCTGAATTATTTCAGGAACCATCAGGAAAGGGCGGCGGCAAAAATTGGGTATGGCAGGACGGGTTACCATGGAATTTCAGCATCTGTGGCTGGCAGTCTCTCTTTTTATTTTTATTGTTTTTCTTCTGAGTCAGACGAATGTTTTTCGTCAGGCCCTCAGTGAAACGGTAACCTCATGGAAAAGCAGAATTCTTTTTGCAGCTGTTTTTTCCATGATCGGCATATTGGGAACCTACTGGGGAATCAGGACAGATGATGGAATCATTAACAGCCGTTCTGTCGGAGTCATCGTGGGCGGTATTATCGGAGGCCCATTCGTCGGGCTTTGCGTAGGCGTCATCACAGGGGTTCATCGGATGTTCTTCCCGGATACCTTCACAGCCATGGCCAGCGGGATAATTACCATTCTGCAGGGGACTGCGGCGGGTCTGCTGTCGTCCTTTATTAAGTCCAGACACCGCATGTGGCCATGGGCTTTTGGCATAGGATTTCTTTTTGAAAGCCTTCACATGATGTTTCTTTTCCTTTTTGCAGGCCCTCCAGAAAGAGTGCTCCATTTTGTACAGGTACTGGCACCATCCATGATTACTAATAACTCTATTGCCATAGGACTTTTTATCGGCATGCTGGAACGGTCCATGAAACAGCGTGAAATTGATTTGTCAAATGCAGCTAAGTCAACTTTCCGCACCGTGCATCTGATCCTCAACGTTTTAAAATCGGGAGTATCAGGTGCCAGTGCCAAAAATGTTACGCAGATTATCGCATCTTCTATACCGGGACTTTCCTGGGCTGCGATTCTGGCGGCGGGAAAAGTGCAGGCTATGACTGTGAATGAAGGGGAAACGGGAGAAGCACTGACAGCAGAAATAGAACGTTGGTCACGTCTTCCGGAAAATGAAATTCCCGAAGAACTGGGCATTATGGCCGTACCTGTATCGGGGAACAGTGTTTTCGTGGATCAGGTGCTTGTCAGAAAAAGCGGGGCCCATACCTTTTCAGGATTTGAAAAGGAACTGATTACCGGAATGAAGGGAATTCTGGAAATGGTCATTGAATTTGACCGGCTTAAAAAGCAGGCCAGTATGATGTCACTGGCTGAAATTAAGATGCTTCAGGCCCAGATTAATCCCCATTTTTTGTTTAATGCCATTAACACAATCAGTTATTACTGCCGCAGTGATCCCCTTATGGCGCGGCAGCTGCTGCTGAATTTGGGGGATTATTACCGGCAGAACCTGAGCAGCCCGGACAGTATGATCCCTTTGAGTGAAGAAATCAATCATATCAGGGCTTACGTAAGTATTGAACAGGCCCGGTTCGGGAACCGTCTTTCTGTGGAATATCATCTGCTTCCCTGTGATATCCATATTCCTCCGCTGCTGCTGCAGCCATTGGTGGAAAATGCAATCCGGCACGGAGTTCTTCCGAGATCTGACGGCGGCACAGTTAAGATTGGGGTGATTTCTCTGCCGCGCTATTACCGTATGTATGTTCAGGACAATGGTGTGGGCATGACTAAAACGATGCTGTCTTCTCTGCTGAAAGAACAGCCTGAACGAAAATCCATCGGGCTGATCAACGTTCACCAGAGACTGCTCTCTATTTATGGAAAAGCGAGCGGTCTCCATATACAAAGTCAGGTCAATAAAGGCACAGTGGTTTTTTTTCTCATTCCCAAAAATGGCAAGGAGGTATCATATGATTGAAATCAAAGCTGTTGTGGCTGATGATGAAATTCCGGCCCGGTCAGAATTGAAATATATTCTGCAGACACTTCCGGGAGTCCGGGTTATTCATGAATGCGCCAACGGTCAGGAAGTTCTCGACTTTCTTAAAGAAAATCCTCAGGTGGATATTCTTTTTATGGATATTGAGATGCCGGTGATGAACGGCATAGAAACAGCTCAGCATATTAATGAACTGGGACTGGATGTCAAAATTGTTTTTTCCACGGGTTTTGACCAGTTCGCCATTAAAGCATTTGAACTTGAAGTCTTTGACTATATTTTGAAACCTTATAAGGAAGAAAGAGTGACTGATACCATCCGCCGGCTCCGTTCTGGAAAGGAACAGGACCAGGACAAAAAAACCTCTGGGGAAATTGTATTCCCTCATAAAAAATTTGCTGTTTATTCCGATAAAAAAATTGTACTTTTGAATCCGTCAGAAGAAATTGTGCTGGTAAAAACAGAAAAATTCAATTGTACTTTATTTTATACGACACGGGGCATTCTGGAATCCAAAATTCTTTTGAAGGATGTAGAATCCGAATTAAGCCATCTCGGATTTTGCCGTACCCATAAAAGCTATGTGGTCAACCTGAATATGATTAAAGAAATTCTTCCATGGTTTAACGAAACATTTCTTCTGGTGCCTTTTCACTTTGAAAAAGAAGAAATACCTGTATCCAGGCATTATCTGAAGAATTTCAAACAACTTATGCAGATGAAATGAATACAGAAAAGAGGCAGATAGGATGATCAAAAAATTTTCTGATTATACATGGAAGGGCGTGGAGAAACATATTTACAAAGAGAATCCGGAAGTATTCCGGGCGGTAACGAAACAGGTTCTCTTTGAACATGAAGGAGACCTTCCCGTGCAGTTCCGCTATTTTGAAGTGGACAGGGATGGCTTCTCATCTCTGGAAAAACATGAACACATGCATATGGTTGTCATTTTTCGGGGGAAAGGGCACGTACTTCTGAATCAGCAGGTCAGCGGAATATCGGAGGGGGATCTGATTATCATCCGTCCATGGGAATGGCATCAGTTTCGTGCTGATGAAGGAGAAAAACTGGGATTTTTTTGTCTGGTCAATGCCCAGAGAGATTTTCCTGTTTATCCGACGAAAGACGACCTCCGCAAAATGCATGAAAATCCGGCGGTCCATTCATTTCTTCAAGGACAGTCCGGGCCAAGAGAGAAATAAGAGAATCAGAGGACAATGAACTGCATGGACCGGGTTTTGAACCAATGCAGTCAATTCTTTTTCTATTTTGCCGTTCATCCTTGCAAAATATAGAACAGACCGCTACTATGGAGGTCAGAGGAATTCTTTTTCGGGCTTTTGACCCGGCAGAGAAATTTCCCGCAGAGACAGGAGGATGGTTCAAATGGAACTGTCAGAATCAGTGAAGCAAAGAATTTTAGCTTTTCAGAAAGATGAAATCACCAGTGCCGTGCTGTATGAAGAAATTGCGGCGATGATGAAGAATGACAAGAACAGAAATGTTCTCCTTGAAATTGCCCAGGTGGAACGGGAGCATTATGCTACATGGAAACATTTTACAGGTATTGATATCGGACCTTCACGGATTAAGATTGCTCTTTTTAAACTGCTGTATTGGATTATGGGGGAAACCTTCGTGATTCAGATGTTTGAGCGTGTGGAAGATTTTGGAGTCAGGGAGCTGACGCAGATTACCAGCGAAATTCCGGAAGCCAATGATATTATTCTCCAGGAGGAAGAGCATGAAAATCAGCTGATAACTCTGGTGGATGAAGAAAGACTGAAGTATGTGGGAGCCATGGTGCTTGGTCTTAACGATGCTTTGGTGGAATTAACGGGCATGATTGCCGGTATGACATTTGCTTTGTCAGGAACGAAGATTGTAGCGCTCACAGCAGTGATTACAGGAGCGGCGGCCACGCTCTCCATGGCCGCTTCCAACTACCTGGCAGAACGAGCAGAACGGAGCAGTACCGCTCTGAAATCCAGTTTTTATACAGGAATTGCCTATTTGATTACAGTGGTTCTGCTCGTCATGCCGTACTTGATTTTACCGGACAGTCTGTATATCACGGCCTTTACCATCATGATTATTACAGTTATCCTGATTATTCTGTTTTTTACTTTTTATCTGTCAGTGGTACAGTCCACCTCTTTTTGGTCTCGGTTTAAAGAAATGGCCGGCATTAGTCTGGGAGTGGCGGCTATCTCTTTTGTCATCGGGCTTATTGCCAAAATGTTTATCGGTGTCGATCTGTAATTTTTTCCCGTATCCCGTATAGCATAAAGAATATTTCATATAAAATATATATTTGAAATAAAGCGGGCATACAGAGAGGTAAAAATTTTTTCCATCAGACAGTGTGCCGGAGGGAAAGGTTTTTATGTGCAGCCGGCAGATATTACAAGCTGAAATTTCATGCAGAGCATGAATCTATTATGTATATTTGCCAATACATTTTAAGTCATCTTAAGTCATCTGCGCAGTCAGATTCAGCAGTTTTATAATAGAAGAAAACTTTTGACTCCGGGACAGAGGAAGGGGTTATGCAGGAAAAAAGGACAGCCAATACAGAAGGTGATGTATTGGCTGTCCTTTTTTCCTGGTTTAGATCCGGCTGACAGGGACGGCCTGTCCCAGATGGAAAGACCAGAGGAGAAGAGAAACAACGGGTTTCTGCAGGATGGATTCGGCAGCGTCGGCATATACAGACAATTGCCGGCGGTAGTGGGATTCCAGCAGGGACGGATTGTTTTCCCGGTCTGTTTTGTAGTCTATGATGGTGAGCTGTCCGTCTTTTTCCATCAGGCAGTCGATGACTCCCTGAAGGAAAACGGTTTCTCCCGGTTCGCAGTCAGGGTAGAAACGGTCTGCAGGCAGAAGAAGGGAGAAGGGAAGTTCTTTTCTGACATGGTCGGCTTCCGCCAGACGGCGGCCCAGGGGGCTGTTCAGAAAAATGGCTATGGCACGGCAGGGATGATGGGGGCCCGGCGTCAGCAGGAAGTGTGTTTCGTCTTCTGTCAGAATGCCCTGGGCGGTCATATTTTCCAGATCTTTTTTGACAGATGTTTCATCATGGATGTGGGAAAAATCCAGGTTTTCCATGACCGTATGCATAAGTGTTCCGTAGCCTGTACCGGATATTTTCCGGCTGGACAGGAAGACGGGCGGCACGGTAAATTCAGAGGGCAGTGCAGACGGCAGGTCCTGTTCGGGCAGGTCCGGTGTCAGAATGGCTGAAGAGGACAGGGCTTTTTCCGGAGCGGATATTTCTTCTTCCAAATGAACGGAGGAGGTGGCGGTCAGTTTGGCAGGGGTGCCTACTGCGCCGGGACGGCTGTAGATCCATGACAGCCGCCGGTTCATCCATTCCGGGATGTCTCTGAGTGCCGGATCAGGAAGGATGGATATGGCAGAAATAGTTTTGTGAGGTCGGGGAGCCCCCAGATCTCTGCAGGAAATGACGGAAAAAGAAAAATTTTCGCCCTCAGACGGCAGAAAGGCCGGAAGCATTTCTGCCTTTTCCCACAGAGCAGACAGAGACCGGCTCCGGGCCGCTGCCGCCATGATCCAGTCTAGATAGGAGGAAGCCCCTGTAATCAAGTGGGACGGAAGTGCCGGACCTTCCAGACCGTATACATTGCCTGCCCAGGTCTGTAAAGAGCGGAGAGCGCTGCGTACATGTCCTGTGATAATCAGTTTGTCCCGGGCCCGTGTCATGGCAACGTAAAGGAGTCTCTCTTCCTCGGCCCGATTTTCTTTTTCCAGGGAAAGGCAGACGGCATGCCAGTAGAGAGTGGGCCAGAGGCTGTGCGTATCCGGGTCGAGGCAGTAAAGGCCGGCGCCTTTGCCTTTATGGAGGATCAACGGTGATGCGGTGTCCTGCTGGTTGAAGGGTTTGCCTGTATCAGCCAGAAAAACAATCGGAAATTCAAGACCCTTGCTTTTGTGAATGGACAGAATCCGGACAGCATCACCGCCTCCGCCTTCCGGCGCGGTGACCGACAGCCCTTTTCCTTCATTGTGAAGATCCTGGAGAAAGGTCAGAAAACGGTATAGTCCGCTCATGGGGCCTTCATCGTATTTCCGGGCTTTTTCATAGAATGTACGGAGGTTGGCCTGGCGGAAAGTACCCTCATGTTCTCCTCCTACATAGGCAATGAGTCCGGTGTCATCCAGAATGGTGCGGAGAAGGGAGGAGATACTGTCTTTTCGTGACAGGACGCGCCAGCGTGCATAGTCAGAGATGAATGACCGGCAGCGGGAGACGGATTCTTCTGAAAGGGAGTCCAGGGAACTGCGGAGGGCGTCCCAGAGACTTTCGGGACTGATCAGACGCAGGAGGGCCAGGTCTTTTTCGGAAAGCCCGACCATGGGGGAGCGCAGGACAGCTGTCATGGCCAGATCCTGACGGGGGTTGTCCAGTATTTTCAGAAGAGCCCATAGGTAACGGACTTCAGGGGTGCTCAGAAAATCGTCCTGTCTCCCGTAGACGGCAGGAATGCCTTCTTCTCTGAAAATATTCATGAGACGGGAGGCTTTTCCGGACAGGGAACGGAGGAGTATTACTATATCGCCATAACCGGCCGGACTGAAGGTGCCGTCTTTTCTTTGAACGGTTCTTTTCTCTTCCTGTATATGATGAATTTTCCGGGCGATGAAACGTCCTTCCAATTCGATCCCGTCCGCATCGTCGATGTCATCAGGGGTATCTTCAGGCCGTTCGGTATCAATCAGATCTATATCTACAGGGCCTCCAATCCATCGGCTGTCCTTGTCTTTCAGAATCCGTCCGGCACGGAGTGCTTCTTCTTCACCATATGACAATTCCGCTTCTTCTTTTTGCATGATCCGGCGGAAGATAAAGTTGACGGCATTCAGAATAGAAGCATCACTTCGGAAATTCCGGCTCAGATCGATGCGGTATCCTCCGGCGGCTGACGGATCTCTGTAGCTTTCATATTTTCTGAGGAAAATAGTGGGATCTGCCAGACGGAATCGGTAGATGCTCTGTTTGATATCGCCTACCATGAAGCAGTTGTTTTCTTTTGACACAAGGGATGCAATCAGTTCCTGAACACCGTTTGTATCCTGGTATTCGTCAATGAGGACCTCTTCATAACGCTGCCGAAGTTCCAGCGCAGCGGAGGATGGGATGATGTGTTCCGGGGACGAGGCAGTGTCCATGAGAACGGACAAAGCCATGTGTTCCATATCACTGAAGTCCATGACAGCGGCTTCTTTTTTTGCTTGTGTCCATGATTTGAGGAAGTCGGCCGATACAGATGACAGGATGGCCATGACCGGCCGGGTGCGCCGCATATCGCTGAGCCAACGGGATGGGTCGGTCCGAAAGAAGTCGGAGAGCAGTTGCTGGAACTGGGTCTTGACTTCTTTGCGGAGAGTTTGAATCTGTGTTTTGCTGTTGTCCAGATGCCCGGGGGAAGAAGCCGATTTTTTGTCAGCCCGCGGGAGTTTTCCAAATTGGAAGGAGACCGCGGCTTTCTGCCAGTCTGTCCAGCTGCTGCAGCCTGACAGAAGAGTCATGAAGGAATACTCTTCTGATAAGGTGTCGGTGTAGGGGATGGTGCCCGGTTCTTCCGCGATCAACCGGAACATGCGCCGATACCGGTCGGTCCATGACAGAGCACGGTTTTTAAATTCTTTCAAAAGGGATCCTATCCATGGAAGACTGTCAATAGGAGCATTCTCCGGAATGTCGTAGGCAGCAGGCAGATGTGCGAGCCAGTCATACGGAAAGGGCATAGAAAGAGCGAATGTACAGAGTTTCAGAATGGCATCCCTGAGAGGGACGTCTTCATGACGTGAGGAGAAGAGATCCAGACAGGTCATGAATTCAGGATCATTTCGTTCATACCAGCGGCCCAGGACATCTGTGAGTACATCCTGCTGCATGAGGTAGAGCTCATTTTCTTCGGCAATACGGAATTTCGGATCCAGATCAATGCGGTAGAAGTACTGACGGATGACTGACTGGCAGAAGGCATGCATAGTACAGATCTGGGCGCTGCTCAAAAGGGCCAGCTGTTTTTCCAGGAAGGGCGAGGGATTCTTTTCCAGCTCTTTGGACAGGGCGGTTCCAATACGGCTCCTCATTTCAGAGGCGGCAGACCGGGTAAAAGTCATGACGAGAAGCCGGCTGATGCTGACAGGATGATCAGGATCTGTCATCAAACGTATGATCCGTTCTACCAGAACAGCTGTTTTTCCGCTGCCTGCTGCAGCGGATAAAAGCAGATTGCAGCCTTTTTTTGTGATAGCTAATGTTTGTTCAGGGGTCCATTCAGTCATGGATATTATCTCCTTTCTGCTGCTTTTGCGCGCAGGCCGCCAGATCTGCTTTGATATCGCTGTCTTTCCGGGCGGGGATGATTTCATATGTATTTTCCGGCAGACGGGGATCAAATCGGCAGATGCTGCGGTAGGGGCAGTATCTGCAGGGGGCTGCTTTTTTATAGAGAATGGGCGTAATGGGAATGCGTCCGGATGCGGCGGACCGGTATAGACGTCCAAGCAGATCCGATACGGCGCAGAGCAGGGCTTTCATTTCCTCCGGAGAGAGGACGGGGGATGAGTTCATGGGGGCGCCATCTTTTCCAAAACGGATATGGATAAAGGAGTTCTCTGTTCCGGCTTCACTATCCAGTTTGTTCAAAAGCGCGGTATCTCTCAGAAAGTATCCTGACGATGGCTGGTCTTTGGGAGGAATTTCTCCCGGGGCCAGAGGAGCGGGCAGTCTGTGGGCTTCATCACTGATGTAGAGGTACAGGAGCGCCGCTGGTATGGAAACGGATCGGCCTTCTCTCTTTTCTTCCATGGCCAGAAGGGCAATGAGGTATGTGACCAGCTGCAGCCGCTGGCCGCTGCAGATTTCATTGAGGGAGAGTGTGGGCCGTCCGGTCTTATAGTCGTAAATGGCCAGGGCATTTCCCTGACGGTCAATGCGGTCTATTTTTCCTACGAGGGTGAAGCAGTTCCCGTCGCCTCCGGGGAGATCAACGGCGAAGGGTTTCTCCAGTGCTTCTGTTTGAAATCCGCTTTGACGGCTCCATGTGCAGATACGTTCCAGGGCTGACCGGAATGTCCGGTCCAGGGAATGGCGGATGTACCGGCCGGCTGCGTCGGAAAGAAGAGCTCCGTTTTTGACCTTTGGCGCCAGGGTTTCACTGATGGATCCGGACAGACGGCTGATGTCCTCTTCAGAAGCGTCGCGCCACTGTTTTTTTTGTTTCTGAAACAGTTCTCCAAAGAGGTGCAGACCAGCGTGAAGGTAGCTGCCATAGTCTGCGCTGTTCATGCGTCCGTCATTTCTTTCCTGCAGGTGCATGCCGTATTTCAGAAAATAACTGTAAGGGCAGGACCGGTATTGCTCCAGCTGTGTCACGGATCCACGGAATTTTCCGGAAGGCATGAACAGAGCCCGCGCAATGTCCGGGGGCAGTCGGTCAGCCCTGTTTTCCCAAGTCAGGCTTCCGAGTATCCGCCGGATTTTTTCTTTCCATTCCGGCTGATTTTCAGCCCATAGGAAGAGGGACTGCCAGAGGGAGCTGACGGGAGGCCGGCGCAGCATGGCCGGCAGGAGAGCCAGCGCCTGGGATGGACGGGCAATGAAGCTGGGATCCTCTGTGTCAGGACCCGGGGCGGAAGCTCTGACAGCCGTGTATCCGTAATGGAGAGACTGCAGGCGTGCGAGAATAAAGGAAGGTTCCAGATCCGATCCGTCCGTGTCTGTTTCTGCATAGGAAACGGTAAGGTATTCCCTGGCCCGGGTCAGGGCCAGGTAGATGTAAAACTGTTCCTGATAGGTGCGGAACAGCAAATCAGGACCGAGAAGAAAGTTTTTCCGGTTCAAATGTTCTCTCTCCTGGTCTGTGAGGAGGCCCTGTTCTTCAATTCGGAAAGGGAATTCACCTTCATTGGCACCCAGAATGAAAACGGCTCTGCCTTCCAGGGCATATCCCCGGTCAATAGAAGTCACGGTCACGTGGTCCAGTGTGGGGGGGATGAGAGAGAAGGTCAGCGAAGAGAGACCGTCTTCCGCCATGGACAGAAAGTCCTCTGGTGACAGCGTATCGTCTCCTGATATATGGACCAGTTCATCGAGCAGAGCCAGTACTTTTTTCCATACCTGTGACTGTGTACCCCTGTCGGCGGGGCGGGATTCTTCTTTTTCCCATTCAGCCAGACGGTCCGGGATTTTTCTCTCGGTCATCCATTCATAGAGGACGGTGCATTTTTCCCGGCCTGTCCGGGCGGCTTCCCAGGATTTCATCAGGGGATCCAGCAGGTTTGTCAGACGGAGGCGC
>ENA-OQIN01000936-OQIN01000936.1-human-gut-metagenome-genome-assembly--contig:-NODE-936-length-13811-cov-3.683195_pt1 | contig 13811 bp, 11 predicted proteins | sample MGYA00242581_ERZ504746 | MGnify/ENA primary metagenome ERZ504746 (study PRJEB26092, sample SAMD00036436) | human gut metagenome | host: Homo sapiens | study: EMG produced TPA metagenomics assembly of...
CATGGAAAGCGGGGATCACTTATGGGGGGAATTACTGATACTCATATTGCTGATTCTGGGTAATGGAGTTTGTTCCATGACAGAAATTGCCATCGTGAGCGCACGGAAGACGAGGCTCAAGGAAATGGCGGAAAAAGGAGACCGCGGGGCCAGGGCGGCTATTCATATAGCAGAGAATCCGGCTCAGCTGTTTTCTACGATTCAGATTGGGATTACGGCGATCGGTATTATTACAGGGATGTTTTCAGGATCATCTCTCGCAGGTCCCTTGGCGGAAGAGCTGAAAAAAATACCTGCCGCAGCGCCATATGCATCGGGACTGGCGATGTTGATTGTCATGTCTCTGGTGACGTATCTGTCGCTGATTGTCGGAGAACTGGTCCCGAAGTGGCTGGCCATTAATGCGCCGGAGAAAATTTCTGCGGCCATAGCGAGGCCGATGAATTTTTTTGCGGCGGCCTGCAAGCCGCTGGTGCTGTTCAGCACGTGGTCAACCAATGCGGTGATCCGCATGCTGGGCGTGAAGGTGGAGAAGGAACGGCCTGTTTCCGAGGAGGAGATCCGTGTTCTTCTGCAGCAGGGGGCCCGTCTGGGGGCTTTTGATAAGGAAGAACCGGAGCTGGTGGATAATATTTTCCAGCTGAATGATCTGACGGCCAGCGACTGTATGACGGCACGGACGCAGCTGACGTGGATTGATATTGAAGACAGCAGTCAGGATATCTGGGAAGTGGTGCGGTCGTCCAGCCATTTCCGTCTTCCTGTGGGAAAGGGTTCTCTGGATCATTTCCTGGGACTGGTGGATATGCGGGAGATTCTGATGGATCAGCATCTGGAGGGCAATCAGCGGACTATTCAGGAGTCGATTGAGAAGCTGATTCATCCGCCTCTGTATATACCGGAGACATTGACTCTGGTCAAGGTTCTGCAGTCATTCCGGGGCAAGGGTGTTCATGAGGCGATTGTCCTGGATGAATACGGATCCCTGGAGGGACTGATTACGCTTCATGATGTGCTGGAGGAGATTGTGGGCGTTATGCCCGGGAATGCCGAGGATATCCGTGAGGAACAGAATAAATGTGTTCAGCGGTCGGATAATTCCTGGCTGGTAGAAGGGCTGATTTCCATTGAGGATTTTAAGGAATTCTTTCATATTCCGGGAGAACTTCCGGGAGAAGATGAGGATTATTATAAAACATTGGGCGGATTTATCGTGTATTTATTCGGGTATATTCCGAAGGAAACAGAAACTGTGCAGTATCAGGGGCTGACATTCGAGGTTATGGATTGTGACAACAGAAGGGTGGACAAGGTATTGGTGACGGTCGATCCGGGAAACCGGCGGCCCGGAAAGGAGTAAATCATGGATGAGAAGAAGAGCAGCGGTGATTTGACACTGGAGGAAATTATCGTGGAAATCCGTCATGAGCTGGAGGAAGACCAGCTTTTCCTGCAGGAGCATTACCGGCTCTGGGAGGCCGGCGACAGAGAATCGGCGGTTGTGGATGAACGGTTCCGGCATGTGCTGCTGCTGACATCCATTATGGATGAGCTTTTGTCTTCTTTTTTGACAGAAGAAAAGGAAAAGCTTGAGGCAATTCCTGTACCGAAGGACAGTGTCCTGGTTCCGGCAGGCTCTGGGACGCCGGAGGAAGAGTCTTTACCGGGAGAAGCCGGAGAGGAGGAAATTTCCCAGGATGAGGAAGAAAATCAGGTAAAGACCCGTGAGCCGCTGTCAGCGGATGAAAGCAATCCGGAATTAAAGGATCTCCGTTATACCATCCATACATTGGGAAGCCCTGACGGAGCCGAGTCTGTGGAGGCCGACTGGGCCTATGACTGGACAGATCAGAAATCCCATAAGAAGCATGACAAAAAGGAAAGCAAAAGGGGGAAAAAGAATAAAAAGGGCAAAAAAAATAAAAAGTCAAAAAAAGAGAAAAAGAATTTGCCGGAAACAGTTCAGAATCCTGAAGAAGCACGCAGGAAAGAGTCTAAGTCCAAAAAGAAAAACAGAAAGTAAAGAATTACTCAAAGTATGATCTATTCCAAAAACGAATAGATCATAGGGCAAAAGTTCGGGAAATCAGAGAATCTTTATTACTTCACCGAATAACGTGAGCAAAGGATTCTTTTTGGGCAAGACCGTAAAGTCCCTTAAGCAGCGGAAAGTCCGCCTGTGTTTTTATTCTATGCAAAAAAAGCATAGAATAAAAACACAGGCGGATTTCTTGTTTGACTTTGCAATTTTGTAATCATATAATGAGTTTATCTTTTGGCATTGTAAAAATTAAGGAAAGGTGGTTATCAGACAAATGGTTATGAATGGGTTATACCTGGTCATTATTACGATCTGCGTTCTCATGATTGCCTATCGCCTTTACGGTTCCTGGATTGCCGCAAAGGTGTTGACACTGAACCGGTATAAGGAAACTCCGGCGTATGAACTGGAGGACGGACATGATTATGTCCCTACCGACAAGTGGGTCGTTTTCGGGCACCATTTTGCGGCTATTGCCGGTGCCGGACCATTGGTAGGACCCGTTATTGCTGCGCAGTTCGGGTTTATGCCGGGACTTCTCTGGCTTTTGTTCGGTTCTGTTTTTGCGGGGGCTGTGCACGATATGGTTGTGCTGGCCGCTTCTGTCCGGCATGACGGAAAGTCACTGGCGGAGATTGCCAGGGAGGAGGTTTCCCATACGGCAGGGGTGGCGGCTCTTTGGGTGATGCTGCTTCTGCTGGTGATTACGGAGGCCGGCATGGCCGTGGTGGTGGCCAACTCGCTTCATGGAAGCGCCTGGGGGACTTTCACCGTGGGAATGACGATTCCCATCGCCATTTTTATCGGTATTTATGTGAAATATCTCCGGCCCGGGAAGGTGCAGGAGGCTACGGTCATCGGGGTTATCATGATTCTGGCTGCTGTATTCCTCGGACCGCTGGTGCGTGACAGCGCTGCGCTGGCTCCGTTTTTTACTTTCAATCTGACACAGATCGAGATTATGCTCGGCATTTACGGATTTCTGGCATCGGTGCTTCCCGTATGGCTGCTGCTGGCGCCCCGTGATTATCTGTCCACGTATATGAAGATCGGGACGATTGCCCTTCTGGCTCTGGGCATCATCATTGTGGCGCCGGATATCCGGATGCCGGCATTCTCCCCGTTTCTCTGGGGCGGCGGTCCGGTGCTGACCGGTTCGGTCATTCCTTATGTGTTTATTACGATCGCCTGCGGCGCCATTTCCGGATTTCACAGTATTATTTCCACGGGGACCACGCCGAAAATGATTGAGAATGAAAGACAGATTCTGCCTATCGGCTATGGCGCCATGCTGACGGAAACATTTATTTCCGTGATGGCTCTCATTGCGGCGACCAGTCTTCATCCGTCTGATTATTTCGCTATCAATTCTTCTGCCCAGGCTTTTGCCGCTTTGGGCATTCAGGTCCAGGATCTTCCCGCCCTGTCCCAGATGGTGGGCGAGGAGCTGATGCACCGCCCCGGCGGCGCTGTTTCTCTGGCGGTCGGCATGGCGGATATTTTCTCCAAGATTCCTTTTATGGATCATCTCATGGGATTCTGGTATCATTTCTGCATTATGTTTGAAGCGCTGTTCATTCTGACGCTGATTGATGCAGGCTGCCGCGTAGGGCGGTATCTGCTCCAGGAACTGCTGGGCAAGGTTTACAAGCCTTTCGGCCAGCGTGACTGGTGGCCTGGAATTATCATCTGCTCTATCCTGATTACCGTATCATGGATGTATCTGGTGCTGCAGGGAAATATCGGCATTATATGGCCGCTGTTCGGCGTATCCAATCAGCTACTTGCGGCTACGGGCCTGGCGATTGGAACTTCCTTCCTGTTCCGCCACGGACGCGGACGGTATGCATGGGTGACCATGCTTCCCTGTATCTTCATGGCGGTGCTCACTGTTATGGCGGATTATGAAAATGTGTTCAACAGTTATCTGCCCCAGGGCAAATATTCGCTGGTGGTTGTATCTGTGGTTATGTTTGTGCTGGTGGCTATCGTGCTGGCAGAATCTGTACGCAGCTGGATCCGTCTCAGTAAAACGGTGCCGCAGGATTACCGGACACAGGATGAGATCGAGGAACAGACTAAAAAAGAATTGGAAGAGGCAGGAAAAACAGTTTCTGCTTTATAAAGAGACAGAACGGGTTTTCCGTATCTCCGGGTTTTATGTGTCAGTCTGATGCATGAAATCCGGGGATTTTTGTATATAACCGGAGTTTGTCCGGGGATGTATGCTGTGGTACAATGCACACAGCATATGTGTCTGCAGAGATTCAAGAAGGGATATTTATTATGGTTTTCTTCGGGGGAAAAGGGACTGTGCCCGCAGTACTCAGACGGTACCGTCCGGCACGGTGATGAATTTGTTTTATGAGTCTGTGCATACTACTGGCTGCGGGGATTATACGGAGGAGCAGTTCTGTGCATGGGCGCTCCTGGAATTGGATGCGGATTGCGGAAGACCGGAGATGTACATAGGAGAGCGGATTCTCTTTTATGCAGCCGGCTTGAATCACGAAAAGAAACAATAAGGATAACGGCCCATGTGCCGGCTGCCGCAGGACCATTTTTCTGTACCGGGGATATGGGAAAGTACGGGAAGAGCAGGTATGCTGCCTGGGGATCTCCCTGTCCGCTCTTTTATGGCGGAGGAGCTGCCCGGCAGCGGAAGGTGAAAGGAACCGTCTGTTCCTCTTTGGGCTTTTTTGTACGGAGGGGGAAGGCGGAAATTTGCGGATTTGTTTGGATAATGGCTGTTTCTTTGATAAAATAAAGAATAGAAGGCGGAAGGGGATTCATTATGTATAGGGAAACAACCATTGCGTCCACGGCAACAGCTCCCGGAGAAGGGGGAATCGGCATTGTCCGCATCAGCGGAAAAGATGCTCTTTCTGTGGGCAATCATATTTTCAGAATGAAAAACGGAAAGCAATTTGGAGAAGTGCCGCCCTTTTCCATGCATTACGGCCATGTGGCAGACGGGGATACGCTAATCGATGAAGGATTAGGCGTTTTTATGAAGGGTCCCCATTCTTATACCGGGGAAGATGTGGTGGAGATACAGATCCACGGCAGTATGGCGGCACTCCGCAGGACGCTGCGCCTGGCCTGGCATTTCGGGGCAGTTCCCGCCCAGCGCGGAGAGTTCACGGAACGGGCTTTTTTAAACGGACGTCTTGATCTGGCCCAGGCTGAGGCGGTCATGGATATTATCCGCGCCCGGGGCGATGCGGCTCTGGTGCAGGCGGAAACACATCTGTCGGGGGCGCTGTCTTCTTTTGTCCATGGAGTCAGGGACAAGCTGAAGGATTTAATTACCCGTCTGGAGGTAACGATTGATTTTCCTGAGGAGGATCTGGAGGATATGACCCTGCAGGAGATCTCGGTCCGTCTGGAACCGATCGGGGCTGATCTGCAGCGTCTTATAAAAAGGTCTGAGACAGGACGTTTTATAAGAGACGGTATGCGGACGGTCATTGCGGGACGGCCCAATGTGGGCAAATCCAGTCTTCTGAATGCACTGCTGCAGGAGGACCGGGCTATTGTGACGGATATTCCCGGAACGACCCGGGATACGATTGAGGAAACAATTTCTGTCGGCGGTGTGCCGCTGGTTCTTATGGATACGGCCGGGCTGCGCCGGACGGAGGATCAGGCAGAGAAGATCGGCGTGGAGAAGACACGCCATTTTCTGGAACAGGCGGATCTGATTCTTGCAGTTATCAACGGGGCGGAGCCGCTGGAGGAAGAAGACCGGAAGCTGCTGGCGCGGCTGAAGGGACGGCGCGCGGTGGTTATTGTCAATAAATCGGATCTGCCTGCGGCGGTGACGGAGCAGGATATACGCTCCATAGCCGGCAGCGTCCCGCTGGTAGAGCTGTCAGCCCGTTCGGGCAGGGGCATGGACAGTCTGGAGCAGGAGCTGCGGCATATGGCGGAAGGCCAGGATGCAGAGGCCGGGCGGGAGCTTTATCTGATGAATGAGCGCCATATGGATCTGGTCAGAAAGGCATCGGCGTCTGTGGAGAGGGCGGAGAAGTCCTGCATGGCGGGGATGCCTGCCGACTGCATTACTGTGGATCTGTCAGAGGCCTGGAATGATCTGGGCAGCATCACAGGCGAGACCATGGATGAGGAACTGATCCATTCTATATTCAGCCAGTTCTGTGTAGGCAAATAACGGAAGCTTTTATATAAGTGCGAGAGAAACTCCCAGGGAGAAAGAAGGACTTTTTTATCATGTATTTGATTGATTCATATGATGTGATTGTGGTGGGCGCCGGTCATGCCGGATGTGAAGCGGCGCTGGCCGCTGCCCGTATGGGATGCCGCACGCTGCTGTGTACAATTTCTTTGGACAATATAGCCATGATGCCGTGTAATCCGGCCATTGGAGGTCCCGGAAAGAGTCATCTGGTACGGGAAATTGATGCGTTGGGCGGAGAAATGGGAATCGCTGCGGATGCGACGGCCATCCAGATGCGTATGCTTAACCGGGGCAAGGGTCCGGCGGTGTATGCGCTGCGGGCCCAGTCGGATAAAAATTATTATCACCGGTGGATGAAGCAGAAGGTGGAGAATACCGAAGGGCTGGATGTAAAGCAGCTCATGGTGACGGATATTTTAGTGGAGAACGGACGGGCGGCAGGAATTATTACGGAGCTCCATGAGCTGTACCGGGCGCCGGCGGTGATTTTATGCACGGGCACGTATCTGGACAGCCGTATTATTATCGGTGAAACCATGTATGAAGGCGGGCCTAACGGCATGCGTCCCAGTTATGGTCTGTCTGACAAACTGCGGGAGCATGGTCTGAAGATCCTCCGGTTTAAGACGGGAACTCCCAGCCGGGTGGATATGCGGAGTCTTCATCCGGAACGGATGAAGCTGGAAAAAGGAGATCCGGAGCATCATGCGTTTTCTTTCATGAATGAAAGAGAAGACCGGAATCAGAGGGACTGCTGGCTGACGTATACGAATGAGACTACTCATGATATTATCCGGGCGAATCTGCAGCGTGCGCCCATGTTTTCGGGCAAGATTCACGGGGTAGGCGCCCGTTACTGCCCGTCTATCGAGGATAAGGTGGTCCGGTTTGCCGATAAGAAAAGGCATCAGCTCTTTATCGAACCGGAGGGACTGGATACTCATGAAATGTATGTGCAGGGCATGTCCACGTCTATGCCCATTGATGTGCAGTATGCTTTTCTGCGGACGATACCGGGACTGGAGGATATGAAGATCATGCGTCCGGCTTATGCCATTGAGTATGATCTGCTGGATCCGCTGCAGCTGTATCCGACACTGGAAACGAAAAAAATCCCCGGTCTTTATTCAGCCGGACAGTCCAACGGGACGTCCGGATACGAGGAAGCAGCGGCTCAGGGACTGATGGCGGGTATTAATGCAGCGTTGAAAATCCAGCATAAGCCGCCGTTTGTGCTGACCCGTGCGGAGGCTTATGTAGGAGCCCTGATTGATGATCTGGTCACCAAGGGGACGAATGAACCGTACCGGATGATGACCAGCCGCAGTGAATACAGGCTGATCCTCCGTCAGGACAATGCAGATCTGCGCCTCACGGAAAAGGGGCATGATATCGGGCTGGTCACTGAAGAGCGCTACCGCCGGTTTACAGAGCGGAAGCGGAATCTGGAGGATGCCATGCATTATATACGGACACAGCGGTTTACGCCTACGGAGACGGTTAACGGAGCTTTGGCCAGGATGGGGACGGCCCCTATTTCTACAGGCGTCGGGGCGGATCAGATCCTGAAACGTCCTGAGGTTACTTACCGGCAGATGACGGAATTTATGGGATGTCCTGTATTTGACAGGGATACATCAGAGGAGATGGAGATTTCCGTCAAATATGAAGGATATATTGCAAGGCAGGAAGAGGCGGTGCGGAAGGCACAGCGGATGGAGTCCAAGCTGCTTCCTGAAAATATGGATTATGGAGATATCAAGGGGATTTCTATGGAGGCGCGGCAGAAACTGGACCGTGTCAAACCACGGTCTCTGGGACAGGCCAGCCGCATCTCCGGGGTTTCCCCGGCGGATATTTCTGTCCTGATGATTATTCTAGAGCAGCGGCAGAGGAGAGGGGGAACAAAATCGGAATGACGGACACTGAATTATTGAGGAGCAGCGGCGTGACAATGACCGCCAGTACGGCAGCTCTGCTGGCGGCTTATAATGAAGCGGTCATGAAGCGCAACAAGGCGGTCAATCTGACAGGATTCAAAGAGAAGGACCAGAGTCTGATGCGGAATGTGTATGATTCTCTGACGGTTTATGAGGAGGAATTTTTTCCTGTCAACGGGCGCTGCCTGGATATGGGAACCGGCGGGGGATTTCCCGGTATGGTGCTGGCCATCATCCGGCCGGATATGCGTTTCCTGCTGATGGATTCTCTGGATAAACGGATCCGGTTTTTGGAGGAAACCGCAGAAGAAATGCATATTAAGAATATCAGAGCGGTTCACATGCGTGCGGAAGAAGGCGGAAAGCGAAGAAAGCTCCGTGAAACTTTTGATGTTGTCACTGCCCGTGCTGTTAAATCTCTGCCGGTTCTGCTGGAATGGACCATTCCTTATGTCAAGGTGGGGGGGATCATGGCCGCAATGAAGGGACCGGCGGGGAAAAAGGAACTGGAGCAGTCGGGGAAGGTCCTTGAACTCATGGGAGGCGTATTGGAAAAGGAGAAAGATCTGCTCCTTCCTGACGGAAGCCGCCGCTGCATTTTCTATTTCAGGAAAGAAAAAGCGACTCCGAAGAGTTATCCCAGAAAAACAGGGATTGCAGAAAGAAATCCGATCATCGGATAGGATATGATAAAAAATGAATCATAAAAAAAAATTTTTCTTTTTGGGCAAGAAAAGTATACATACTCTGTTGGGATTTGTTATGGCGGCGGCAGTGATTATTCCGGGTCTGTCAGGTTGTCTGCGGGACGGCGGACCTTCTTTTCAGGACGGTGATCTGTGGGTCCGCCAGACAGCGGCGGCAGACAACGCTTCGGGGAGGAATGTTATGTGGCAGAGCCGCCGTGAAATGAAAGGGGCATCCCTGGACTACCGGAAAACTGACGGCGGAGAGGTTATGCATGCGGATGCAGAGTCTTCTTTTTATACGGGAAGCGGGGGGAAAGAGCCTGTTTCTTATTGGATTTATACAGTCCGTCTGAGGGAGCTTGTGCCGGACACAGCGTATGAGTACCGGATCCGCAGCGGAGAGGAGACAGGTCCATGGCATCCGATGAAGACTGACGGGGGCGGTTCTTTTGAGGTATTGGTTTATCCTGATTCCCAGTTTACTGATCCCGGTGTGTGGAAAAATACGGCGCAGCAGGGATTTAAGCAGCATCCGGAGGCCGCTTTTTTTGTGAATATGGGAGATCTGGTGGACAACGGGCAGAATATCGGACAGTGGAAGTCGTGGATGGACGGGGCGGAGGGAATTATTGACCGTTTAATATATTCAGTATACATCAGATTGTGTCTTTTTGCAGGACCGGCAGAATGATACAAAAACTTTATAGAAAAAAGACTTGACGCAGCCAAATGCATAGGTTACTATGTATTTACATAGCAATCTATGTTTCTCTGTTGTATTTAGTAAAGGAATGAATTCCATGATGAACAATACCTGTTTTTTAAAAGATTTTCAGACATCGGGACAGCGCCTTCTGACGAATGCGGATATTCCATGGTGGGTCGGATCTTCTTCAAAGGGGCCTGATCCGTATGAGGTCAGAAAGGGAAAGAAAAGAAGTCCCCGTAAAAATTCATCAGGCTGTTCCAAGTAATTTTCTTATGATTTCAGACTCTTCCGAAAGGAATCCTCAGACAGAGTTTTTTGACTGTACAGCTGCTTTTCCTATTTCCGATCTCCCGCTTATGTCACTGTCCAATGTTTTTGGCGGATGTATGGAAGAGCTCTTTCTGCGGTATCTTTCCGGGCGTTTGGTATGAGCCTCCGGATGTTGCCAGTCCTGCGGAAGTTCATGAAAAAGATCCTCCCATCTGCAGATGGGAGGATCGTGTTTTTATCAGCCGGTCTGATTTCTTCTGCAGAATTCCACAAGACGGCGGGCATAATCCCGTCCGATTTCACGGAAGCCTCCCGGCAGCTCGGCGCTGATCAGGGGGTGATAGAGCCGGTCCAGTTCCTGCAGTCTTTCGGGGGTCAGCCGGTCAGTGCCCATGGCGTATCCTTTTCCTTTAATTTCCATGGGCAGAGAAATAACAGGTCCTTCCGGGCCTCTGTGAAAGACGGGCATTCCCATGAGGCTCCCGGGAGGCAGGGCGTTCCGGATCTTCAGGTAAAAAAGGTACTTGGCAGTTTCAATCAGCCGGTCATCGACAGGATCCTCCATCTGCTGGATCTTTTCAGCCAGATCTTCCGCATCATGAACAACACGGAGTTGTTCCGGTGTGGGAATGTCCATATGGCTGACGGAGGGAAAGGGCATTTTTGTATCCGGCTGGAGGGCGATCATAAAACGGCGCAGCGGGTCGCAGTAAAGAAGGTTGTAAAGGATCTCCCAGCTTTCACCGCAGTGGGGACATGATACGGTGAAAAAGGAATGGTTCAAAATGCGTTCCCGTTCCGCAGGATGCAGGGCTGCATTCAAAACCGGCGGAAGGGACTGTGTCACTGTCCGGCGGCAGGCGGGACAGGTCAGGGTATGCAGGGACAGGGCGGCATCTGGCATAGGGCATCTCTCTTCTCTTTATTGATTTTGACTCAGGGGAACGGGGGATGTTCCGGAAGGGTGCACGGAGCGTGCATGCCACAGTCCCCGGGCATCCGGTTCTAAATCAAACTGCTGGTTTCCCACTGTCAGGGTAAACCAGGTTCTCCCGTTTTCTGAATGGCGGGACACGGTGAAACGGCTGCTTTCAGAAGTAAATTCTTTTTCCCATATAATAGCCCCAAATTGGCGTACTGTAACGGTCATCAGTGTATTTTGCCGTTTCATTTCAAAGATAGTCATCCGGCCTTCTCCGTCGTTGTAAAAGAAACTGGCGGAAGAGGAGGCTGATGAAGGAAATTGGTAGACGGTCATATGGGAGTCCGAACTGAACTGCCAGTCCGGAGGGATATCCGCTGCTGCAGAGGCGGTAAAAAAGGTTCCGGCAGACAGGGCTGCCAGAGATAACAGAAATAGACGTAGTTTCATGATGGATTCCTCCCGTTGGACGGGTCCTGCGGATCTTCGGAATCAGAAGGGGGCAAGTCCGTGGGACCGTGGAATTTTTCTGCTTTCATTTGGGTTTCCCACTCTCCGGTGGGCATAATTTTTCCGTCCATGCCCTTGATATAGCGGCGGGTCACAGGCAGAGAGGCGCCGGCCAGTGTGGGAAGGGTAAATCCGCGGCCGATGACGTCGGTGGTATTCATAATAAACAGAAAGGCATTGGGATCGATGGTGCGGATGAGCTGTTTCATCCGGGCGATCTGTGTCAGATTGATGATTGTAAAAAGAATTTCTTTTTCTTTTCCCGTAAAGGCGCCCTGCCCGTAAAGAAGGGTAGCGCCGTGGCCGATGTGGCGGATAATAGAATCGCTGATTTCCATGGGTTTCTCGGATACGATAAAAGCAGCTTTCCGCTGATCCCAGCCGATGACTACCCGGTTGATCACATTGGTGGCGATGTACATGCCGATGAGGGTGCATACGGCCAGCTCCAGCGTGAAAATAACAGCGCCCGCGGCTACAATCATGCAGTTCATGGCAAACAGGACATTGCCCATTTCCAGGTTGTAGTATTTTTTCATAATGGCGGCTACTACATCCATGCCGCCTCCATTGCCGTTATAGCGGTACAGAATACCGCATCCCAGTCCCATAAGGACGCCCCCGCTGATGGCGGACAGGACGGGATCTTTAATGACGGACAGCGTGGACAGGAAAGACAGGGAATCAATAAAAAACGACAGCATGACCGTGCCGTAGATGGTGATGATTAAATAAAATTTCCCCATATACCGCAGAGCCATGAACATAATTGGTATATTGAGCAGTATATTCATGGTGCCGATAGGCAGACCTGTCAGATAATAAATCATCATGGCTATGCCGGCTACCCCTCCTGAAAGGAACTGGTGGGGCACGAAAAAAAGATTGACACCGATACCGTATATGAGACAGCCTATGGTTGTTGCGATAATGGTGATAATATAGGAATTCATGGCGGGCCTTTCTGATTTGTCATTTGATTCGATATTTTATATAATCATAGATACCAAACGATACTTACCATTTATTATACACTACAGAGAAGGGACTGTTCAATTCATGAAATCGTCGGATTTCATTCAGGAAAAAGCGGCGGCCAAGATTAATCTGGCGCTGGCTGTAGGAAACAGAAGAGAGGACGGCTATCATGACATTGACACAGTCATGCACAGTATTTCTCTGGCAGACTGTGTGGAAATCAGGCCTTCTGACAGGATCGATGTCACTGTGGAGGGAGCCGAGCTTCCCCAGGGGCCGGATAATCTTGCCTATGCGGCAGCTTCTCTTTTTTTTAAAGAAACAGGGAAGGGCGGCGGGGCTTCCATCAGGCTGGAGAAGCATATTCCCGTGGCAGCAGGGCTGGGCGGAGGATCTTCCGATGCCGCGGCTGTTCTCCGCGGACTCAACCGCATGACCGGAGCAGGTCTCTCGGCCGGCAGGCTGAGGGAACTGGGGGCCCGTCTCGGGTCGGATATTCCTTTCTGCATTGAGGGGGGATGCGCCCGCTGCATGGGCCGGGGCGAAGAGATCCACCCGGTTCCTTTCTGGGATGAACTTTCTTTGGTTATATGCCGCCCGGATTTTCCGCTGAATACGCCGGAGGCTTATAAGGAGGCCGACCGCCGTCCGGGACGGGCGCTGCTTCATGCAGGACGGATGGAGGAAGCCGTCCGGCTCCGGGACGGAGAGTATCTGGCTTCTTCTCTTTTTAATGATTTTGAGTCTTTTCTCTTCCCCATCACACCGGCATTGAAGGAAACAAAAATTTATCTTAGGCAGTGGGGATGCCCTGTGCTGATGACAGGATCGGGATCGGCTTTTTTCCTGCTGGTCCAGGATATGGAGGCGGCGGCTGAAACGGCAGAAAAGATCCGTGCCAGACGGCCTGACTGGTTCGCACAGGCGGCCCGGACGATGGGAGATGTGTCACATGACGCGTAAAGAAATAGGAGAGCTGGCACCGATTCAGCTGGATTCCTGCAAGTCTCTGCGGAAGCTCGTGGTGGAAAGGCTACGCGAAGCGATCCAGTCATCCGTGCTGAAGCCGGGGCAGCGGCTCATGGAAATTCAGCTGGCGGAGGCGCTGGGGGTATCCCGCACACCAGTGCGGGAAGCTATGAGAGAACTGGAAATGGAAGGGTTTGTGATTATGATTCCCCGCCGGGGGACTTATGTATCAGATCTTTCTCTGAAAGATATTACCCAGGTGTTTGAAATCCGTACGGTTATGGAGGAACTGGCGGCCAGTCTGGCGGCGGTGCGCATTACGGAAGAGGAGCTGGCGGAGCTGGAGCGGATACTGGTTATGATCAGCGGGTATATCCGTGAGAACAATCAGGCGGATTTTCTTAAGGCCGATGTCCAGTTCCATCAGATTCTCTATGAAGCCAGCCGGAATAAATGGCTGATCGAAATCATTAATAATCTCCGCGACCATCTGATGAGATTCAGGTCTATTTCCACTCTGTATCCGGGCCGGCTCGCGCAGACCTGGGAGGAGCACCGGCAGCTGGTAGAGGCGATTGCATC
>ENA-OQIN01000943-OQIN01000943.1-human-gut-metagenome-genome-assembly--contig:-NODE-943-length-13640-cov-3.191034_pt1 | contig 13640 bp, 13 predicted proteins | sample MGYA00242581_ERZ504746 | MGnify/ENA primary metagenome ERZ504746 (study PRJEB26092, sample SAMD00036436) | human gut metagenome | host: Homo sapiens | study: EMG produced TPA metagenomics assembly of...
CCGCATTTCTCTGAATGGCAGATGCCAGAATTTCACGGGCCTTGGCATCCGCCGTTTCTTTAATTTCAGATTCTGCAGTACGGATCATAACGGCTTTTTCATGTGTCAGTTCTCCCTCCATGCGGTCCAGAATCAGTTTTCTGGCTTCCTCTTGGGACAGCTGTGAGATTTCCTCTAATTTTTCAGCCTGTCTGCGGGAAAGCAGCTCTGCCTGCTCCTGCTGTTCCCTGATCTTTGATTCTTTCAGGGAAAAGTTATGCTCCCGCTGTTCAAACGACTCGCTTTTCCTGTCCAGATATTCTTCTTTCTGAACCAATCTGTGTTCATATTGCTGAAGTTCTTCACGGCGTCCGTGATTTTCTTTTTCTACTTCTTCACGGAGACGGTGTATTTCTTCTTTTGTTTGTACTAGTGCTTCCTTTTTTGTACTCGCTGCCTCACGGGCTGCATTTTCAAGAATTCTCCGGGCATTGTCTTCAGCCGCTCCTACGCGGGCCTCTGCAAGACGTTTTCTGAATACATATCCTATGCCCACCCCTGCTGCAGCAGCAATGACTGCCAGAATACACATTAAAAATAAGATTTCATTAAACTCCAAAGTTTCACCTCCTCAATTCGGATTCTGCATTTTTTCATGTATGAATCATCCGTATAAGTAATACAATCTTTAAGATTGACTGATTTTATTGTAGATTCTTTGCATTTATGTGTCAAGACAACATCAAGCCCTGTCTTGCGGTATTTATCAGCGCCCAAAAGAAAATAAAGGAATGTAGATTTCATAAATAAGCGCGTACAGAACCGCCCCCGCAAGGGCTCCTGTCACGGCTCCGTTAATACGTATCCAGCTTAATTCACGGCTCACTTTCGAACGGATAAAGGAATTCAGCCGTTCCTCTCCGTAGTCCTTGAGAACGTTTTCCACAGCCTCTCCCACCAGCCGGTGCGCCTGCGCAGCCGCTGTTTCCGCCAGATCATGGAAAAAATCATCCACTGTTTTTTTCCTTACAGGATCTTTTGCCAGTCTGCATAAATAATGGATCCCGTACCGGTTGATGCGGTCCAGCCAGTTTTCTCTTTCGGATACCGGGTCCAGCAGCATGCCGCGGAGACGGCGGACTGCATCTCTGCAGATTCTGTCAATCTCCCCCCCGCGCCTGACTCCGTCTGCTATCCGCTGTATTTCTTTCCCTATATCCGGATCATCACCCATCTGTCCCGCAAAATCATAAAGCATGGTTTTCAATTTTTCATGCATGGGATGCATGCTGTCTTCCCACTCATTAATTGTCCGGGCTGTCTGATCCAGAAGGGAATCTGTAATATCTTTATAATTGATAACTCCTGTCATTTCCCCCACTTTCACAGCCATGGCCGTCAGGGGATTCTCCGACTGCCTGGATACATAGGAACGGATCATCTGTTCAACAGTCTGATGCACAGAGACATCTCCAGCCGCCGCTTTGATACGTCCCAGCAACAGCAGCACTAATTTTTCATCATTTCCATTTTTTTTAAGAAGAGACACAATAAACATGGGGAAATTAACCGTACTCCAGCCCCGTTTATAAACAGCATCGTCCAGAAAGCGCATGATCAGAAGGCGGAAGGGTGACGGCTTCCCGTCTTCATAGGTGCAGCGGTCTGCCCATCTCTTTTCCGCCTCAGCCGCTTTTTGGATCATCAGAGGATCCTGAAGTTTTTCTGACAGCCAGTCCACAGCAGAAAACGGACCGGATGCACGGTTCCAGATATCAGGACGTATCAATCTGTTTTCAACCATGTTCCGCACAGACTGTATGACTGATCCGCGGTGGCGTCTGATCAGGTCCGTATGCCAGGGAAATCCCAGGGGTTTTTCAAAAAGTGCGGTAACTGCAAACCAGTCGGCAGCACTTCCAATCAAAGCTGACTGTGCCACGAAATAAAAGAATGCCTGCCATGGTCCTCCAAAATGAATATAGCTGTAAAACGCTGCTGCAAAAATCAGAAAACATGTAAGAAAAACCAGATCGGCCCTTTTGCGGTAATCCATCAGAACAGCCCTCCCTTCGGAATATGCATCAGGAGATAGAAAAAGCTGCCTAAAACAGCGCCCACAACAGAGCCGTTGATGCGGATCATCTGAAGGTCACGGGATACACTGTTTTCCGCCATATGAGCCATATCTTCGCCCGTATAGCGCAGCAGTTCATCTTCTGCAGCTTTTCCCATCTGCCGCTGCAGAAGGCGTATGGCTCTGGCTGACTGAAGCAGTATCCAGCGGTCTGTTTCTTTGCGTTTTTCTTCTGACATCATCTGATTCTGCATTTTTTTCAGCAGCAGGTCTGCCAGTTTTTCCGACAGTTTCTTTATCTGTTCCTGCCCTGTGAGTTTCCGTCTTATTTTTTCAAGAAAAGAAGGGTGCTGCTTAAGAAAGGATATCATCTGATTCTGTACCCACCGGTTTGCACGGCTGCGGAACAGTGTGTCGTCATGAAGTTTTCCGCAGAACTGAATCAGTCTTTCTCCGGCCTCACTCCTGGCAGATGTTCCCTCTCTTCCCAGGTCTTCCGCCCATTGAAGCAGCCTGGACCGGATCAGTTCCCCGCCGGCTTCATCAGTGACTCCCTTCTGATTCTCCAAAAGGCTGCGTACAACTCCTCTGCCCGCGCCTTTTTCTTCGTAGTCTTTCCATACTTTATCATAAAACAGCGGAAAAAAAGATTTCATCATGTCACTGTTAAGAATCTGCTGAAGCCATGAAGAAAGAAGTCTTCCAAAATCAACCGTGCTGTTTTTATCCATGATCTGATCCGCCATGTAAATGAGAAGGGCTGCCCAGTCTGTTTTCCGTATAAATTGCTGCGAAAAAAATCTTTCTGCGTGTATCCACTCGGAATCTCTGATCTGCGCCGCAGTCCCTGAAAGAAACAGACTGATTCCCCGGACAATTTCCTTCCGGTTTTTCTGCATCCATTCATAAATCAGCGTCCCCGGAGAGTGTTTTTTAACCGTCTGGTATAAATGGGGAACCGTCAGAAGTTCTTCCTCGATCATTTTTCTTAAAATTCCAATAATCCTGGTTTTCCCCCGAGGAATCAACGCTGTATGATAGGCAATCCCCAACGGCTTCCTGAACAGGGACACAACGGCATACCAGTCTGCCAATCCTGCCACTGTGGCTGCCATAGATGTGTGAAACAGGAGGCCTCCCCAAAAAGTACCGGAGAAAGGCGCGGACAGAAATAAAAGCACCGCAAAAAGGGCAAGAACACCGTTCGCATAGGAATATTTCCAAGATTTTTTTCCCATATTCAGCGGTTCCTTCCGCCTCCGGCCATAGACCAGATAAAAAGTGCCCCAAAGGCCAGCCATGACATGGCATATGACATGATGCCCAGATCCGTCAGTATATTGATTGCCGTAAGGCCCAGCATAAACAGCATATTGGCACGCAGATCAATCAGAGGATCTCTTTTTAAAATGAAGTAAGAAGCCGCCAGTACCGCCAGATTAACAATCAGTACTGCCGGAAAATAAACAGAAAGAGACACTGCCTGAAGGATGCCGTTGGCCGCCATCATCAGTAATAAAATATAAATCCATGTAGACATCATTTGCTTATATCTCCTGTATTATCTGCTCTCCGTCCTTCAGCGGGATCCAGAGAGGAATGTCATAAAACCGGCATCGAAAATAATAAGAGGGGTTCCACGGCGCACCAAAAGCATGCATGGGCACCAGAAGTTTTGTGACTTCCACAGTGCGGAGAAATTCCATAACGCCCCACTCCCGGGCTGTTTCCTGCCGGGCATCCACAGGGAAAAATGCGATGTCGGCGGTACGTCCTGCAACAGCTGCCAGTTCTTTTTGATAAAGACGGCGCGCCTCAGCCAGATCCGCTGACGGTTCTCCCGGCCAGTGCCACCAGTTAAGATCACCTGCATGAAAAACCGTGGTGTCATGATGACGGATCCAGAATGAACCGCCTTCATCAGTCGACCCCCCCATATCCACTGACAGCGGTCCAATCTGCATTGATGACCCCGGCTCCATAAGATGTGTCTTTTCCTCAAAGCATCCCGCGGCACGGCAGTCTTTATGCATAATATAAGCCTCCGCACGGTTATGATAATCCCATATGCCTGCATTAAAGTGGTCTCCATGATGATGGCTTACAAAAAAATAAAGAGGTTTGTCTGTTTCTTCTGCAATCCTCCGGACTTCTCCTGCAGGATCTTTCCATACATCCAGCAAAAGGACACAGTCCTGAAATTCCACAGCAAATCCGCTGTGATGCAGAAAACATATCCTCACATTTTCCTCCGTCATGTCCCGCTCTCCCTCCAGTCCCTTCCGACATCTGTCCACGCCTGGGCATGGGCCAGTACAAAAAGGTCTTCCGGAGTCACCGCAATTCCGGTATGCCCGGACCCGCAGGCCGGATACACCGTAGCAAACCGTTTCAGAGATATATCCAGATAGACCGAAACCAAGCTTTCATCAGGGAGTGCAAAGGGACACACACCTCCTACGGGATGTCCTGTATACCGGAGGACTTCATCCGGCTTCAGCATCGATGACTTGCATCCAAAAAATGTTTTGAATTTATGGTTGTCCGCTCTTGCATCACCCGCAAATAAAACAAGAAGAACATGCCCGTCTTTCCCATGAAAAGCCATCGTTTTGGCAATTTGTGCCGGTTCCACGCCGAATGCCGCAGCCGCCTCTTCTACAGTGGCCGTAGATGCCTTATGTTCCACAATATCTCCGTCCCGCCCATATTGTTTTAAATACTCACGGACTTTCTGCACACTCATGAAAAAATCTCCTTATAAAAATTTTTAATTCCACTGTATTATACCATACTGCACCGCGCAGTTTTCCCGTATTATGATCAATATCCCCGGTTCTGCACCGTCTATATCGTTTTGACATACAATGGAAAAACAACGAAAAAACTTTGACGAAAAGGCGCTGATTCAGTAAAATAGACAGAGGAATATAAAGGAGGTCCCGCCATGATTGTACAGGATATGATCCAGAAAAAATTTATATGGGAGTCCCCCGATACCCACGCCTATGTGCAATATGAAATCAAAGGCCCCCGTTTTATCATACTTCACACCATCGTTCCGGATGCCCTGTCGGGGCGCGGCATAGCAGCCCGCCTGGTAGAGGCGGCGGTCAACTGGGCAGAAGGCCAGGGATATGAAATAGGATCTGTCTGCTCTTATGCGGATGTATGGCTGAAACGCAGGGATATGCACCGCCCATGATCAAGACTCTGCACCGGATTATGATCGGAATGGAATGGTTTTATGTATAATTCATCTCTATTTCAGCTGCCTGCTGCTTTTGACGGCACAAAAAATTCTCTGGATGAAATTGCTCTGCATTTTATTTATCTGATGCATCTCAAGTCTATCCGTTTATATGAACATTCCGTCCGTGTTTCCAATCATGCGGGCGCTATTGCCATGCGCATGAAGCTGCCTTCTTCGGAAGTCACTTTAATCCGGTATGCCGGTCTGCTCCATGATATAGGCCTTTTAATGATGCCCAATTCTGTTCTCGGCAAATCACCTTATCTGACCACCCGTGAAATGCAGCTTTTTAAAAAGCATCCTGATCTGGGAGCCAATATGATGGAAACCATTCCGGCCTGTCAGGATATGATTCCTTATATCCGTTTCCATCATGAAAGATGGGATGGTTCTGGTTATCCTAAACATCTGAAGAACGTCAATATTCCCCTGGGGGCACGTATTGTGGCGGTGGCTGATTATTATGACTCAAATATCCATTCCGCCTCTGATTTCTGGGGGAAAACGAAGAGTGAGGCAATCCGCCGCATATTCAGCTGTTCAGGGATTCTTTTTGATCCGGAAGTCATTCACGCTTTTGTGGAAGTGCTTGACCATTAGTCAGCTCCGCTGGCCACTGTGAGTCCAGTTACACGGAGAGCACCGGCTTTTTTCAACTCTTCTGCAGCGGCTTTCATCGTGGAACCTGTTGTATAAATATCATCCAGCAAAAGAATCTTTTTATCTTTTATCTGTTCTCCGCAGGGCACACAAAATGCCATACGGAGATTTTTTTGCCTTTCCTGCCGCCCTAATCTATGCTGGGGCGGAGTGTCCCGGATCCGTATGAGGGCAGAGATATAACATTTTCCCATCTGCTCCATATATTTTTGGAAAATCAGATCCGTCTGGTTGCCGCCTCTTTCGGTCTTCCTTTTTTCAGACAAGGGCACGGGCACACATAAATCCGGTTCTTCCAGCCTTTCCCGCCAGGGAAACCGGCTGAGCAAAAAAGCAAACGATGTCTCCCGTACCGGATTTCCTGCGAATTTCAACTGGAGCAGCGCTTTTTTTAAAGGCCCCTGGTAATCTCCCAGTGTATAACATCCGTCAAGGTATGCATTCCTTGATCCGCCGATCATCCGCGGTCTCCAGACGGACCGGAAGCAGGTGCTGCACCAGTCTCCCTGTTCCTCCACAAAAGCTCCGCATCCGGGGCACCGGGGCGGATACAGCAAATCAAGACATAGTTTCAGAATATTCAGGATCAATCTCCTCCTTCAGCCATGCATGGAAAAGGCTGCATCTTTCCCCGTCTCTGTGATGTCTCACCGCCGTTTCCAACGCATCATGGGTGGTAATCAGAATGACTTTCTTTTTAGCACGTGTTACCGCCGTATATAAAAGATTTCGCTGAAGCATAATCGCATGCACCGGAAGCAGAATAAGGAAAACCGTTTCATATTCACTTCCCTGGCTTTTATGTACCGTAACAGCATAGGCAAGCTGAAGCGCCCCCCATTCATTGCGGCTGTATACCAGTTCTTTTTCAGGAAAACGGACAAAAATCCTGTCTTTCGTCACGGCCCACACTACGCCTATATCCCCATTGTAGATTCCTTTCCCGTAGTCATTTATTCTCTGCATTACTTTATCTCCTATACGGTATGGAAGCGCCGTGTCCCCGGGTTTCCTGAGCATGTTCTGAAGGGACTGGTTCAGACTGTCCACACCGCAGAGTCCTTTATAAACAGGAGACAGAACCTGCATGGAAAATTGATTGTCCCCGCTGCCATACTCCATATCCCGGCACAGCTTCAGAAGCAGTTCTCTGGCCTCTGCTTCTCCGGACACCTCACGGATCTGGAATTCTCCCCGGGAGTCAGAAACCGGACAGAGTCCCTGTCTGATTTTTTCAGCATTTTCAACAATGCCGCTTCCTTCCTGCTGACGGAATATATGACGCAGTTCAGTCACCGGTATACGCCCCCATGAGATGAGATCCCGCAGCGGGTATCCTGCTCCTACGGGCGGGAGCTGCTGTGTGTCTCCTACCAGAACCAGACGGCTTCCGTCACGTATGGCACAAAGCAGGCGGTACAGTACTGCCATATCAAGCATGGATGCTTCATCTACAATAATCAGTTTTTCATCAAGAGGATCGCTGGCGTTTTTTCCAAAAAACACGCCTTCATCACGCAGCTCCGCTTCCAGTGATTTATGAATGGTATCTGCATTTCGTCCGCTGGATATGGCCAGTCTCTTCGCTGCCCGTCCGGTAGGAGCCATGAGACGTACAGAAAGGCCCCACTGATCAGCAGCTGCAATGACTGCTTTTATCAGTGTCGTTTTCCCCGTCCCCGGGCCTCCTGTAATAATGGTCACCGGAGAGAAAAAAATAGAAGATACCGCTTCCCGCTGTTCTTCTGCCAGGGTAATGCCGTTATGTGCCTCAAACTGCTCAATCACTGCTTTCAGGGCGCCCGTTTTCTGTATATTGCCGTTCATAAGGCGGTTCATATGGATGGCTGATTCTGTTTCTGCCTCGTAAAGGGAAGGCAGGTAAATATAGCGGCATCTCTTGTATATGGCCGAAGGAAACAGTCCTGCAGAAAGAATATCACTCCCTACTGCACGTATCCGGTCTTCTCCGACATGAAGGAGCAGCGCTGTGTCATGATAGAGGTTTTCTTCCGGAATACAGCAATGCCCCTCTCCGGACGACTGTGCGAGAATATAGCGGAACCCTTCTTCTATTCTGTCTTCGTCATCCGGAAGAATTCCTTCTTCCCGTGCAATCCGGTCTACCGCATGAAATCCTATACCGGGAATTTCCCCGATCATCCGATAAGGCATGGTTTTGATCACGCCCCAGGCATCCTCGCCGTAAGCCTGACGGATCACAGCGGCAAAACGTCCGGGAATCCCCGCCGTCTGCAGAAACAAAACCAGTTCATGGAGGGCTGCTGTATTCTCATAGGATTCCTTGATTTTCTGCCATGTCTTTTCTCCGATTCCCGGAACTTCCAGCAGGGCTTCCATATGATGATCCATGACGTCCAATGTCCGGTTTCCGAAACAGTCTATAATGCGCCGTGCTAAAGCCGGTCCAATTCCGTCAATCATTCCCGATCCGAGAAATTTCTCGATTCCTTCTGATTCGTCAGGTTTTTCTCTCTGCATGCGGACTGCACGGAACTGCATGCCAAAACGGGGATGCTTTTGCCAGCATCCCCACATGGTTACCTTCTCTCCTGCACAGGGTGTTTCAACGGGCCCTGCTACTGTGATGCCGCGTCCGGGATTCTGTGTGCGGATTTTAAAAACACAGAAAAAATTCCCGGAGCCTGAATAAATGACATCAGTCACTGTCCCCTTCAGTTCTTCCATGATTATTGATCCTTCTGTCTGACCGCTTCTTCTGCCTTCCTGCACAGTTTCATAAGCTGCCGGTACCAGACTGCAAATGCAGGTCTGGAAGAGATGTCCGCAATAAGAGCGGACAGTTCCTGTACATTTTTCTCTTCTCTTTCTGCATCATAAATGGGCATGTCATGCTGGATTTTATAGGCAGCGACCTGCTTCACTAAAGACATCCTTTTTTCAAAAAGTCCAGTCATGTCCCGGTCTGCCGAACGGATGGCCGCTCTGAGTTCTTCCAGCTCCATGTTGTCTCCTCCTTACTGATGCTTTTCTTCCAGCTGCTGCAGCATTCTTTCAGTAAGACTGCTGCATTCTTCCAATGTGGTAGTAATGGTTTCTCCTGTTTTCCTGACACGGATTTCTACGCATCCGTTTTCCTTATAATGGCGTCCAACGGTGATTCTGACTGGATACCCAATCAGATCCGCATCTTTGAATTTGATGCCGGCCCGTTCATCTCTGTCATCCAGCACGGTTTCATCATGGTTCTCTTCCATGCAGTCATAAATATGCTGGGCAGCTTCCATAATATCGGGATCTTTTGTATTGGCCGGTACAATAACGACCTGATAGGGAGCAATGGACACCGGCCAGATAATTCCGTTTTCATCATGGTTTTGTTCAATGGAAGCCGCCATTGTGCGGGTCACACCGATACCATAGCACCCCATGACGACAGGTTTGGATTTTCCTTCTTTATCCAGGTAGGTGCATCCCAGTTTTTCACTGTATTTTGTGCCCAGTTTAAAGACCTGGCCTACTTCAATTCCCTTTCTGATCTGAATATGGCCCCCGCATACAGGGCATGAATCCTCTTCTGTAATCAGACGGATTGTATCAGTCATAACAGCTCCGAAATCACGTTTGGGATTGACATGAATGTAGTGGGTATCTTTTTCATTAGCCCCGCATACGGCATCCTGCATATTCATAACCGTCTCATCAACAATGACTTTAAAATGGGCTGAGTCAGAAAGGCCTACCGGACTGATATAGCCTGCAGTGAGTCCGCATTTCTTAAGATCATCATCGCCGGCCATAGCCAGCGTGTTGGCATGAAAAAGATTCTGAAGCCGTACTTCATTCACTTCATGATCGCCTCTTACCATGGCCAGGACAACGGTATCATCCGCTTTATAGACAACGGCCTTGACCGACCGGTTAATAGGAAGGTGCAGGTAAGCACATACTCCTTCAATAGTATGCGCACCGGGTGTAGATACTTTTTCTTTCTCTTTCTTATTTTCTTCCTGACCGGAAATTGTCCGTGGAACAGCTGCCTCTACATTGGCGGCAAAATCACAGTTCCCGCAGTAAACAACATCGGCTTCCCCGGATTCTGCAAGAGCTTCAAATTCATGGGAGGCATTGCCCCCGATGGCTCCGGAATCAGCCAGGACCGGACGGAAATGAAGCCCGCACCGTGTAAAAATACGTGTATAGGCATCATACATCGCCTGATAGTGGATATCCAGACCTTCCTGATCCATATCAAAGGAATATCCGTCTTTCATGATGAACTCACGGCTTCTCATCAGCCCAAAACGGGGACGGACTTCATCTCTGTATTTATTCTGTATCTGATAAAGATTGAGCGGCAGCTGTCTATAAGAGCTGACATCCATTTTGATCAGGGAGGTGATCAGTTCTTCATGAGTGGGCCCCAGGCAGTATTCTCGTCCATGGCGGTCTTTCAGCCGGAACATTTCATCGCCGTAAACAGACCAGCGTCCTGTTTCTTTCCATATTTCAGCCGGCTGGATGATAGGCATGAGAATCTCCTGGGCATCTGTCTTTCCCAGTTCTTCACGAATGATATTTTCAATTTTCCGAAGTGTTCTCCATGCCATGGGAAGATATGAATATACACCGCCCACAACTTTTCTGATCATTCCTGCCTTAAGCATGTACTGATGACTGGATACCACGGCTTCAGCCGGAATTTCGCGAAGCGTGGGACTGTATAATTTTGAAGCTAACATCCGATTTCCCCCTCTTTAATTACTTCTCTTCCATCCGGTTGATTTCTTCCATCAATGCAGAAATCAATTGTTTTTCCGGAACAGTGCGGATGATTTTCCCTTTTCGGAATACCAGTCCGCAGCCTTTCCCGCCTGCAATGCCGAAATCAGCTTCTCTGGCTTCTCCAGGCCCATTGACAACACAGCCCATGACCGCTACGCGTATCGGTTTTTTCACGGTCTGAAGACGGGCTTCCACCCTTTGTGCCAGATCAATCAGGTTGACCTGGCAGCGTCCGCAGGTAGGACACGAGATCATAACAGGACCGTAATTCCGTATACCTGCCGCAGTCAGGATCTCTTTGCCTGCCGTAATCTCTTTCACCGGATCATCCGTTAATGATACCCGTATCGTATCACCAATTCCATCCAGCAGCAAAGCACCGATTCCAACCGATGATTTGACGGTGCCGCGGAAAGCTGTTCCTGCTTCCGTAACCCCCAGATGAAGCGGATACTCAACTTTTTCCGCCAATATCCGGTTTGCCTTAACCATCAGGGGCACATCGGTGGATTTTAAAGAAATTACCATGTCATAAAAATGCTGTGATTCTAAAATACGTATATGTTCAAGTGCGCATTCCACCATTCCTTCAGCAGTAGGGTGTCCTCCATGTTCTTCCAGTATTTTTTCAGGAAGGGAACCTGCATTAATTCCAATTCTTATGGGAACTCCCAGAGGCTTTGCCCGGTTCACCACCGCCATGACTTTATCCGCAGAACCAATGTTCCCGGGATTAATCCGGAGTGCATCAATTCCGCATTCCAGTGCCGTTAGAGCAAGGCGGTAATCGAAATGAATATCGGCCACCAAAGGAAGATGAATTTTTTGTTTTAAGTTTCTCAATGATTCGGCTGCTTTTCTGTCAGGTACAGCAATTCTTACAATATCCGCCCCAGCCTGCTGAAGCCTCTCTATCTGTGCAGCAGCCTGTTCTGTGTCCACAGGACTGAATGTTGTCATGGACTGTACGGATACAGGGGCATCACCGCCGACAGCAACCTGTCCTACATGAATCTGACGTGTTTTCCTTCTCATGAGCATCACCTGAAAAATGATGAAATATCTTTCATCGTAGCAAATAAAAACAGACCGACCAGGATGGAAAGACCGGCCACCTGAAGATAGTAAAGCATTTTTTCAGGCATGCGTCTCCCAGATACTGTTTCAGCCAAAATTGTAAAAAAGAGTCCTCCGTCAAGCAAAGGAATCGGAAGAAAATTTAAAAAGCCAAGATTGAGGCTTAAGACGGCAATGAATAAAAAGAACTGCAGGAGGCCAACTCCTGCCACATCACCGGCCAGACGGGCAACTCCAAGAGGCCCTGCTACATCTGCAGAGGCATTGCCGGTGACTGCATAGTAAATTCCCTCACCCATCATGCGGATAATATACAGGCACCGTTCGCCTGCCATAGACGCCGCCTGCATAATAGAAACAGGTTCTGCCTCCAGGTAAGGCGTAATGCCGATGACGGCATGTCCTCTTCCGTCATCTTTGGGAATAACTTCCAGCGGCATGACTTTTCCGTCTCTCTCAATACGGACAGGGACAATTCGGCTTGCCTGGTCTGTCAAGCGGCCTTGTATATCTGTCCAGGCATTCACAGGTTCCCCTCTGATTTCTAAAATTCTGTCAGAGGGTTTTATACCTGCCAGAGATGCCGCCGACCCGTCAAGAACCGATCCTACCACAGGCTGATTGGGAAATGACTGTATACCTACGATAAGAAAAGCTCCCCAGAAAATCAAAAAGGCCAGTATGATATTCATCAGGGATCCCGCAGAAATGACCAAAAGCCTGGCCCAGGCCGGTTTTGATGAAAAACTGCGCGGGTCTGTGCCGGGATCTCCCGGATCCATGCCTGCTATTTTATTGAATCCTCCTAATGGAATCATACGGAGTGAGTATTTGGTTTCCCCTATTGTACGGGAGTATAGAACCGGACCAAATCCCACTGCAAATTCTTCTACCCGCATCCCTGTCAGCTTTGCCGTCACATAATGTCCGCCTTCATGAACTAAAATAATGACCGCAAATACAATGACCGGCGCCGCAATGGTCATAATCATAAATGTATCCCCGCTATATATTTTTCTGCTGCCCGCCGGGCTCTTTTGTCACCGTCCATAATATCATCCACGGAACGGACCGGTTTTGTGTCCCAATGCTCCAATACAGATTCTACCGTATTAAAAATCATGGGAAAATTAATTTTTCCTTCAAGAAATGCATGAACAGCCTGCTCATTGGCTGCATTATAGGCCGTTGTTGCATCGCCTCCGGCCTGTCCTGCCTGATAGGCCATCGGAATGGACCGAAAAACTGCTGTATCCGGTTCTTCCAAAATAATGGAGGAAAGCTTACTCCAATCGACAAAGGTCCGGGAAGGTGTCGGCATCCTGTCCGGATATGTCAGCGCCAGCTGAATGGGAATCCTCATGTCCGGATTTCCGATCTGCGCCATAACCGCCCCATCTTCATATTCTACCATAGAATGAATCAAACTTTGAGGCTGGACCAGCACTTCGATTTTCTCATAAGGAACATTAAAAAGCCAGTGGGCTTCCATAATTTCCAATCCTTTATTAAACATGGTGGCTGAATCCATGGTGACTTTCCTGCCCATATTCCATGTAGGATGATGGAAGCACTGTTCCGGAGCGATATCTGACAGTTTTTCCTCTGACCATCCCCTGAAAGGCCCCCCTGAAGCTGTCAGAATTAATTTTCTTACCGCTTTGCGGTCCTGCCCCTGCAGACATTGAAAAATGGCGCTGTGTTCACTGTCTACTGGGAATAAATCAATTCCTGTGCCTCGTGATTTCTTCATCACCAGTTCTCCGCCGGAAACCAGACTTTCTTTGTTGGCCAGAGCTACCTTTTTACCGCTTTCCAAAGCTGCCA
>ENA-OQIN01000945-OQIN01000945.1-human-gut-metagenome-genome-assembly--contig:-NODE-945-length-13571-cov-6.369498_pt1 | contig 13571 bp, 16 predicted proteins | sample MGYA00242581_ERZ504746 | MGnify/ENA primary metagenome ERZ504746 (study PRJEB26092, sample SAMD00036436) | human gut metagenome | host: Homo sapiens | study: EMG produced TPA metagenomics assembly of...
CTGATAGAAACAGAAGCCACTGGAGCACCTCAAAAACACCATCATACACTAAATCAGTAAGTTGGCAGCATCACCTAACTCTTGAATCGGCGTAGTTAACTGGTCGATATTGACCTCGCCGTAAACTTCATGCCCCTGATCGTCAATCGCCATCAGATCGACGGGATGCTCTGACATTGGAATCAAATGCGTATCCACTTTCAGCAGATTACGAATTAAATTGATGGCTTCCAGAGGCCGCACGCTAAGGTGATCCAGCGCCTTTAACATCAAGTTTCCGAGATTATGACCGGAAAGTTCGCCATTGCCGCCAAAACGGTATTCAAACATCGCGGAGGCGATGCTCGGTTCCGTTATCAGTTGGTTGAGGCAGTTGCGCATATCGCCCCAGGCAATGCCGCCTTCTGAACGGCGAATACGCCCCGTCGAGCCACCATTATCGGTGGTGGTGACGATACCCGTTAAACGAGAACCCAAAGACGAAAGTGATGAGAGAACGCGTCCCAGTCCATGCCCTCCGCCGAGAGCAACGACACGATCAAGATCAGCCAGCGTACGATTGCGCATATAGTTTCCTGGAGTCAGATTATCCGCGCTACAGTAGCGCAAATTGCGGGGAAACAGCAATTAACCTGCCAATATTGAGGATACAAACTATTTTCTTCTACCTCTAAAGGACGATGCACGCTATGCCTCCCTGATGATGTATATCAAAGTAAAACCGCCATTTTCCCTTATTCTGTAGCGAAATAGCACGATCATGACGCTATATACATGATTACATAGCGAAAGTGTGGATGGTAAAAATCTCATTTACACGCTAGTATCGGCATAACCACTAAACACTCTAGCCTCTGCACCTGGGTCAACTGATACGGTGCTTTGGCCGTGACAATGCTCGTAAAGATTGCCACCAGGGCGAAGGAAGAAATGACTTCGCCTCCCGTATCTGGAAAGGTGTACATGGCTTCACAACTGACTGATGCATTTGCGCGTAAGTTTTACTACTTGCGCCTGTCGATTACCGATGTGTGTAACTTTCGTTGCACCTACTGCCTGCCGGATGGCTACAAACCGAGCGGCGTCACCAATAAAGGCTTTCTTACCGTCGATGAAATTCGCCGGGTTACGCGCGCCTTCGCCAGTCTGGGCACCGAAAAAGTGCGCCTGACAGGCGGTGAGCCGTCTTTACGCCGCGACTTTACCGATATCATCGCCGCTGTGCGGGAAAACGACGCTATCCGCCAGATTGCGGTCACCACCAATGGTTACCGTCTGGAACGCGATGTGGCGAACTGGCGCGATGCGGGACTTACTGGCATTAACGTCAGTGTCGACAGTCTGGACGCCCGCCAGTTTCACGCTATTACCGGGCAGGATAAATTCAACCAGGTCATGGCAGGGATCGATGCTGCATTTGAGGCCGGTTTTGAGAAGGTCAAAGTCAATACAGTGCTGATGCGTGATGTTAATCATCACCAGCTCGACACCTTTCTGAACTGGATCCAGCATCGTCCCATCCAGCTGCGTTTCATCGAACTGATGGAAACGGGCGAGGGCAGTGAGCTCTTCCGTAAGCATCACATCTCTGGTCAGGTTCTGCGTGACGAGCTACTGCGTCGCGGCTGGATCCACCAATTACGTCAACGCAGCGACGGTCCCGCGCAAGTCTTTTGCCATCCGGATTACGCCGGAGAGATTGGCCTTATCATGCCGTATGAAAAAGACTTCTGCGCCACTTGCAACCGCCTGCGCGTTTCCTCCATTGGTAAACTCCATCTCTGCCTGTTTGGTGAAGGCGGCGTTAACCTGCGCGATCTGCTGGAAGACGATGCCCAGCAACAGGCGCTGGAAGCGCGTATTTCAGCGGCGCTGCGGGAGAAGAAACAGACCCATTTCCTGCATCAAAACAACACCGGTATTACGCAAAACTTATCGTACATTGGCGGCTAAAACGTCAAAAGGAGAGATCAGATGAGTCAGGTAAGCACTGAATTTATCCCGACCCGTATTGCTATTCTTACGGTTTCTAATCGGCGCGGTGAAGAAGACGATACCTCCGGTCACTATTTGCGCGATTCGGCGCAAGAAGCGGGCCATCACGTTGTCGATAAAGCCATTGTGAAAGAAAACCGCTACGCTATTCGCGCTCAGGTATCTGCGTGGATCGCCAGCGACGATGTACAAGTGGTGTTGATTACGGGTGGTACTGGCCTGACGGAAGGTGATCAGGCTCCCGAAGCATTGCTGCCGTTGTTCGACCGTGAAGTTGAAGGTTTTGGTGAAGTGTTCCGTATGTTGTCGTTTGAAGAGATTGGCACTTCCACGTTGCAATCTCGTGCGGTAGCGGGCGTCGCTAACAAAACGCTGATTTTCGCCATGCCGGGTTCGACCAAAGCGTGCCGTACCGCATGGGAAAATATCATCGCGCCGCAGTTGGATGCCCGTACGCGTCCGTGTAATTTCCATCCACATTTGAAGAAATAAGTATGTCGCAACTGACCCATATCAACGCCGCTGGCGAAGCGCACATGGTGGATGTCTCCGCCAAAGCGGAAACCGTGCGTGAAGCGCGGGCGGAAGCCTTTGTCACCATGTGCAGCGAGACGCTGGCGATGATTATTGATGGTCGCCACCACAAAGGCGACGTATTTGCCACTGCGCGTATTGCCGGTATTCAGGCGGCAAAACGCACCTGGGATCTGATCCCGCTCTGTCATCCGCTGATGCTCAGCAAAGTTGAAGTCAATTTACAGGCCGAGCCGGAGCACAATCGGGTGCGTATAGAAACCTTATGCCGCCTGACCGGGAAAACCGGTGTCGAAATGGAAGCATTAACCGCGGCCTCCGTGGCGGCGCTGACCATTTATGACATGTGCAAAGCGGTGCAAAAAGATATGGTGATTGGTCCGGTACGTTTGCTGGCGAAGAGCGGCGGCAAGTCGGGTGACTTTAAGGTGGAAGCGGATGATTAAAGTTCTTTTTTTCGCCCAGGTGCGCGAGTTGGTGGGAACAGATGCAACCGAAGTGGCTGCGGATTTCCCAACTGTTGAAGCGTTACGCCAGCACATGGCTGCGCAGAGCGATCGCTGGGCGCTGGCGCTGGAAGATGGCAAATTACTGGCTGCCGTCAACCAGACGCTGGTGAGTTTTGACCATCCGCTGACTGACGGCGACGAAGTAGCTTTCTTCCCGCCGGTAACCGGAGGTTAAGATGGCAGAAACCAAAATTGTTGTTGGTCCGCAGCCGTTCAGCGTAGGAGAAGAGTACCCGTGGCTGGCGGAGCGTGACGAAGACGGTGCGGTAGTCACCTTTACTGGTAAGGTGCGCAACCATAACCTGGGCGACAGCGTCAAAGCATTAACCCTCGAACACTATCCGGGGATGACTGAAAAAGCACTGGCAGAAATTGTTGATGAAGCGCGTAACCGCTGGCCGCTGGGGCGCGTCACTGTGATTCACCGCATCGGGGAATTATGGCCGGGCGATGAAATCGTTTTTGTCGGTGTCACCAGTGCGCATCGCAGCAGTGCGTTTGAAGCCGGGCAGTTTATTATGGATTATCTCAAAACCCGCGCACCGTTCTGGAAGCGCGAAGCCACGCCGGAAGGCGACCGCTGGGTTGAAGCTCGGGAGAGCGATCAGCAGGCGGCAAAACGCTGGTAGTTTTTTGTTAGCCGGATAAGGCACCGCTGCGTCCGGCAATTTCACCGCTCAGTACATGCGTTTACGCTGCGTCGATGCACAGCCTCATCATTTTGCAGTATCCTTAAGATATTCCTTATATCTTCAGGAGATCGTCATGGACAGATTCCCACGTTCTGATTCAATCGTACAACCCCGGGCTGGCTTGCAAACTTATATGGCGCAAGTCTATGGCTGGATGACCGTTGGCTTGTTGCTGACCGCATTTGTTGCCTGGTATGCGGCTAATTCCGCGGCCGTGATGGAGCTGTTGTTCACTAACCGTGTCTTTTTAATCGGTCTGATCATCGCGCAATTAGCATTGGTTATTGTGTTATCAGCGATGATTCAAAAGCTGAGCGCAGGTGTAACGACTATGCTCTTTATGCTTTATTCGGCGCTGACGGGTCTTACGCTTTCCAGTATTTTCATTGTCTATACCGCTGCTTCTATCGCCAGTACTTTCGTCGTTACTGCCGGGATGTTCGGCGCAATGAGCCTGTACGGTTACACAACGAAGCGCGATCTAAGCGGCTTTGGCAATATGCTGTTTATGGCGTTAATCGGCATTGTGCTGGCATCGCTGGTCAACTTCTGGCTGAAAAGCGAAGCATTGATGTGGGCAGTCACCTACATCGGCGTGATTGTCTTTGTCGGATTGACGGCGTATGACACCCAGAAACTGAAAAATATGGGTGAGCAGATAGATACTCGCGACACGCCGAACCTGCGCAAATATTCCATTCTTGGCGCGTTAACCTTGTATCTGGACTTCATCAACTTGTTCCTGATGTTGTTGCGGATCTTCGGCAACCGCCGTTAATTCTTTTTCACCATCAATATCCCGGCCATGTGTCGGGATTTTTTTCTTACTAAAAACGACACTTAACAAGTACCAGGTATAAAATATGCCTTATGGCCGAGCGGAAGCGTTTTCCGTATCCATAAATACAAAAGTATTTTGTATGCGTGGGTTTAAATTTATTCATGATGAATATTAATATTTTTCTATAAGGACAACTAAAAGAATGGAATCATACTTGCAAAACAGCAATAAATTAGATTTTCAGCACGAGACCAGGATATTAAACGGTATATGGCTCATTACCGCTTTAGGTTTGGTGGCAACCGCAGGACTGGCCTGGGGAGCTAAGTATCTCGAAATTATGGCAACCAAATATGATTCACCACCAATGTATGTCGCCATAGGGTTATTATTACTTTGTATGTATGGCTTAATTAAGGATATCAACAAGATAAATGCCGCCATCGCAGGCGTAATATATCTGTTTTTACTCTCTTTGGTGGCGATTGTCGTTGCAAGTTTAGTTCCTGTATATGCCATTATCATCGTGTTCAGCACTGCGGGCGCGATGTTTTTAATCAGTATGCTGGCCGGTTTATTATTTAATATTGATCCTGGTTCTCACCGTTTTATGATTATGATGACGTTGACAGGGTTGGCCCTGGTAATCATCGTGAATGCCGCATTAATGAGTGAACGGCCCATTTGGGTAATAAGTTGCTTAATGATTGTGTTATGGTCAGGCATTATCTTGCATGGACGAAATAAGCTCCTTGAATTGGCGGGGAAATGCCATAATGAAGAGTTGTGGAGTCCGGTTCGTTGCGCTTTTACAGGTGCATTAACACTCTATTACTATTTTATCGGCTTCTTTGGGATACTTGCAGCGATAGCTATAACGCTTGTCTGGCAAAGGCATACGCGTTTTTTTCATTAGTCGTAAATGCACATACTAAAGAACTTAACTAAACTTCACATCGCCGCTTCATTTTTCGCCCGCAGCTTCTTCGCCTGGCTTTCCAGTAACAGGTAACAGATCAGCGCCAGCAGCAGTGGGATAAAGTAATACAGGACGCGATAAGCGAGCAGGGCGGCGATAATGCTCCCTTTCGAGGTATGCTCCCCAGCCAGTAGTGCGATAAACACCGCTTCCAGCACACCGATCCCCGCCGGAATATGCACGATGACGCCAGCAATACTACTAACCAGTAACACGCCCAGTACAAAGAAATAGTTCACGCTTTGACCAAGTAACAGCCAGATAATCGCCCCCATTACCATCCAGTTAACGCTGGAAATCAGCATCTGAGCGAGGGCGAATTTCCATGAAGGCAGCACCAGCTTTTGCCCTTTGATGGTCATATGGCGGTGCTTCGCGAAAGCGCAAAACCACAAATAAACCGCGATAATCATCAGTAAGCCAATGCCGAGAATACGCAGCGTAGTTTGATCGACATACCAGTGATCCGGCAACTCCACCACGCCTGCGGTAAAGATAATCCCTGCCAGTAAAATATAGCCCAGCCAGTTGGTGGTAATACTGAGCGAGAAAATCCGCGTAATAGTGCTGCCCGGTAACCCTAGTCGGGAGTACAAACGATAGCGCATACCAATGCCGCCGACCCAGGTACTGAGCGTCAGGTTGAAGGCGTAGCAGATAAACGACACCAGCATCACCTGGCGCTTCGCCAGTTTGTGACCGCAGTAAAAGCGGGCGAGCAGGTCATAGCAGCCGTAAATCAGATAGCTGACGACCACCAGCCCGACCGCACTAAGCAGCGCAACGCGATTGTAGTCGCGGATGACCTTCCAGACCTCTTCCCAGTCCACTTTTTTGGCGTAGACCACCAGCAACACAATCACCGCGATAAAAAACAGCCAGGTGAGGATCTTCTTTGCTAAGCGCCAACGCGGGTGTGATTTACTCATCAGGGTTTTACCCCCGTGTTTTCAGTTTCTACCCGATCCTGCGTTTCCATTGTCGGTTGTGCGGGGGGATCAACCTGCGCCAGACGTGGTGTGTGTGCCGGAAGCCAGCCAACCAGCGCCGGGAAGTGGCGTAAAAAGTGGAACGCCAGCACGCTTTTGGTCAGGTTCCACCAGGTGCGTTTCGGCAGCATGGTCTCATCGACCTGCTTACAATCTACGGCAATAATGCCGTTCAGATTATCGCGCAGCGTCTGGTTAAAATGACGATCGTGGATGATGACATTTGCTTCGAGATTCAGTGACAAACTGAGCGGATCGAGATTACTGGACCCTACTGTCGCCCAGTGATCGTCCATCAATGCCACTTTGCCGTGGAGCGGGCGGCGACGGTACTCAAAAACCTGAACGCCGCCTTTAACCAGATAGTTATACAGCAAGCGCGCGCCGACTCTGACAATCGGCATATCCGGTTCGCCCTGAATGATCAGTTTGATCCGCACCCCGCGCCGTGCCGCTTTACGCAAGGCGTGTAAAAATCGATAGCCGGGGAAGAAGTAGGCGTTGGCGATAATGACTTCTCGCCGCGCCTGAGTGAGCATTTTCAGATAGTGACGTTCAATATCATCGCGATGTTCTTCGTTATCGCGCCAGACCAGCAATACCTGCGCTTCTCCCGGCTGGCGGTTCTCTTCCGCTTTGTGATGACGTCGCCACCAGCGTCGTGCCGCGCTCTGTCCAGGCAGGTTTTCCAGCTCAAACTGGAGAATATCTTCGACAATCGGCCCTTCAAGGCGTACCGCGTAATCCTGTTTAGCCTCTGGACCGTAGCTGGACATATGCTCGGCGGAGTAATTCAGCCCGCCAATAAAGGCTATACGCGCGTCGATCACCACAATTTTGCGATGCATCCGGCGAAACACATTGGTGCGCATACCAAAAAGGCGAGGGCGGGGATCGTAGTAGCGGAACACTACGCCAGCTGCCGTCAGTTCATTGACAAACTCATCGCTTAGATCCGGCGAACCGTAGCCATCCAGCAAGACTTCCGCTTTAACCCCGCGTTGCGCTGCTGCCAGTAGTGCCGCATGCAGCTGTTTGCCGACGTCATCCTCAAACCAGATAAACGTTTCAAGAATGATGCGTTCTTGTGCCTCGCCAATCGCCTTAAACACCGCGGGATAATATTGCTCGCCGTTTTCCAGCAACTCGATCTTATTGCCTTCACGCCAGCTACATTTCATAAATGAATCTCCGCACTTAAAGGGGCATGATCAGAAAGGTGTCGCCATGTCTGCAGCGGCAACGCGGTTGGCGCGCTGGCGCTGGCATTTTTGACGTAGATCCTGTCCAGACGTAGTAGAGGAAATTGCACCGGAAACGTGCGCGCCGGGCGTCCGTGGGCGCGGGTAAATATCTCATCCAGCCCGGCCTGCACTTTTAACGGATGATTAGCTTTTTGCCGCCAGTCGTTGAAATCACCCGCCACCAATACTGGTTCGCCGTCCGGCAGCTCATTGACCCATTCGGCGAGCATCGCAAGCTGCGCCTGACGGTGCGCCTCACGCAGGCCCAGATGTACGCACATCACATGAATCGCTTTTCCGGTCATCGGCGGCACAATGCGGCAGTAGAGCACGCCGCGCTTTTCCGCACCATCGACCGAAACATCGCGATTCTCATAATGTTCAATGGGATAACGCGACAGTACGGCGTTGCCGTGATGCCCTTCCGGGTATACGGCATTGCGACCGTAGGCAAAATCGCTCCACATAGTGTCGGCGAGAAACTCGTAGTGCGAGGTATCGGGCCAGTTTTCCACATGCAGCGGATGAACTTCGTGCGCGCCCATCACTTCCTGCAGGCAAACAATATCGGCGCTGACGGTACGCACGGCATCGCGAAGTTCCGGCAAAATGAAGCGTCGGTTAAACGCGGTAAAGCCTTTGTGAATGTTGATGGTGAGCACCTTGAACGAAAATTGTTGTGTTTGATCGGGCATAATTTTCCTGTCTTTGCCTCTTATCTCATTGAAATAGTGTAGTCGGCGTCACAAAAAGGTGCGGTCTTACGGAATTTTCCGTAAAGTTCGGTACTCTGAGTAAGTAGAGATAAATTCTTCAGGAGAGAAGCCATGAAGTGGCAACAACGTGTTCGTGTCGCAACGGGTCTAAGTTGCTGGCAGATTATGTTGCATTTACTGGTAGTGGCGCTACTGGTGGTGGGCTGGATGAGTAAGACTCTGGTTCACGTCGGCGTGGGATTATGCGCACTGTATTGTGTCACGGTAGTGATGATGCTGGTGTTTCAGCGCCACCCCGAGCAACGCTGGCGTGAGGTGGCAGACGTGCTGGAAGAGCTGACCACGACCTGGTATTTTGGCGCAGCGCTGATTGTGCTGTGGCTGTTGTCCCGCGTACTGGAAAACAACTTTTTGCTGGCAATTGCAGGGCTGGCGATCCTTGCTGGCCCGGCGGTAGTGTCTTTGCTGGCGAAAGATAAGAAGTTACATCACCTTACGTCTAAACATCGCGTACGCCGCTGACCCTGTCGTGGCCGTTATCACCAGTAGCGGCCACAAACTATTCCACACAATATCCAGACTCGCATCCTTCAAATAAATCTGCTTGGTAATGTCCGTAAAGTGGCGAATAGGGTTAATCCACGTCAGGTTTTGCAGCCATACTGGCATGTTTTCCACCGGAGAAACGTAACCGGAAAGGAGAATGGCGGGCATCATAAAGACAAACACGCCGATAAATGCCTGCTGTTGCGTTGAACAGAGCGATGAAATCAACAGACCGAATCCCACCAGTGATAAACCGTAAATCACCATCGTAAAGTAGAACAGCGCCAGCGATCCGGCGAAGGGGATTTGATACGCCCAGATACCAATCGCCAGCACAATGGTGGCCTGGAAGGTGGCGACAATTAACGCCGGTACGGCTTTGCCGATGAAGATCTGCCAGGTGGTGAGCGGCGAAACCAGTAGCTGATCGAGCGTACCTTGTTCACGTTCGCGGGCGACGGAAAGTGAAGTGACGATCATTACGCCGATAGTGGTGATCATGGCGATCAGCGACGGCACCACAAACCATTTGTAGTCAAGATTCGGGTTATACCAGTTGCGTACCACCAGCTCGCTGTTGTTAGGTTTCGGTTTTCCTTCCAGCAGCTCCTGCTGATAATTTTTGACGATCTGTTGCAGGTAGTTGGCGGCAATTTGCGCACTGTTGGAGTTACGCCCGTCGAGGATCAACTGCAACGGCGCGGTCTGGAAGGTATCCAGTTTGCGCGAGAAGTCAGCCGGGAAACGCACCAGTAGTAACGCCTTTTGTGTGTCGATGGTTGGGCGGATCTCCTGTGGGCTTTTCAGCAGCAGCACATGGGTAAAGGCGCTGGCGCGGGCAAAACGTTGGGTCAGCTCCACCGAATGCTCGCCGTTATCTTCATCGTAGATGGCGATGGTGGCGTTAGTCACTTCCAGCGTGGCGGCGAACGGGAACAGGATCACCTGAATAAGCACAGGTAAAATCAGAATCGCGCGGGTTTGTGGTTCGCGCAGCAACGACTGCAACTCTTTGCGGATTAACGTCCATAAGCGATGAAACATGCTCTTCTCCCTAATCCAGCCGACGTTTGGTTTTCAGCCACGTCAGGCCGATAAACATCACCGCCGAAGCGATCAAAAACAGCACGTTTACCACCAGCACCACTGGAATATTCCCGGCGAGGAACAGGCTTTGCAGGGTGCTGACGAAATAACGAGCGGGAATAATGTACGTCACCGCGCGGATCACCGCGGGCATACTGTCGATCTGAAAAATAAAGCCGGAAAGCATAATCGACGGCAGGAACGCGGCGTTCAGGGCGACCTGAGCGGCATTGAACTGGTTGCGGGTAATCGTGGAAATCAGCAGCCCCATCCCCAGGGTACTGAGTAAAAACAGGCTGGAGATAAAAAACAGAATAAGCAGCGAACCGCGATACGGCACGCCGAGAATAAACACTGACACCAGCATACACAGCAGCATCGCCAGCATCCCGAGAAAGTAATAAGGGATCAGCTTACACAGCAGCAGTTCCGTGCGGGTAATCTCCGTAGAGAGCAGAGCCTCCATGGTGCCGCGTTCCCATTCTCGCGCCACCACCAGCGAGGTGAGAATCGCGCCGATGACCGTCATGATAATGGTCACCGCACCCGGGATAATAAAGTGCTGGCTTATCGCCGCCGGGTTAAACCAGTAGCGGGTTTGTACATCAATAAGCGGTTCAAAAGTCTGCCCGTTGTCCTCCGCTCGCTGCATTTGCCAGATCTGCCAGATCCCTTCGACATACCCCTGTACAAAGTTAGCGGTATTCGGCTCACTGCCGTCGGTGATCACCTGAATCGGTGCGGTGGCGTTGGCGCGCTCCATCTGTTCCGCAAAATCCACCGGAATAACCACCAGACCGCGAATTTTCCCCGCCTGCATTTTGGCGATCAGTTCCTGACGGTTATCGCTGATGGTGGCGTCGATGTAGGGCGAACCGGTCATAGTGTGGGTGAAATCCAGCGCCGCTTCGCTACGCTGTTCCAGTAAAATCCCGACCCGCAGCTTGCTGGAGTCGAGGTTAATGCCGTAACCAAAAATAAACAGTAGCAACAGCGGGATCACTACCGCAATCAGCCAGCTACTCGGATCGCGAACGATCTGCCGCGTCTCTTTGACGCACAGCGCCTGCACGCGACGCCAGGAAAGGATCGGGTTACTCATTGCTATGCTCCTTATCCCAGTTGTGGATCAACTGAATAAAGGCTTGCTCCATGGTGGGATCGGGTTGCTCATCGTTAGCCGACTGTGCTTTCAAATCGTCCGGCGTGCCGCTGGCGATTAATTTCCCGCGGTACACCAGGCCGATGCGGTCGCAATATTCCGCTTCATCCATAAAGTGGGTGGTGACCATCACCGTGACGCCTTTCTCTACCATGCTGTTGATGTGCAGCCAAAATTCACGGCGGGTGAGGGGGTCAACGCCGGAAGTCGGTTCGTCGAGAAACAGAATGTCCGGTTCATGCATCAGCGAACAGGCCAGCGCCAGCCGCTGTTTAAAACCTAATGGCAGTTCATCGGTGGCGTGGGAGGCGATACTTTTCAGGCCGAACGCCTCGCTCATGCGGGAGATTTTTTCGTTCTGCGCCCGACCGCGTAAGCCATACACACCAGAGAAAAAGCGTAAATTCTGTTCGACCGTCAGGTTACCGTAGAGCGAAAATTTTTGCGCCATATAGCCGAGATGCTGGCGCGCTTTACCGGAACTCTCTTTCAGATCCATCCCCAGCACCAGCGCCTGGCCGGAAGTCGGCACCAGCAAACCGCACATCATCTTAAAGGTGGTCGATTTACCCGCGCCGTTTGGCCCCAGCAAACCAAAAATCTCCCCACGTTTAACGGCAAAGTTGACGTGATCGGTGGCGGCAAAATCCCCAAATTTCTTGGTCAGTTCTTTCGCTTCGATCACCGTCTCGCCGGGTGTGCCTTCTACCGTATGTAATATTGCGCCCAGCGGCGATTCCGAGGTTCCGGCACCGCCCAGCAAATCAATAAACGCATCTTCAAAACGCGGCGTAGTTTCGTTGATGTTGATTTCCGGCATCCCGTCGGCATGGCGAATATCGTCTGGTGTGGCCTCTTTTTTGAGGATCAGACGTACCGATTTCCCCTGAATCATGCCGTCGCTGACCTGCGGCAGTTTCAAGGCGCGTTGCAACAGTTTGCGGTTGCCCTCGTGTGGACTGGTCATCAGAAAGCTGCGTCCGGCCATGGTTTGTGTCAGGGCTTTTGGTTCTCCCTGATACAGCAACTCGCCTTCGTTCATCAGTAACACGTCACGGCACTGCTCGGCTTCGTCGAGATACGAGGTACTCCAGAGGATTAACATCCCTTCGCCCGCCAGCTCATGCACCATCTGCCACAGTTCGCGCCGTGAGATAGGGTCAACGCCGACGCCGGGTTCATCGAGCAGCAACACTTTCGGTTCGCCCACCAGGGTACAGGCCAGGCCGAGTTTTTGTTTCATCCCACCGGAGAGCTTGCCCGCCAGGCGTCCGGTAAACGGGCCAAGAGACGTAAACTCCAGCAGGCGAGCAAAAGTTTGCTTACGTGCCTCGCCGGTGACGCTGCGCAAATCCGCGTACAGATTGAGGTTCTCCATCACCGTCAGATCTTCATACAGACCAAATTTCTGCGGCATATAGCCGAGCACGGCGTGCAGCGCGCCGTCGTTTTTGATCGGATCAAAGCCAATCACCGTGGCACTGCCGCTGTCGGGTTTCAGTAATCCCGCGAGCATCCGCATCAGCGTGGTTTTGCCCGCACCGTCCGGCCCAACCAGCCCCGTCACATAACCGGCGTGAATGGTACAATCGAGCGGCGCGACGGCGGGCTTGTCCATGCCCGGAAAGCGTTTTTCCAGGCCGTTCAGCGTGATAACGGCATCATTCATGTCCTGCCTCGTCACCGAATTGTACCGTCACTGGCATTCCCTGGCGTAACGCATCATCGGCGTCGGTCACCACAATACGCAGGCGATAGACGAGGTCGGTACGCAGATCCGGTGTTTCGACGGTTTTCGGGGTAAATTCAGCAGTCGGCGAAACGAAACCAATCTGCCCGTGATACGACTTGTCCGGGCGACCATCGGTATAAAGCAGCACTTTGCGCCCCGGCTGGGCCTGGTCAAGATTCCGTTCATCAACATAAGCGCGCACCCACACCGGATGCGTTAGTGAAACGGTAAACACCGTGCCACCTTCATTGAGAACCGTGCCTGGCTCCACCGCGCGCGTTAACAGCGTGCCATCAGACGGTGCTATCAACGTTGAGTCCTGTAAATTCAGCTCCGCCTGCGCCAGTTGCGCCTGCGCCTGTTCGAGGCTGGCTTTCGCCTGGGCGATGTCCTGTTCACGGTTACCGGAACGGTACTGACGCAATTTATCCTGTGCTGATTTCAGCGTTGCCTGCGCCTGGTCGCGCGAGGAGCGGGCATTTTCCAGGTCATTTGCCGAAATGGTGCGGCTTTTCCACAGTCCTTGCTGGCGGTTATAGAAGTTCTGCGCCTAGTCCTAGGCGGCTTGCGCCTGTTTTACCCCCGCGGCGGGCTGAGCGGTTTTTT
>ENA-OQIN01000952-OQIN01000952.1-human-gut-metagenome-genome-assembly--contig:-NODE-952-length-13422-cov-3.566879_pt1 | contig 13422 bp, 27 predicted proteins | sample MGYA00242581_ERZ504746 | MGnify/ENA primary metagenome ERZ504746 (study PRJEB26092, sample SAMD00036436) | human gut metagenome | host: Homo sapiens | study: EMG produced TPA metagenomics assembly of...
GAAGGCCAGCGCTTTGCTATCCGCGAAGGCGGCCGTACAGTAGGGGCTGGCGTTGTAGCCAAGATTGCAAAATAATCGGTTTTATATTTGCTGAGCACAGGAACGGAGCAGTAAACCGCTGCTCCGCCTGCTGTGTCTTATAAACTAGGAAGCGGGAGGTGGCCCGCATTGCGGGGGAATTTCCGCGGAGCAGTTCATTCAGGAAATGAACGTCAGGAGGAATTGTTATGCCGAAACAGGAAAAAATAAGGATTCGCTTAAAAGGCTATGATCACAAGGCAGTGGATCAGAGCGCAGAAAAAATTGTGGAAACTGCCAAAAGAACGGGATCACGGGTATCCGGTCCGATTCCGCTTCCCACAGAACGGAATGTATATACCATTCTCCGTTCGCCCCATGTCAATAAAGACAGCCGCGAACAGTTTGAGATGCGTACGCACAAAAGACTGATTGATATTTTGGATCCGTCAAAGAAAACAGCTGATGCCCTGATGCGGCTTGAACTGCCGGCGGGAGTCAGTGTAGAAATTAAAGCGTAAGGAGGTGCGAAAATGTCGAAAGCTATTTTGGGTACGAAATTGGGAATGTCACAGGTGTTTGCTGAAAATGGAGACCTGATTCCGGTCACTGTAGTAGAAACAACCCCTAATGTGGTTGTGGCAGTGAAGACGACAGAGTCAGACGGCTACAATGCAGTACAGCTGGGCTATGGCGCAGTGAAGGAAACACATATCAATAAGCCCGTTAAAGGCCAGTTTGAAAAAGCAGGCGTGGCGCCTGTCAAATATCTGCGTGAACTCAGACTGCAGGAACAGCCTTCTTATACAGTGGGCCAAACTCTGGCTGCTGATATCTTCGCAGAAGGCGAAATTATAGATGTCACCGGCACCAGCAAGGGCAAAGGATTTGCTGGTACGGTTAAACGTCATAATTTCGGACGCGGCCCGATGGCTCATGGTTCTAAAAACCACCGTGAACCGGGATCTCTCGGAGCACGTATGTCCGGAGGCGGCGGAAAAGTATTTAAGGGCAAGAAACTTCCTGGACAAATGGGCGGAGAACGGGTTACCGTGCAGCATCTTCAGGTCGTTAAAGTCGATACTGAACGCAATATCATGCTTGTTAAAGGCGGCATTCCCGGAGCAAAAGGGAGTCTCGTCATGGTGCGGAGTACGGTAAAGCCCGTAAAATAATTGGCCAGGGACAGCGTTTGTCTGTCCCGGAAGGGAGGAACTTAAATGCCGAAAGTAACACTGTATAATATGTCCGGTGAAGCAGCCGGTGAAATAGAATTAAATGACAGCGTTTTTGGCGTACCGTACAATGAAGCCGTGATTCATCAGGCAATTGTGCGGCAGCTGTCAAACCAGCGGCTTGGAACCCATGCCACGAAGACAAGAAGTTTTGTGCGCGGCGGGGGAAAGAAACCGTGGAAACAGAAGGGAACAGGCCGTGCCAGAGCAGGGTCCATCCGTTCCCCATTATGGGTCGGAGGCGGGACTGTATTCGGACCGCAGCCGAGAAGCTATGTCAAGGGCATGCCCCGCAAAGCACGCCGCCTGGCAGTCAGATCTGCACTGAGTGAAAAACTGCGTACAGAGGAATTTACGGTGATTGACCAGATTCAACTGGCTGCGCCGAAAACCAAAGAAATTGTCAAATTCTTGGGCGCTTTCCAGGCAACCCCGGGAAAAGCACTGATTATCTCTGATGCAGATCCCGCAGTACTGGAGCGGTGTGCACGGAATATCCCCGGAGTCAAGGCAATGGCTCCTAGCGGACTGAATATTTATGATATTGTGCATTACACCAAACTGTTTGTGACCAAGGGCGCCGTAGCCAAGATTGAGGAGGTGCTCGCATAATGGATGTACGTGATGTACTCGTTAAGCCGATTGTCACAGAGAAGTCAACGGCTCTCATGCAGGAAGGCAAATATACTTTCCGTGTACCGCTGAATGTGACAAAAATACAGATCCGCCAGGCTGTTGAACAGATTTTCAAAGTCAAGGTATCTGGCGTAAACACAATGCGGTATGAAGGTAAACTGAAAAGAGTAGGACGTTTTCAGGGACGCCGCAGCAACTGGAAGAAGGCAATCGTCACTCTTAAGCCGGGTGAATCCATTGAATTCTTCGAAGGGGTTTAATAGGTAAGGAGGAAACAGTATAAATGGCTTATAAATCATTTAAACCGTACACCCCCGGCCGGCGTCAAATGACGGTTTCGACCTTCGACGAAATTACAACAGATAAACCGGAAAAATCTCTTCTGGCACCTGTTCATAATTACGGCGGTCGCAACCACTCAGGCAAAATGACGGTAAGGCATCAGGGTGGCGGTCATAAAAGACAGTACAGAATCATTGATTTCAAGAGAATAAAAGATAATATTCCTGCCCGGGTTGTATCCATTGAATATGATCCGAACCGTACATGCCGGATTGCGTTGCTGAGCTACGCAGACGGAGAAAAACGGTATATCCTGGCGCCTAAGGGACTTCAGGTAGGCATGAATGTAGTCAGCGGTCCGGAATCGGACATTAAGATTGGCAACTGTCTTCCGCTGCTCAATATTCCTCTCGGAACCAATGTGCATAACATTGAACTCAAAATTGGCAAGGGCGGACAGATGGTCCGTTCGGCAGGGGAAACTGCACAGCTGATGGCAAAAGAAGGGGATTATGCCCTGCTTCGTCTGCCCAGCGGTGAACTTAGAAGAGTCCATATCCGCTGCCGTGCCACAATCGGTACAGTAGGCAATGAAGACCATGAAAATATCACTCTTGGCAAAGCAGGACGCAGCCGGTGGCTGGGTGTCCGTCCGGCCAACCGCGGTGTTGTCATGAACCCGAATGACCATCCGCATGGCGGCGGCGAAGGCAAATCTCCGGTAGGACGCAAACGTCCTGTTACACCGTGGGGCAAGCCGGCTTATGGCGTCAAGACGCGTGACTGGAAAAAATCATCTACCAAACTGATTGTGAAGAGACGGAAATAATAGGAAGGAGAAAGAACAGTGTCCAGATCTATCAAAAAAGGGCCGTTTGCAGCAGCATCTCTGGTGAAAAAGATTGATGCCCTGAACGATTCCTCCGAAAAGAAAGTCATCAAGACTTGGTCCCGTGCTTCTACTATCCTGCCGAGCTTCGTCGGTCACACGATTGCGATTCATGACGGCAGAAAGCACGTACCGGTATATATTACGGAAGACATGGTCGGTCATAAACTGGGAGAGTTTGCTCCGACCCGTACATTCAAAGGTCACAACAAGAGTGACAAGGCAACCAAATAATTGCGAGGAGGATCGAATATGCAAGAAAAAACAGAAGTTCAGGCAATCGCAAAAAATATCCGCATTTCGCCCCGCAAAGTCCGTATTGTGGTAAACCTGATCCGCGGAAAGAACGCAGGAGAGGCACTCGCCATTCTGAGGCAGACACCAAAAGCTGCTTCTGAAGTAGTGGAAAAGACCTTGAAAAGTGCGATGGCAAACGCTGAGAACAACAACGATATGAATGTGGATCAGTTATTCATTTCGACAATTTATGTAGATGCAGGTCCCGTTATGAAACGCGTTCACCCGCGTTCCCGCGGACAGGCTTTTGCGATTATGAAACGTACCAGCACACTTACGGTAAAAGTTTCCGAAAGAAAGTAATCAAAGGAGGGAAACGTTTTGGGTCAGAAAGTTAATCCGCATGGCATGCGAGTAGGCGTTATCGATGACTGGGATTCCAAATGGTTTGCAGAAAAAGATTTTGCTGCGCTGCTTATTGAAGACGCTAAAATCCGCAGCTTCCTGAAAAAGCATTTGTTTGTCGCCGGAATTTCCAAAATTGAAATTCAGCGGTCCAGCAACCGGGTCAAGCTGACAATTTACACAGCAAAACCAGGAATGGTGATCGGACGCGGCGGTACAGGAATTGAAGATATTAAAAAGGCATTAAAAACGCAGACGGATAAAGAAGTGGATATTAACATCCGCGAGATCAGATCCGCAGATATGAGTGCCCTGCTGGTGGCAGAAAATATTGCTTCCCAGCTGGAAAGACGAATTGCATTCCGCAGAGCGATGAAGCAGTCTGTAGGAAGAACGATGCGTGCTGGAGCAAAGGGAATCAAAGTGTCTGTATCAGGCCGCCTGGGCGGTGCAGAAATTGCCCGTTCCGAGAGTTATCATGAAGGATCGATTCCGCTTCACACACTGCGTGCGAACATTGATTACGGTGTGACCGCTGCCCATACAACCTATGGCGCGATCGGCGTTAAAGTATGGATCTACAAAGGTCAGGTTATGCCGGGCCAGATGGTAGATGAAAATGAGAATATCCGCGACAGCAAGAACCGCGGAGGGGATCACCGCGCACCGAAACGCGGAGGCCGCAGAGACGGGGAACGGAGAGATCATAAATTCAGAAATCAGGAAAGGAGTGACGCCTGATGTTAATTCCGAAGCGTACCAAGTACCGCAAGCAGTTCCGCGGACGTATGAAAGGGAGAGACCGCCGCGGCAACACAGTCACCTACGGGCAGTACGGCCTGGTGGCTATGGAACCGGCATGGATTACAAACAGGCAGATTGATGCAGCCCGTATTGCCATGACGCGTTACACCAAGAGAGGCGGAAAAGTCTGGATTAAGATTTTCCCGGATAAACCGATTACAGCCAAGCCGGCAGAGACCCGTATGGGCAGCGGCAAGGGCTCTGTAGAATATTGGGTGTCAGTTGTAAGACCGGGCCGTGTCATGTTCGAAATGGCGGGGATCCCCGAAGCAACGGCAAAAGAAGCCATGCGTTTGGCTGGTAATAAACTTCCTATCAAAACCAAGTTTGTAGTTAAGGGACAAGAAGTGGCAGGTGAATAAAATGAAGGTCAAAGAAATTCGCAACCTCAGCACTGCCGAAATGGATCAGAAAGTTGCCGGATTGAAGGAAGAACTGTTTAACCTCCGTTTTCAGCTCGCTACAGGTCAGCTGGAAAATCCAATGCGCATCCGTGAAGTCAGAAAGACAATTGCACGGATTAAAACAGTGCAGCGGGAAGAAGAATTAAAAACGGAAAAAAAGGCGTAACAGTTTTACGTTCAAAAGGAGGCATCTAACGTGGCAGAAGAAAGAAATGTACGCAAAGTGCGTCAGGGAATTGTCGTCAGCGATAAGATGGATAAAACCGTCGTTGTGGCTATTGAACGGAAAGTTCCCCACAAACTGTACAAAAAATCAATTAATACAACTAAAAGATTTAAAGCACATGACGAAAACAACGAATGCCATATCGGCGATACCGTACGGATTGTCGAAACCAGGCCGCTTTCCCGCGACAAGCGGTGGCGTGTAGAAAAAATCGTTGCCCGTCAGAATTGATAAACAGATAATAGGAGGATTGGCACGATGATTCAGCAGGAAAGCAGACTCAACGTTGCGGATAATACCGGTGCGAAAAATATCCTTGTTATCAAGGTTCTTGGCGGTTCATTCCGCAAAAGCGGTAATATCGGAGATGTCATTGTGGCGACGGTCAAAGATGCATCACCCGGAGGCGTTGTAAAGAAAGGGCAGGTCGTAAAAGCGGTTGTTGTCCGTACAGTAAGCGGAATCAACCGTGCTGACGGATCGCACATCCGTTTTGATGAAAATGCAGCCGTCCTTATTAAAGATGATAAGAGTCCGGTAGGCACCCGTATTTTCGGACCGGTGGCAAGAGAACTGCGCGACAGAAATTTTATGAAGATTATTTCCCTCGCACCGGAAGTACTCTAAGGGGAGGTACACGATGAGTCATAAACTGCATGTAAAGCACGGTGATACCGTAGTCGTGATTTCCGGTAAAGATAAAGGCAAGCAGGGCAAGGTTACAGAAGCCCAGCCGAAAAAAGACCGGGTCATTGTAGAGGGAATCAACTTGGTTAAGAGACATACTAAACCGACACAGGCGAATCCCAAAGGCGGTATTATCACAAAAGAAGCGGCAATCCATGTATCCAAGGTCATGATCCTGGATCCGGAAACAAAGAAACCAAGCCGCATTAAAAAAGTACAGCAGAAGGACGGAAGCTACGTCCGTGCAGCAGTCAAAAGCGGCGCATTGCTGGATGAAAGCAAATAAACGGGGAAGGAGGAATACAAGTTGTCCAGATTAAGAGAAATGTACGAAACACAGATCAAAAATGAGATGTGTGACAAATTCGGATATAAAAACAAGATGGAAATTCCGAAACTGGAAAAAATCATCATTAATATCGGTGTCGGTGAAGCGACAACAAATGCAAAGGCTGTAGATGCCGCCATGTCAGACCTGGCAGCTATCAGCGGGCAGCAGCCGATTGTCTGCAAGGCGAAAAAATCCCTGGCAGCATGGCATATCCGTGAGGGCATGCCTCTGGGCTGCAAGGTTACACTCCGCGGTGAACGCATGTACGAATTCCTTGACAGACTGATTAACATTGCTTTTCCCCGTGTACGCGATTTCAGAGGCGTCAGCACATCCAGCTTTGATGGAAGAGGAAACTATGCAGTCGGCGTAAAGGAACAGCTGATTTTCCCGGAAATTGATTATGAAAAAATTGATAAACTCCGCGGCATGGATATTATCGTGGTCACCACAGCCCAGACTGATGAAGAAGCACGGGAGCTGCTGACTAAGTTCGGAATGCCGTTTAAGAAGTAACAGGAGGAAAATATGGCAAAGAAGTCTATGTTGGAACGTGAAAAAAAGCGCGAACAGATGGTGCAGAAATATGCAGCAAAGCGTGAGGCTTTAAAAGAAGCCAAAGACTATGAAGGATTGAGCAAGCTTCCAAAAGATGCATCGCCCACACGTTTACATAACCGCTGCCAGCTGACAGGCCGTCCCCACGGATATATGCGTAAATTCGGCATATGCCGCAATCAGTTCCGTGATTTGGCCTACCGGGGAGAAATTCCGGGAATTAGAAAAGCCAGCTGGTAAAGCAGAATTTTGGGAGGAGGTTTTGAGATAATGGTAACAACCGATCCGATTGCGGATATGCTGACACGTATTCGCAACGCGAACGATGCATATCATGAAAAGGTAGATATGCCCGCTTCTAAAATGAAGGCAGCCGTGCTGGAAATTTTGAAGAATGAAGGTTTTATCAGGAGCTACGAGCAGGTGGAAGTGGAAAGTCATGCTACACTGCGTGCAGTTCTGAAATATGGCAGTGACCGTCAGAAGGTCATAAAAGGATTAAAAAAGATTTCCAAACCGGGACTTCGCGTTTATGCGAAAAAGGATGAACTGCCCCGGGTGTTGGGAGGTCTTGGTATTGCGATTATTTCTACACCGAAGGGTATCATGACGGATAAAGCAGCCCGCCGTGAAGGCCTTGGTGGAGAAGTCCTTGCGTATGTCTGGTAAGCAATTGGGAGGTATAATATGTCAAGAATAGGCAGAAAACCGATTGCGGTACCGGCAGGCGTGGAAGTCAAAATCGACGGCCACACGGTAACCGTGAAAGGTCCGAAGGGAACATTAAACCGTACGCTGCATGAAGAAATGGATATTGTGATGGAAGACGGACAGATTCTTGTAAAAAGACCGTCTGATGACATTAAGCACCGTTCTCTGCATGGCCTGACCCGCACATTGATTCATAATATGGTCGTGGGTGTTACAGAGGGATTTGAAAAGAAACTGGAAATCCAGGGAGTTGGATATAATGCTTCCATGCAGGGGAGCAATCTCAAATTATCACTTGGATTCTCGCATCCGGTCATTGTCACACCGCCGGAAGGAATTACTATTTCCACGCCGTCGTCTGTTGTTATTGTGGTTTCCGGAGCTGATAAAGAAAAGGTCGGCATGGTGGCAGCGGAAATTCGCGCATGGCGTGAACCAGAGCCTTACAAAGGCAAGGGAATCCGTTATTCCGGAGAATATGTCCGCCGCAAGGCAGGAAAAACCGGAGCTACGAAGTAAGCGTAACGCAGGAGGTAACAGACATGTTGCATAAAAATATGAGAAGAGGGGCTGTCATTCGCCGTCATGCGCGTCTGCGGAAAAATATTTCCGGCACAGCACAGCGGCCCCGGCTGAATGTATTCCGCAGTCTGCAGAATATCTATGTGCAGGTTATTGATGATGAAGCACAGACCACACTGGTATCAGCGAACTCTCTCGACAAAGAAATTACGGAAAAATATGCCCATGGCGGCAATGCGGAAACAGCAGCCGAAGTGGGTAAACTCATCGCTCAGAGAGCACTTGCCAAGGGAATTGACACTGTCGTATTTGACAGAGGCGGATACATTTATCACGGACGCGTCAAAGCACTGGCTGAAGGAGCTCGTGAAGGCGGCCTGAAATTTTAAAGTAAAGGAGAGAAGTACATGCCAAGATTTGAAAAGCAGGAATCCGATTTAAAGGAAAACGTGGTTTTCATCAACCGTGTGGCGAAAGTAGTCAAAGGCGGACGGCGTTTTTCCTTTGCTGCAGTTGTGGTGGTTGGTGACGGGAAAGGCAGAATCGGAGCCGGTCTCGGCAAAGCGACTGAAGTACCGGAAGCAATCCGTAAAGGCGTTGAAGATGCCAAGAAGAATATGATTACCATTGCTACAAAAAATGGGACGATTCCTCATGAAGTGCTTGGGATCTATGGAGCCGGACGTGTTTTCATGAAACCGGCGGCAGAAGGCTGCGGAATTATTGCCGGAGGCCCCAGCCGTTCCGTTTTGGAACTGGCAGGTGTCCGTAATATTCTGACAAAGTCACTTGGGTCCTCGAATCCGATTAATATGGTGCGGGCCACTCTGGACGGCCTTTCCAAACTGCAGAGAGCGGAAACAGTAGCTGCTCTGCGTGGGAAGACCCTGGATGAAATTTATAACTGACAGGAGAACGACCATGAGTACAGTGATCATTACGTTAAAGAAAAGTGTCATCGGCTCACGTCCTGAACAGGTCGCAACCGTAAAGGCATTGGGATTGAAGAAGACAAATTCTTCCGTCCAACAGGAATTAACACCCCAGATTCAGGGCATGATTCATAAAGTGCGCCATCTGGTAGAAGTCAAAGAACAGTAATAGAAAAGGAGGTGCACTGAATGAAACTGCATGAATTAAAACCTGCGGCAGGATCCAAAACGACAGAACGCCGCGTAGGACGCGGACTTGGGTCAGGGCTGGGCAAACAGTCAGGACGCGGAGCAAAAGGACAGAATGCCCGTTCAGGCGGCGGTGTGCGGCCGGGATTTGAAGGCGGTCAGCTTCCGTTATACCGCAGACTTCCGAAACGTGGTTTTAAAAATATATTTGCCAAAGAATTCACAGTAGTAAATGTGAGCCAGCTGAATCTTTTCGATGATGGAGAAACGGTTACTCCGTTGACTCTGCTGGATAAGGGAATCCTGAAATCTATAGAAGACAACGGCGTCCGTATTCTGGGAGACGGTGAATTGAAGAAGTCCCTCACAGTTCAGGCACAGGGATTCACGAAGACCGCTTTGGCCAAAATCGAAGCAGCGGGTGGAAAAGCCGAGGTGATTTAAGTGCGGGATTTCATCGCCAGCTTCCTTGCGAATAAAGAGTTAAAAGACCGTGTGTTTTTTACTTTTGTGATGTTTGTCATATTCAGGCTGGGAGTTCATATCCCTGTTCCGGGAGTGGATGCATCGGTTATTGAAAATCTTTTTTCTGCAGGCAACCTGTTTGGATTTCTGGATTTATTTGCCGGCGGGGCTCTGAGTAAATTTTCGATTTTTGCAATGAGCATCACGCCATACATCAATGCGTCTATTATTATGCAGCTGCTGACCGCGGTTATTCCGACATTTGAAGAATGGAAAAAAGAAGGACCGGAAGGATACAAGAAAATCCAGAAAGTCACCCGGTATGGAACCGTGATGCTTGGATTTATCCAGGCATTCGGCATGTCCTACGGGCTCCGGATTAACAATGCGCTGATTGACAACAGCTGGCTTTACGTTTTATTTATTTCCATTGTGCTGACGGCAGGTACGTGTCTTCTCATGTGGATTGGCGAGAAGATTACAGAAAAAGGGATTGGGAATGGAATTTCTCTGATTATTTTTGCAGGAATTGTAGCCCGTTTTCCCGAAGCGGTCAACACCGTTATCGAGTACCTGCAGGTAGGGACCATTAATCCCTTCCAGGCACTTCTGTTTGTAGTCATTGCGGTTGCGATGATTCTGATGGTTGTTGCTGTCAATGAAGGACAGCGCCGGATTCCCATCCAATATGCCAAACGCGTTATCGGACGGAAGATGTATGGAGGACATTCCACATTTCTGCCGCTGAAAGTGAATCAGGCGGGTGTGATTCCCATTATTTTTGCATCCTCTATATTGATGATGCCGGTTACACTGGCGCAGTTTATCAATGTACAGTGGATCAAAGATGTGGCGAATTTCTTTACATGGGGATCCTGGCCTAATACTGTCTGCTATGCGATATTGATTGTATTTTTTACTTATTTCTATACGGCGATTACTGTGAACATCAAGGAATTAGCCGACAATATGAAAAAGTATGGTGGATTTATTCCGGGAATCCGTCCTGGACAGCCGACCATGGTATACGTGGATAAGGTGCTGACGAGGATTACCCTGGCGGGTTCTCTGTTTTTGGCTTTTATTGCCATTTTGCCGAATATGATCGGCAATCTGACAGGAATTCAGGGCGTTTATTTTGGCGGGACAGCACTGCTCATTGTAGTCGGCGTGGCACTCGATACCATGCGTCAGGCAGAATCGTTGATGATGACCCGTCACTATGAAGGCTTTATGAAGTAAGGAGGGAGCAAGAGATGTATATCTTGTTAATGGGGCCTCCCGGAGCCGGGAAGGGAACCCAGTCCGAACTGCTTACAGCGGAATATCACATTCCCCAGATCTCAACCGGCGACATGTTCCGTGCGGCTGTTAAAACAGGAACGCCCCTTGGTAAAGAAGCCCAGAGCTATATGGACCGCGGTGCGTTGGTGCCGGATAGTGTCACTGTGGGAATTGTCAGGGAACGTCTTGCTGAAGAAGACTGCCGTCATGGATGGATTCTTGACGGCTTTCCCAGGACAACAGCGCAGGCCGCATCGCTGGATGCGATTCTGCATGATATGGGAATACGTCTTACAGCAGTCCTTAATATTACGGCAGACTTTGAAAAATTGATTCAGCGTACAAGCGGACGCCTTATATGCCGTTCCTGCGGGGCCACCTACCATAAAGAGTTTAAAGCTCCAAAGGAAAGCGGTGTATGCGATCTCTGCGGAGGAGAACTCTATCAGAGGGATGATGACAAGGCAGAAACCGTACGGGCCCGTCTGAACGTATATGATAAACAGACAAAGCCGCTGATCGACTACTACAAAGTGCTTGACTGCTATTACGAGATAGACGGAAGCCGTTCGATGGAAGAAGTTCATGAGCAGATTACGGATTCATTGAAGAAGGCTTCGAAATGATTACGATACGAACACCTGAAGAAATTCAGAAAATTGCAGAGGCGGGCAAACTGGTAGCAGAAACGCTGACGCTTCTTCAGAAACATGTCAAACCGGGTGTGACTACCCTGGAACTGGACCAGATGGCTGAAGATTATATTCGAAGTCACGGCGGAATTCCCAGCTGCAAAGGCTATGAGGGATTTCCGGGCACTATTTGTGCGTCGGTCAATGAGGTTGTGGTTCATGGGATTCCTTCGGACCATATAGTGCTCCGTAAGGGAGATGTCATTTCCCTGGATCTGGTAGCAGAACTGGATGGCTATTTAGGCGATTCCTGCATTACTGTACCGGTTGGTCATGTTAGCAAAAAAGCAGCACAGCTTTTGAAAATCACAGAAGAATCCCTGTTTGCCGGTATCCGGCAGGCAGTTCCCGGGAATCATATAGGGGATATAGGGCATGCGGTGGAAAGCTATGTGAAGCCGTATCACTATGGGGTGTTGCATGATTATGTGGGGCATGGCATCGGTACGGATATGCATGAAGATCCGGAAGTGCCGAACTATGGAATGCCGGGTCATGGTGCCCGTCTGGAAGAGGGCATGGTCATATGCATAGAACCAATGATCACCATGGGCTCTGCCGACACGTGGACCATGGATGACGGATGGGGTGTAGTGACAGCAGACGGACTGCCGTCAGCCCATTTTGAACATACCATTGCCATTACCAAAGAAGGTCCGAAAATTCTCACATGGCGGGAATAGCAGGAAATGTGGAATGCCGAAGATGCGTCCACACAGAAAAGCACCCTTCTCCTTTGAGAAAACAGGGGAATACAAGGGATTGGCATGCCTTATTCTCGGGTGAAAGTGCCGCAGTGATCAGATCCATGCTGCGGGATATACCTGCAGCAGAAGGTTATCAAAAATGAGGGAAACTCATAATCAAAAGGCAAAAGGAGGCTCTCATGAGCAAGGAAGATGTCATTGAAGTTGAAGGTAAAGTGGTGGAAAAACTTCCTAATGCTATGTTTCGGGTCAAGCTGGAAAACGGACATATTGTGCTGGCACATATTTCAGGTAAAATGCGCATGAATTTTATCCGTATACTGCCCGGTGACCGGGTTACCCTGGAACTGACAGCCTATGATCTTGATCACGGCAGGATTACCTATCGTTTTAAATGAAGCATGCAAAGGAGGCAGCAAAATGAAAGTCAGACCGTCCGTCAAGAAGATGTGTGACAAATGCAAAATTATTAAGCGCAAGGGCCGTGTCATGGTCATTTGCGAAAATCCTAAACATAAACAGAGACAGGGTTAATTTAAAGGAGGTATGGAGTAGATGGCACGTATAGCCGGTGTAGACTTACCACGGGATAAGCGCGTTGAGATTGGCTTAACTTATATTTATGGAATCGGCCTCACTCTTTCAAAGAAGATTCTGGGAGATGCCGAAATTAATCCGGATATCCGGGTTCGGGATCTTACAGAAGATCAAGTCGCCAAAATCCGTGAAGTACTGGATCATTACAAAGTAGAAGGCGATCTTCGCAGGGAAGAGTCTCTCAACATTAAGCGTCTGATTGAAATCAATTCTTACCGCGGGAAGCGTCACCGCGAAGGACTGCCCGTACGAGGACAGAGGACCAAAACCAATGCCCGTACACGTAAGGGACCCAAAAAGACGATTGCAGGCAAAAAAACTGCTACCAAGAAATAATGTTGAAGGAGGGATAATATGGCCACAGTAAAGAACAAGACGAAAAAAAGAGAAAAGAAACATATTGAAACAGGAGCCGCTCATATCCGTTCCACATTCAACAATACGATTGTCACGATTACGGATACAAAGGGCAATACATTATCATGGGCATCTGCAGGCGGACTGGGATTTAAGGGCTCCAGAAAGAGCACTCCTTTTGCAGCGCAGATGGCTGCAGAACAAGCCGCAAAGGCAGCTATTGACCAGGGTATGAGACAGGTTGAAGTATTTGT
>ENA-OQIN01000963-OQIN01000963.1-human-gut-metagenome-genome-assembly--contig:-NODE-963-length-13073-cov-3.614958_pt1 | contig 13073 bp, 14 predicted proteins | sample MGYA00242581_ERZ504746 | MGnify/ENA primary metagenome ERZ504746 (study PRJEB26092, sample SAMD00036436) | human gut metagenome | host: Homo sapiens | study: EMG produced TPA metagenomics assembly of...
GGAGTCCTGATTGATGATGGAAGAACAGACAGAGAAAAGGAGTCTTGCGGAAGAGCTAAATGACCAGATGCAGATCCGCAGAGAGAAACTGCAGCAGATACGCGATTTGGGCGTGGAGCCTTTTGGACAGAAATATGAATGGGATCATCATGCCGGGGATGTCCGCGGGGAAGCAGAAGAACTTGAAAAAAACAGCAGCCGTGTCAAAGTGGCAGGCCGCCTGATGGCTATTAGAAACCACGGCAAAACTGCATTTTGCAATTTGAGGGACAAAACAGGGGATATACAGATTTATTTCCGTAAGGACCAGGTGGGAGAAGATGCCTGGAAATTATTCAAACTCCTGGATATTGGGGATATTGTCGGTGTGGAGGGAACTGTTTTTACAACTCACACAGGAGAAACGACAGTGAGGGCGGAGGTATTTACGCTTCTTTCGAAAGCCCTCCGTCCTCTTCCGGAAAAGTGGCATGGACTGACAGATAAAGAACAGAGATATCGCCAGCGGTATGTGGATCTTATTGTCAATCCCCAGGTCAGGGAAACTTTTGTAAAGCGTACACAGGTTTTAAATACGATCCGTTCATGGCTTGTGGAGAGAGACTTCCTTGAAGTGGAGACACCGATGCTGCAGACTTTGTATGGGGGCGCTAATGCCAGACCTTTTAAAACGCATCTGAATGCGCTGAATATGCCGCTTTATCTCCGTATTGCTCCGGAGCTGTATCTGAAAAGGCTGATCGTGGGAGGTTTTGAACGGGTTTTTGAAATGAACCGGAATTTCCGGAATGAGGGAATGGACAGCCGCCATAATCCTGAATTTACATCTTTGGAAACTTACCAGGCCTACGGTGATCTTGAGGATGTCATTCATCAGACAGAACAGATTGTAGCGGCCTGTGCGGAGAAAGTCTGCGGAAGCCTGAAAATTGTTTATGAGGGTACTGAAATTGATCTGACGCCTCCCTGGGACAGGATGACCATGGCGGAAGCTGTCAAAAAATACACAGGAGAGGACTTTGATGCGGCTCATACGCTGACGGAGGCTAGGGCTATTGCAGACCGGCTTCACGTTGAATATGGCCCTTATGACGAAGAGGGGAAAATTCTTGCTGAATGTTTTGATGCCCATGTGGAAGAGAAGCTTATTCAGCCGACGATTATCACCCGTTATCCTATTGAAGTTTCTCCGCTGTCCAAGAAGTGTGAGGATAATCCCAAGTTTACCTACCGTTTTGAAGGCTATATTTACGGACGGGAATTAGCCAATGGATTCTCCGAATTAAATGACCCGTTGGACCAGAGAGCCCGTTTTGAGATGCAGCTTGAAGAGAAAAAGCATGGGGATGATGAAGCTCATGAAATGGATGAGGACTTTATCAATGCTTTGGAATATGGACTGCCGCCTACGGGCGGATTGGGAATTGGGATTGACCGTCTGGTTATGACATTGACAGGAGCATCCAATATCCGTGACGTTTTGCTGTTTCCGCTGATGAAACCGGAACAGTCCGAGATGCAGGACAAAGAACCCGGCAAGACCGGAGAGACAAAACAAAAAGAATAAATACTACAGCATAAGCAGACCAATCTGGTTTGCTTTTTGCTTATTGAAAATTATGCATAATAGTCATTTGTTGTTGACTTTTAAGCATATATGAGCTATAGTGAAAATAACAGTAAACGCATGAGTCAAATGCGGTATCATTGAAAGAGGATGTTTCTGTCGATTTTTGTTTCTTTTTGTATTCATAGAAGTGATCATTGACAGTTATGCATCGATGATGTATACTGTGGGCAATTTCAAAGGGGATCAGCGAAGGGGCTGTGTCTGTTCGACAGATGCAGGCCTTTTTTTGCGCGTTCCCGGGGGGGTCAGAAGAGAAAGAGGTGTGAAAGTTGAAAAAATGGGTTATATGTTTCATGATGCTCACGATGATGCTTGTGATAGCAGGATGCGGAGGAGAAAAACAGAGTGCATCCGCTGGGAAAACACCAGCTGATACGCTGGTTGTGGGACTTCCTGTAGATCTTGCATCACTTGATCCGGCCGTAGCTATGGATAATAAGGCATGGAAGGTTACCTATCCCAGCTATGAACGCCTGGTGCAGTATAAAATTACATCGGATGGAAAAGCGAGTACAGAAGTGGAACCGTCACTGGCCAAATCATGGACAGTTAGTGAAGACGGCCTGACATGGACCTTCAAGCTGAATACAGGACATAAATTTGCAGACGGCTCACCTGTTAATGCCCAGGCAGTGAAATTTTCCATCGACCGGGTTATGGCTGTCAAGAAGGGGCCGTCTGATTACTTTAAGCCGGTGGCTTCCGTAACAGCTCCTGATGAAGAAACAGTAATCTTTAAACTGAAACAGCCTTTTGCCCCATTTTTATATACACTGGCGGTGAATGGATCCAGCATAGTGAATCCCAAAGTGATGGAACATGAGAAGAATGGTGATATGGGATCCGATTATCTGGCTACTCATACTATGGGATCCGGAGCTTATGAACTGACCGCCTTTAATCCGGGACAGGATGTCAAGCTTTCAGCAAACAAAAATTATGCAGGGAAAGCGCCTGCCATTAAAACTGTTTTATTTAAAGTCGTAAAAGATCCTTCTGCGGAAAGGCTCCAGCTGGAAAGCGGAGATCTGGATATCGCAGCAGGTATTCCCATGGATCAGTTGGATCAGATGAAAGACAATAAGAATATTCATATTTACGAATCCCCTTCCTTACTTACCAGCATTGTTTATATGAATACACAGAAAGAGCCGCTGAACCAAGTGAAACTCCGTCAGGCCATTAGTTATGCAGTGGATTACAAAGGGATGATTGAAGGGGCTGTAAAGGGACGGGGTGAACAGCTGGTATCACCGATTCCAAAAGGAATGTGGGGACATGATGACAGTATCCAGGGGTATTCGCTTGATCTGGATAAGGCAAAGAGTCTGATGCAGCAGTCGGGAGAAAGTAATGGAATGACACTGACGCTTCTTTACTCCGATAATCAGGCCTTTAATGAAGCACAGGCTCTGCTGCTGCAGAATAATCTGGACAAAATCGGAATTAAGGTGAATCTGGAAAAGGTGGCATGGGCTACGTTCCGCGACCGGGTGGATAAGGGCGATTTTCAGCTGGCAATGGGAACATGGAGCCCGGATTACGCAGATCCGCAGTTTTTTATGAGCTATTGGTTTGATTCAGGTTATTTCGGGCTGGCAGGAAACCGTGCTTTTTACAAAAATCCGTCAGTGGATGCCTTGCTCCGCAAAGCAGAAATGCTGACCGATCAGCAGGAAAGAATTCAGCTGTACAAACAGGCGCAGGAAATGGTCCTGGCTGATGCACCGTATATTTTCCTTTTTCAGACAAATGTTCTGACACCAATGCGCTCTAATGTAAAAGGATTTGTTTATAACCCCATGTTGGATGATATGTATAATTTCCAGGATATGAGCAAGAACTGACAACTGACCGTTATAAATCACTCGGTTGACTGAAGTTGGTGAAAGGGGCACCTGAAAGAATATTTCAGGCGCCCCTTTGTTAAGGCAGTTCATCAGGCAGTGAAAATTTTCTGATGACTTCCGGAAAGGAGGAACTATGTTTTCTTTCCAGTTTATATGGAAACGGCTGGTTCATTTAATTTTGGTTTTTCTGGGAGTTTCCATCGTGACATTTTCAATCTCCCATGTCATTCCCGGAGACCCGGCCCGGATGCTGGTGGGACCTCATGCTACGCAGGAAACACTGGAGGCTACCCGGATACAGCTGGGACTGGATCAGCCGGTTCTGGTGCAGTATGAAAAATATATGACTGATCTGGCTCACGGAAATCTTGGGACATCCATCCGGACGCAAAGGCCGGTTTCTTCAGAGTTGGCAAGAAGTTTTCCCGCCACGCTGGAGCTGACATTGGCAGCCATGCTGATGGCTATCGTTTTTGGCGTTATTCTGGGGGTGGCAGCCGCCGTTCACCGGGACCGGTGGATCGATCACGCCAGCCGTATTATATCTCTGATCGGAGTATCAACACCTCTGTTCTGGTCAGGAATTATTGCTTTGATTGTCTTTTATAAAATGATACCTATTTTTCCTGCTTCCGGCCGGCTGGACACGTTTCTTTCCCCGCCGCCTGACATAACGGGGATGTATATTATTGACGGACTGCTGGCAGGCGATATGGATGTTGTTCTTTCAGCCATTCATCATCTGCTTCTTCCCGCCTTTTGCCTGGCTTATGTGCAGATGGCCATTGTGGCGCGGCAGGTGAGGTCCAGTATGATTGATGTTTTGGAGCAGGATTATATCCGAACCGCCAAATCCTGCGGGATTCCAAGACATATGCTGATTTACCGGTATGCATTGAAAAATGCCCTGCTTCCGACAGTAACGGTCACAGGACTGACGATTGGAGAGCTTTTGGGAGGCGCCATTATTACAGAAACAATTTTTGCATGGCCCGGTATGGGAAAATATGTTATGGACTCGATTTCTTTCCTTGATTTTCCCGCCATTATGGGATTTACCCTGGTTGTTTCTTTCAGCTATGTCCTTATCAATATGGCGGTGGACATCCTCTATTCTTTCCTGAATCCGCAGATCAGGGAGGTTGATGAATCATGATGTCACTGATAAAAATATGGGAAATTCTCAGGCATAATACACTGACGCTGCTGGGAGCAGGACTCGTGATTCTGATTGTCCTCATGGGACTGCTGTCACCGCTGATCAGTCCTTATGATCCGAATCTTATGAATATTCCGGCACGGCTTCAGGCTCCGGGGTGGTCCCATCCTTTTGGAACAGATGAAATGGGAAGAGATATTTTGACACGGGTTATGTATGGCGCCCGTATTTCCATTACGGTAGGGGTTTCCATTGTCGTTATTGCCGCCGCGGTGGGATGCTTTTTCGGCAGTCTTTCAGGATATGCCGGCGGAAAAGTGGACAGAGGCATTATGGCTGTGACAGATATGGTCCTTTCTTTTCCTTCTATGGTGCTGGCTCTGGCTCTGACGGCAGCGCTTGGCCCCGGGCTTTTTAATACCATGCTGGCGGTATGCATCGTACGTATTCCCTTGTATGTGCGCCTTATGAGAGGACAGGTATTGGCACTTAAGGAAATGCAGTATGTCAAAGCATCCAGAACATTTGGCGCAGGCCCGGTCTGGGTTGTGGCGAAACATATTGTTCCGAACTGCCTCACGCCTCTTTTAGTACAGATGACACTGGGGGTCGGGGATGCGATTCTGATTGCTTCTTCCATGAGTTTTATAGGATTGGGAGCCCAGCCTCCCATGCCGGAGTGGGGAGCTATGATTTCCACGGCACGTACCTATGCTATTGATCAGTGGTGGTATGCAGCTTTTCCCGGGCTGTTTATCTTAATGACCGTAATGGGATTCAATCTTCTGGGAGATGGAATCAGGGATATATTGGATCCCCGGTCGGTTAAGAATTAGGAGGGATTATGGAACCTATTTTGCAAGTGAGTCATCTGTCGGTATCTCTTCCAGGAAAAAATGGGCCGGCGCCGATACTGAAGGATATTTCCTTTTCTCTGAAACAGGGTGAAATTCTAGGGCTGGTCGGAGAATCCGGAAGCGGGAAATCCATGACAGCCTTTGCGGTCAATCAACTTCTTCCGGGAGGAGGAAAATCAATTACCGGCGGATCTGTTCTTTTTGCCGGAGAGGAACTGACTGGAAAAACAGAAAAACAAATGCAGACATTCAGGGGAAAAGACATAGCCATGATTTTTCAGGAGCCCATGACATGTCTGAATCCGGTTTTTACCGTAAAACGTCAAATGACAGATGTCATCATGATTCATGAAAAACGCTCCCGGAAAGAAGCCGAGATCCAGGCAGCGGATATGCTGAAGAAAGTTCATATACGTGATCCGGAACGGACATTGTCATGCTACCCTTATGAGTTATCAGGCGGTATGAGGCAGCGGGTGATGATTGCCATAGCCCTTTCATGCTCACCGAGACTGCTGATTGCCGATGAACCGACTACGGCGCTGGATGTTACAGTTCAGGCACAGATTATCTTTTTACTTCAAGAAGCCTGTCAGGAATCGGGAACAGGAATTATTTTTATTTCTCATGATCTGGGGGTCGTTTCCCAACTATGCAGCCGTATTGCAGTGATGTATGCAGGAACTATGGCGGAGACGGGTCCGGCTTCTGAAGTACTGAAAGCTCCCGGGCATCCTTATACAAAAGCCTTGCTGGCGGCGGTTCCCCGGTTTACATCAGGCGGGGTCAGGGATCGTCTTTATGCTATATCCGGGATGGTGCCTGATCCTTCTGAGATACAGAGAGGGTGTCTTTTTGCACCCCGCTGTCCCCATGCTATGGATATCTGCCGGACAGAACATCCACCTATCCAAAATTTAGGGAATCAGCATCAGGTGTCCTGCTTTTTAGAAAAGGGGGTGAGTCGCGGTGACGGCATTTCTTGAAATTAAAGATCTCACAAAAACATTCACCCTAAAGGGCTTTTTCGGGAAAAAAACCGATGTCCATGCGCTGAACGGCATATCACTGTCTGTGGAAAAAGGAGAGTCACTGGGTATTGTAGGTGAATCAGGGTGTGGGAAAAGTACACTCGCTAATTTAATGGTCCGCCTTGAGGAACCTACATCAGGTGATATTTTGCTGGACGGGATTTCCATCGCGCATAAAAAAGAAAAAGAACTGAGGAAGCTGAGAAGCCGGATTCAAATTGTTTTTCAGGATCCCTATTCATCTCTTTCTCCCCGGATGACTGTGGAACAAATTCTGACTGAGCCCATGCAGGTGATGGGTCAATATACCAGCAGGGAAAGAACAGAAAGAGCGTCAGAGCTGTTGGAACTGGTAGGTATGAGAAGCAGCAGCCTCCGCAAGTACCCTCATGAATTTTCCGGCGGACAGCGGCAGAGAATTTCTATAGCAAGAGCGCTGACGACTGAGCCGGACATATTGATTCTCGATGAACCAACATCGGCACTGGATGTATCAGTGCAGGCTCAGGTGCTTAATCTGCTGACGGACATCAGGGAAAAGATGAAACTGACCTATCTTTTCATTTCTCATAATCTGGCTGTAGTAAAATACATATCAGACCGCACCGCGGTTATGTATAAAGGCAGAATCGTTGAAATAGGCCCTTCCCTGTCAATCCTTACTTCACCGATGCATCCCTATACAAAAGAACTTCTGGCGGCAGTTCCTATTGTAGGAAAGCCTTTTTGCCCGCCTCGTGAAACAGCGCATGAAACCGGGGGCACTGATGCAGAACGAGGCTGTATTTACTATGACCGCTGTCCCATCAAAGATGAAAAATGCAGAAGGGAGAGGCCTGTGCTGGAAGAAAGACAGGAAGACCATGAAGTATCATGCTGGAAATTATAGAGAATGATGGGGGAAAAATGAAAGACTATACATTTCTCACTGAAGCCGCCGAAAAAGTTATAGATTATTATCAGATTCCGGGATGTGCCATGGCAGTTGCTGAAGGAGGGGAAATATCCTTCTTTCATTTCGGATGGGCTGATAAAAAAAACAAGAAAAAATTTACGGAACATACGGTGAGCGGTATCGGATCCTGCACAAAATCAATGACAGCCATGGCAGCGCTCTATCTGGAAGATCATGGAGTCCTTTCCTTAGACAGGCCGGTAGCTGACTATATACCTGGTTTTAAAATGTGGGATGATACAGCGTCCCGTGCGGTAACACTCCGTGATATGCTGTGCCACCGTACGGGTGTGGCAGGGCATGACGGAACATGGCCTGACGGAAGTATTACAAGGCCCGAATTTCTCAGACGTATTCAATATATGGAAGCAAACAGACCTTTTCGCACTGAAGCACAGTACAGTAATGTCATGTATGTGGCGGCAGGCGGAATTATGGAAATGGCAACAGGGCAGTCGTGGGAATCGCTTTTGGAGGAAATTATCTTCCGGCCTCTGGGAATGGATCACAGTTTTTGCCTTATGAAAGAGGCGGAACATCAGGGGAACTGTGCGGTTCCTTATCGATGGGATCACGGAATTTGTGAGATGCCGCGGTGGAATATTGACATGGCAGGTCCCTGCGGATCTGTTATGAGTACAGCGGAGGATATGTCCAAATGGCTGCTTTTCCATATTGGGGACGGTCATGCAGGAGGGAAGACAATTTTGAAAGAGAAGTCTTTTGAAGATATGCACAGACCGCAGGTCCTGATGGATTATCCTCATATACAGGGAGGAAGATCCCTGGGATATGCCCTGGGATGGCGTGTGCTGGATTATAAGGGACATATAGTACAGCAGCATACGGGTAAAATCGAAGGATACAGCGCTTTTCAGTTTTATCTTCCGGGTACAGGAAACGGAGCCGTTTTTCTTCAGAATCTTCATGCGCCTGACAATCCTTTTATTTTTGCCATGCAGGGGCTTCTTCTGGACCATTTTTTGGGATTTCCGTCCCGGGACTGGGGAAAGCTTTATACAGGGGAAGGCAAAAGAGCTGAAGAATCTGCATATCATGAGCTTGAGTTCAGACTGCTTCCTGATGTGACGGTCAAAGGAACCTCACTGTCTCATAATATTTTCGATTACGTCGGGAAGTACAGCAGTCCGGCCTATGGCATCTTTGAAGTGGTTTATGAAAAAGGGCGTTTATGGCTTCATGAACGGGATGTAAAGTATAGAGAAATGACACATCTTTATTATGATACATTCCAAGTAGACTGTATTAAGGAAGATACAGATCTTTACACAGTGCCGCTGACCTTCAGAACCGGAGGACTGACAGGAAAAATAGAGGGATTTGATATTTTGCTGGAGCCTGAGGTTAAAAATATTTGTTTTAAAAAAATATAGTAAAAGCAGGAGGAAATGAAATTTGATTTCAGTTCCTCCTGCTTTTAAAGAGCTGATAAAAATAAAAAAATCTGAAAAAAGTGCAGAATCTGCAAGAAAATAATCTTGTCTCTGCACTTTTTTCAGAAGAAGGACATGATAGGGATAATCAGTCACAAAATATCATCCTCTGCCCTCAGGAGGTTTTTAGTGGCGTTGGTCTGTATCAAAATGGACAAAATAAGGTGTAGTTCTTTTTCGTTCAATTTTCTGAACTTTTGGAACAAAAAAATAATCCTTGATTTTTTTGGGATTTTCGCCCAAAAGATCCATGGCCCGCAGCATTTCTTCCTGGTTCCAGACCAGTGTATTCCCCATTTTTCTGGACAAAGTATTTGCGTGCATATGCATGGATTCTGCAAAAGACCGCATGGTACCGAATTTTTCTATAATACGGCCCCTTAATTTTGAATAATCGAATTCAATGTGCTGTTTCCCCATAAAATCAGACCTCTTTCTTCCCCTAAATTCAGCTTATTGAACTGAATTCATCATATCATGACAGGGGGATACCGTCAACATAAAAATTCAGAAAACTGAACAGAAATCCTTTAAATTGCTATTTTGTTCAACTTATTATATGATACAGACAAAGGAGAGTGCGTTATGCATCATGAAACTGCGGAAAGGCTTCGGACCGCACTTCAGCGAAGGGGCATGAAGCCCGTAGAACTGGCGGAGCAGACTGGTATACCCCGGTCAGCCATCAGTCAGTATCTGGCAGGAAAATATGTGCCGAAACAGGATAAATTATATCTTTTATCCCGCGCGCTTCGTGTAGAAGTGCTCTGGCTGATGGGACTGTCTGAGCAAATGAATGCAGAAAATAAAAAAAGTTCCAATACCGGAAATGATAAATTGGAAGAAACTGGGGAAAGCTATCATGGCGGAGAAGGCGGACAACAACGAGGCCGTGTCATGGAATTTACCGTTGAAGATAATGATATGGCCTGCAGCGGAATTTTAAAGGGAGACAGGGTAAGTATAGAAAAAGGCCCTGTGGAGCCGGGAGGGATAGCGGCTGTTTCAGAGAGAGGAACGATTTACCTGCGCCGTGTTTATTCTGTGGGAGGGCAGATTTTCCTAAAAGCAGACTGTCCCGGAGCTGTTTCCGTCCCTTATGAGAAAAATCATAAGAAAATCAAAATTATTGGGAAAGCTGTGCAGTGCTGCAGGGATATACGATGAACCAGAGATGAAGAATGTAAAGATAATTTACTTGACAACAATGGGCGAGTTCTATATAATGAACAGAAACGGTGATCCATTATGTCTCTTAAAACAATAGTTGAAATAGGAGAGCTTCTGGATTTCTACGGTGTCCTTCTCACAGGGCGGCAGCGGGAATACATGGAGCTCTATTATAATGAAAACCTGACGCTGGCGGAGATTGCGGGACATTTTGGCATATCACGCCAGGCTGTTCATGATACAATGGGACATGCAGAAGAACAGCTCCGTGCCTATGAAGCAAAGCTGCAGCTTTTCCAAAAGCAAATGGAAAGAATGAAACTGGCTGAGGAAATCCTTCAGAGGCTGCCGCAGGAAGACAGAGACTGGCTGGGACCGATGCTGACACGAATCACGGAATGAGGTGAAATCAATGGCATTTGAAAATCTGGGAGACAAGCTTCAGAATGCATTTAAAGATCTCCGCGGGCGGGGAAAACTGTCAGAAAATGATATTGATGCGGCGCTCCGTGAAGTCAGGAGAGCACTGCTCGAGGCCGATGTCAATTTTAAGGTGGCCAAGGATTTCATTGCCCGCGTTCGGGAAAAGGCAATGGGAGAAGAAGTTTTCGGAAGTCTGAAACCGGATCAGACTGTGATTAAAATTGTGCGTGATGAACTGACAGAGCTTCTTGGCGGGACGCAGAGCAGACTGACTATGTCTTCCTCGGGGATGACAGTCATCATGCTTGTGGGCCTTCAGGGAGCCGGGAAAACAACGACTGCCGGTAAATTAGGGCTGATGCTGAAAAAAAAGGGAAAGCATCCTCTTCTGGCGGCCTGTGATGTGTACAGGCCGGCTGCTGTCCGTCAGCTTGAAGTGCTTGGTGAACAGACAGGGGTTCCCGTATACCGGATGCAGGAAGGTGCTGATCCGGTTCAGATTGCGAAATCGGCGGTTGATACAGCCAGGTCTTATAATAAGGATGTCGTGATTCTGGATACGGCCGGCCGGCTTACCATTGATGAACAGCTGATGGAAGAGCTGCGGAGCATCAAGGGAGCGGTTCATCCTCATGAGATTCTGCTGGTTCTTGACTCCATGACCGGACAGGATGCAGTCACTACGGCCAAGGCTTTTGATGAAAGTCTTGGGATTGACGGAACGATTCTCACAAAGCTTGATGGCGATGCGCGGGGCGGTGCAGCCCTTTCTATTAAATCCGTAACAGGCAAGCCTATTAAATTAATCGGAGTCAGCGAAAAGCTGGACGGAGGTCTTGAGGAATTTCATCCGGACCGTATGGCAGGCCGGATTCTTGACCTGGGGGATTTGGAAACGCTAATCGAACAGGCCCAGAGAAACCTGGATCAGGATGCCATGCAGGAAACCATGGAGCGTATGAAAAAGGGAGCATTTACACTCGATGATTTCCTCAAGCAAATGCGGCAGATCAGGCGCATGGGGTCATTTCAAAGCCTTTTGGGACTGATACCGGGCATGGGAAAATATAAGGAACAGCTGAAGAATGTGGATTTGGACGGCCGGGAAATGAAGCATCTGGAAGCCATTATTCTCTCTATGACTCCGCAGGAACGGTGTGATCCTGCGGTCCTCAACGGAAGCCGGAGGAAACGGATTGCCATGGGGTCAGGAACACATGTACAGGATGTAAACCGCATTATCAAGCAGTTTATGGAAATGCGGAAACAGATGAAGAAAATGAAGGGCATGAATCCTGCAAAAATGAGAAATGCCGGATTTCCCGGAATGTTCCGCAAATGAAAGATATCATAATAAGGAGGTGAGTTGCATATGTTGAAAATTCGTTTAACCCGTATGGGCGCCAAAAAGAATCCGTTCTACCGTATTGTAGTTATTGATTCACGGCTGTCCCGCAGCGGTGTTCCCACAGATACGATCGGTTATTATGATCCGTCCAAAAGTGACACTGTTGTCAAAGTTGATGAAGAAAAGGCATTGGCCTGGATGGGCAAGGGAGCACAGCCGACCGATACAGTCCGTTCAATTCTGAAAAAGAACGGTATCATGGGTAAGTTTGCTGAATCCAGAAAGTAATGGAGGCATACGCTTATGAAGGAACTGGTTGAATGTATCGCCCGGTCTCTTGTCAAAAATCCGGATGCCGTATCTGTAACCGTGGTTCGGAAGGGGAGCATGGAAATTTATCAACTCCATGTTGCCCCGGAAGACATGGGAAAAGTGATAGGGAAACAGGGACGTATTGCCAGGGCAATCCGGGCTGTTGTCAAAGCGGGTGCATTGAAGGAAAACAAAAAAGTCGCTGTAGATATTATATGAGAGGTGCTCCATGGACGAAATGATCATCCGTGTTCCCGTTACAATTAAGTCAAAATTAACGGAAGCGCTGAAAACAAAATTACTGGGTGAAATACAAGGACGGGTTGATCAGGTGGACCGCGATATGGCCCAGCTGGAATTTCAGGGAAAAGGCATGCTCACGGAACAGGCAAAAATTGATGCGCAGGGAATGATTGCCATCCGTGCACAGATTGAGCAGAAAAGAGCACAAATGGAGCAGGCGAAAGCACAGCTGACGCAGGACAAGGAACATTTGGAAAAACTGGCAATCGGTGCCGAAATTTCAAGAGGTCAGATGGAACGTACAGTTACGCTGCACATTGGAGATGACATGAATCATCTTATGGGCGGTGAGATCCTGGTAGAAGACGGAAAGGTGATTGCATTCCGTGACTGAGATACAGCCGGATGAGATGATTATGGTTGGGAAAGTTGTTGCCCCGCATGGTGTGCGGGGTGATTTGCGCATTTTCCCGGATACTGACCGCCCAGAGATTTTTCAAAAACTTGACCGGATATTTATTGACGGGCAGATTTATAAACTGGTTAGTGCAAGACCCCATAAAAATATTTATATCTTCCATTTGTCAGGAGTGGATACAAGAGAGGGGGCAGAGCATTTGGTAGGCGGCATGGTTTCAGTT
>ENA-OQIN01000974-OQIN01000974.1-human-gut-metagenome-genome-assembly--contig:-NODE-974-length-12901-cov-5.007642_pt1 | contig 12901 bp, 9 predicted proteins | sample MGYA00242581_ERZ504746 | MGnify/ENA primary metagenome ERZ504746 (study PRJEB26092, sample SAMD00036436) | human gut metagenome | host: Homo sapiens | study: EMG produced TPA metagenomics assembly of...
TTCAGCTTCAATAACTCGTCACAGTTTCTTAGAAATTCCATGCATGGGCGGGGAGTGCCTTGTGTACTGTATGCAGAAACAACAAAAGGCCACACCTGCTGAGCAGTTAATTTTACATTATCTAAAAGTACTCCTGCCTTTTTTAATCCAACAATAAACAAATCTACTAAAAAATCTTCAATTGGCAATCCTCCGATTCTGTTCTTTTTTAACCATGAGTTTGCAGTTAATATACTTTCATGGAACACTTCCGGAATCGTCGATAACTCCCTTTTTAGATACTGAACTCCAATGGGTATAGCGCCAGGGTTATCAGGATCATATTTGACAGATATGCCCTCTTTCCCACCTCTATTCTTTAAAAAATATATGTTATGAGCATCGAACAACGTCTGCGCTAAATAATTAACATCATCAACCTTAGGAGGCGTAATTGATAAATTTTCAAATTGATCAATCCAATCTGGTGGTATTTCTGGAATATAAGGCAAAACTAGATACATATTCCTTAAATATCCAATTTTTTCATTCACATTTCTTTTCATATTTAATCGCCGAGAAAGATCTTCAATTAATGCTTCTCTATCTTTTATGGTATCTTCAGGGGCCGGAATATTTTTAATATAAGCTTTTAACCGCTTTCCTTGAGCCAACAGCATTATAAAATCATAAACATCCTTTCCTGTTGATACTGCTATATCCCGAGAGCATCCTATTCCTGCATGTAACCCTTGAGCACGAAGATCCTGTAACAGTCTGAACTTATTCAAATAAAAAATAAGCTTAGTCTGTTGCTTTTCATAATCATCTGGATTCTTCCAGATGAAAGTGATCTCCTTGCTTTTATTTTTTATGGAAGTCTTGAATTCTTTCAAAACGTCTGTTCCGAATTTATAGACGCCGGATTTTAAATCATTGTTCTTATACATAACCTCCAAGCCTTTTCCCTGAACAAGGCATGACTTAATTATCAATTCAACAGAAGCTCCAAATAATCCCATAATAGGAGCATACTTTGATTCTTGACATTTCCGAATATGCATATTGGGTAAGGTAAGTCCATATAAGGCAAGCAAATATGTCTCCAGGCCACCATCCAATAATTCAATTGCTTTATTTTTCATAAACTTCGGCATATTATCACCACTCCTCAGGTCACTATTTTTCCCTTATTGGATTTATTAAAAATCAAAATAGTACAATATCCATAACGGATATTCAAAATTTTAGGATTCAAATACAATACGCCTATTGCCTCTGTATTTATTTTTATTGATTATATTTGCTTTGGTCGCAGCAGAGTCCCTCATAAAATTCTGCAGCAAGTCTATTTTCGTGAATTCATCAATAATTTTGAAATATAGATTATATATCATGCATATTCCTGATATTTTTTATTTACAATAACTCTCTGATCTTTATTTGACGTTCTATTGCTACTGAGCTACATTTTTTTGTCATGTGAACCTCCGTTGCAGTATTTTCATTTGACACTGCAATGCTGAATTTGAGACCGCCCAACAACTGTCCTGAATTCATTCAAAATCATTAATTTTATATATTTAAATGTAATTATTGATTTTTTCAAATTATTTCCGCTCTTGATTTTATATCCCGACACCAAGATTCTAAATTAGTCTTAACGTTCCCATATTTTTTCAAGTGTTCCAATAAATGCCTTTGATTCAGCAAATAGATAAAGCAAAGAACATCCCTTGCCGTTCTCTTCTTTTCAGACTCCGATATAAGGCTAAAAAACTGAAAATCTTTCATGGTTTTTATCTGTTCTTCCTTGTGACTTCCACCATGAAGAACCAGTCGGTACATTAAGTTTTTGTAGTATGGGACATACTCTGGTTCCGATAGTTGACTAAGGATCTGTTCGTCTGTGGAAACTTCCTCAATGCCCTTTTTATACTCAAAAGTTGAGAATGCTTCCAATGCTTGACGCATCAGATTTCCGATAACCAATTCGTAATTATTAGTTTGTCCAGATGCATATATATAAATATTTTGGATAATTTCTGTATACTCCTGCCGATTTTTGTAGGAAAACGGCTTAATACTGCCATCACGTATCTCAAAGCAGTTAAATTTTAGCTTATTCGAATGCCATTTCTTTTTACATACATCCACAATTTCCTCAAAAACCTTGTGAATATCGTAGAATGCCATTAGATCATATGTCATCACAAGAGCTTTTGTATTCGTATTTTCCTCAAGAAACACACCTAGCTTATATTTTAAGAACGACAAAATTCCAATTCGATTCTCCGCATCATAGCTGGAAACAGGATCATCAATTACGAGCAGATATTCTTCACCGTAGGCACTTTTCTCTTCATGATTCGCAAGAATACTTGTGAAAAAATAGCTGAGTCCTATAATGTTGCGCTCTCCAACCGATACATCACATGGCTTTACACTCTTCCCATGTGATAAAAGCTTGTACTCTCCATCAACATACTCAATCTTCAGCCTGTTATTCGCAAAAAAAATATATTGCATACAAGCATTAATATCTTCAAGTGCAAGTCGCATATTTTTCCGTCTTGACTCCAATGCAGTGATTGCTTTTTCTTTATCACAATATGCCGTTTTGCGTTCTCTGCACAATTTTTCAACCTCAGCATATTTTTTGTTCTGCTTATCCAACTGCACCGATAACTCTTTCACATCATAATAAGCTATCTCTCTGTTGATATGGTCTAGCTCTGTAATAATAGGACCAGTTTCCTCCGCTTCTTTATTATATTCTGTTCTAGCCTTTTCTAACTCTTCAAGAGCTGTAATAAGTTGAACTATCATTGCTTTAATTGTAGTAATTTTTACCACAATGGGTTGGTAAGGATTTAACTTCTTTTTTTCAGGTTATCATTATTTGCTTGAATAGCTATATCAATCTTCTTAATCAGATCAATGCAAGTCTGATAATTCCTAAGCTTCTCATATACTTTCAAATCAATGCCAATTGGCTCAATGACATGATTTTCAAGAACCTTCTGATGTTCCTCAACAACTTTACTTAATACCTTTTCAATGCTCTTTACCAAATCACTCTTATACTCTGCCGTCACTTTCTGAAAACAATACGGACATTGTATAGTTTCCTTCTCGCGGAATACCGTCAGTCGTTGAAGCAGATCATCAGCCTCTCCCTCTTGTACCAATATGAAAAGTTCTCTCTCGCGTTCAGATAGTTCTGGTTTCTCTATTTTCATTGCCAAAAGCTGCTGTAGAGTTTCATCATCATAAGCCCTATAATCATTTGATATTGTCGGAACATTAGTATCAATCATTGAAGCACCGGTTTTTACAACTTCAAGTTCTTTCATTTTTTCGTTATAATCACCTATAAGTTCAGTTTTAGATTTAGATGGTGTGAGTCCCACAAAATTTTTATACGTATTATCTTTCACTACAGCATTCTGTCGGTTATTATGAATTTCCCTGTCACGTCCAGACCAGTTGTCATCTCCTCGGAGGGCCTTCTTCAAAGATTCTATGTAGTATTGGGGAGATGTAGCACTGCTTTCATCACAATATTCCTTATATATTTCACATTGTTGTTCATAAGCTTCTTTTGCTGTATCCCGCGCATGGACAGCTTCCTTAAGCTTCTCCGTCAGATCGGCTGCTGGGCCAAGTATCACAATTGTTTCAAGGTGATCCTGCTGTAATTTTACATTTTTGTCGATATAATCTTCATCAAAAATAAACATATGCTTTTTTTCTTCTTCAGTAAGACTGATTGGTTTATTTTCATCATCATAAAATTCTGCGTTAGTTATGACTGGGACAATTTCGCCGGCAAGTTTTCTAAAAGCCCTTGCAATCGTGCTTTTCCCCGAACCATTTCTGCCATAAAGGAGCGTCCCCTTTATCGTTTTTATTTTATCTCTATCATGAGGATTATCATGAGGATTAAAAAAATTGAACACTGTCAAAGAGTCAAAATTTGCTCCTAATATCTTAATTCCTGTAATGTCTTTCAGCATTGTTTACCTCCTCCAATTCTTGTTTGTTCAATATTTTTTATCAAAATACGCATCTATTTAAGATTATCAATAAATTTAATTTACTGATATATTCTCATTTTTGTAATTGACAATCACCATTATTTCGACAATTTATTTCTTATGTTTTAAAAAAAAATCCCATAGTAGATATTTTATTTAAAAATTACCTTTATATTGACTTAAATATTGGAGGAATATATCCACAGACTGTACGGTGATGATTTCATGACTCACCTCTCTCAACTAGTTAATATTTCGGGATATAATGACAAGACCGCAAAAAACGCAGGCGATTTACCCTGATTCTATGTATGCCACTGTCCGTGCACTTCTTCACGACATCCAACTCACACAGGATTACAGGCAATCACATCCTGCGGACACATTTTTCGACAAATGGTAAACTTTTTTACTTATCGAAAATACAGAAGGAACTGAACTTTTATGAATTGCCGAATATCGACAGGATGTTTCTTATAGATATTCTCTTTTATTGTATTATATATCATATTTATAAAATTTGTTTGTTTTTTTGTTTTTTGTATCCTCCAATGCCACCTTATTGGCAATAAACAGCAAGATAGCGGAATTAAGCCGTAATGATTACATCTTCTATAATGATCTGATGCTGTCCTGCCGCAGAAAAAATTGACTTTTATTGGATGAGTTATATAATATTTGTAACAGAACAAACGAAAAGACAACGGTGCCGATTTCTCGGTGCCGTTGTCTTTTTATTTATCCTTGATGCTGGCAAACAGACTTTATATTATTTTTCAGGAGGTACTGTTGATGGATAAGGATATTATCACAATCGGTGTAGTTACATTCAATGCGTTTTGGGGAGAAAAGGAAAAGAATCTAAACCGTATTAAGGGATATATTGAGGCAGGTGCAAAGCGGGGATGCGATTTTATGGTGTTTCCTGAGATGGCACTGACCAGTTATGATGATGAAGCATACAAAGTAAAACCTGATAAAATGCAGAGTAAACTGGCTGAATTAATTCCCGGCCCATCCACTAATGAAGTGGCGGAATTAACGAAAAAACTCGGAATATATGCTGTTTTCGGAATGCCGGAACGTGATTCTGATGATTCGAGTGTGATTTACAACGCCCTGGCTATTTTTTCGCCCAAAGGACTTGAAGGATCCTACCGTAAAATGCACCTGCCCGCACCAGAACCAAACTGGGCAACCCGCGGTGAGCATCCCTTTATCCTGCAGACTCCCTGGGGCCCCATCGGATACAATATCTGTTATGATTCCTACTGTTTTCCGGAAATGGTGCGTTATTACGCCGCCATGGGCTGCAGGCTATATGTTAACTGTACTGCTTTGGCCAAATGCCACGGGGGGCTTGGAAGTGTGACTCTCGAAGCCAGTGTTGTCCGGGAAGGTGTCTATATAGCCGTTGCCAATCTCGGAGGTCTCGATGTGGATAATTATTTCTGGGGCGGCAGCTGCATTATAGGACCAAGCCGGAAAACATGGGAACCTTATTATTATGCCGGCCATAAATTCAAAGATGAAGTCGCTGATGAAAGTGAACTGTTCATTGCCACCATTGATTTATCATTGGCCAAGAGAGGTCTGTATCAATATAACGAATCTGTAGGCGGCACTGATTTCCGCCCTGACAAATATATTGAAATGTACAAAGAAATTTTGAAGAATCCAAATTTTGGCAAATAACATCATCTGAGACATAGAATCAATGATAAAAAGCAGATCAAATATGAAAATGTACAGGGCATAAACAATAAAGCGTTCATGCCCTGTGCATTTTTTATACGGCCCACGGTCATTATCTGATTTTCAATATGATGAGGGAGAATTAGAGCGGAAATCAACTGTTCGAAATTTCCGAACAGTTCAAAAGGAGAGAAGTCCGCAGAGGAACCGTTGCATAGTTTCATTCCAACTTACAAACGATTGATATCTATTGTGCTGATACAAGTCAAAGAATTCACGAACTCCATAAAGAAGGAAAACGTTCTCCGGAACAGGCCTGTGTCATAGCTCAAAAACAGGGAGAATATAAGCCATGAAAAGGTCAGGAAAATAGAGACATGGATCAACGAAATGCCCGGAAAAATGTTTCGCTGGAAAAGTTCTCAGGAGATGATGGAAATGCTGCTCAATCCCCAATAAGATGAACGGGTCTGCTTAATTTCTAAATCTGTGCATTTGATGTTGCAATTGGCCTTTTCTTATTTACGATAATCCTGACCGGTATCCTGCAAAATTCATATTCTGCCGTCTTCATCCTGAACTGCTGCAGATTTTACAGCCATTTTTTTACTTTGATTCCGCAGCATTCCGCATTTGTTATCCGGCAAATATTCAAACTGATGCTTATGATACAGCAAGTCAGCAGGAGAATTCGCTATCAGACATACATAACTGTCATCATGTGCATTCTCTTCAAAATAATGGTCAATAGCCTGCATAATCTTCTCTGCAAAGCCCTGCCTCTGATATTCCCTGTCCACCATGATATCACTGACCACATAGGTGATTCCTCCATCACCGACTATCCTGCCGAATCCGATTAATTTTTCTTTATCATACAGAGATACTGTAAACAGAGAATTTTTCAGAGCTGTCCGGCTTCTTTCAAGATCTTTATTCCCCATTCCGGAGCGCAGCCGCAGGCTGACGTAGTCTTCTGCTGTCGGAGTTTGATACACGAGCTGCATAGTGCATTCCTCCATCAATTATTCCTGCTGTCCATACACGGCAGACATATTAACTGTAAAAATTGAAATTCCAGGTTCATATCGTTACTTTGATATCTAATCCATTCTCACTATTTTTATGAATAGACCTTACTCTTGCCATAGGCATCACACTCCACATGCATGGCATAAGAAATCATGTCCATCGGCTACACAATGATGATCTCCTAGTCTATATCTTTTAACCAGGCGAATCTCTGCCCATACAGAGAGAAATATTCTCATACCGCAGTAGAAATAATAGCAACCTTATTAATATCAATTTTTGACATAGTTTCGAGCATAGGAACTATTACTGGAGCTACCATAGTCGTTATTCTAGAAACTTCATCACTAATATCAATATTTTCATTGTTATTTTTATTGTTTTTATAGTAGCCAATAATACTCATAGCAATGAGTGCCATGCTACATTTATAGCGAAATTCAGTTAATTTAATTTTGTTCTTATCTTGTATGCCTCTGAGTTCTGCTAAAAGATAAGCATTATCACTATTTAGATAATAATCTCCTCCTTCTTCTGTGGACTTATAAATCATCGCTGAATATTGATTCATATCATATTTATACCAATTGTCCTTATTAACACAAATAATCTCTGGCATTGCAAACCCATCTTGATTATTTTTACTATTCTTTCCATCACCAGTATAGGACGTTCTATGACCACCACTTCCGCCGATACCGTTATTCTTAGCTTCTTCAATCACTATTTCAAAGCGATTCTCTAAATGATCCACTATACAATCATCTTCAATTGCAGTTTCAAATAAGTATGTACTACCAACAATTGCATCTGTTGGTATAGAGATCGTCAACGTCGCAATACCATTAAAAAGATTTAGACTTTGTTTTAGATTTTCACATATTTCACCATTCACTTTAAGTATAAAATATCCTGCATCCTCTGGGCGTGAAAAGTAATCATTTTGAACATCTGTCTCAAACTGTACTCTAAATGAATGATTAATAGGAACATGTTTGGAAAATATACCAGCCTTGATCTTACCAACTAATCTAAAATATGTAGGATATTTTTTCCCTTTAAATACTTTTGGTATCCCACCATTAATTGACTTTCCAGAAAATTTAATTGCCGTACCTCTTAAGAATAAACTGTTAAGGACGCTTGATTGTGCCAGGATATTCTGCAGAATATCCTTCAATGGCCCATTATCAGCAATTTTATCTTTCAATGCTTCTTCCCTACGAAAATACTCCGCTGCTCTTAAACCACTGTGATTTTTCAGAATATCCCCCAGTCGACTTTCCAACTCTTTCGAAAATTCACTAATTCTAAGTCTATCGCGGCTAGTCATAAAAAGATTTTCCTGATGCTCAATATCTATATCTGAGCAATCAACTACAACTAACAAACTATCCTTCAAATAAGATAAATTAAGGCGATTAAAAAAAGTATCATGAAGAATTCCCTGTGTTTGTCCATTTACAATAAACAGAACCCCCTCATGCTTATTGCGGTAATTGACCTGTTTTCCTTTTTTAAACAAGTAAATTGAACATGTAAACTCCTGCGCATCCACGACAAAAGTATCAGAACTTGGAAAATCATTTTCAATATTATTACTTCTATCATCATACAGTCTAGTAATCATTCCTGAGAGTGTGGTCGCAAATGTATGACCACTAAACCCTTTTCTACATTCACGAATTCTGATTGGATGAGCAAGGTCCGGAATTAGAAGGGACAATCTGTAATTGAAATCCATGATAATATTAGTTTTATACCCTGTCATTTCATAATTAAATAACTTAATAAATGTTCCAAATTCCATATTCTGTATATCTTTACCTTCACATTCTGGGATAATTGGCATACTATTAGACGTAAAGTTCAATATCCTCCCATCATGACCTGTTAAATAAGTATACATGGAGCTCTTCCTGCCCTCACGGGCAGCCTCTTTGCGCACAATTGTAATAGACCACTCACTTGCAGTTGTATCATATCCGGCAGGAATATCTGGACATCTTTTTGAAATTATGAGCTCCATATGATGTTTGCCACAAAATGGTAAAGCCCCGGTACCACCCATATTAAACTTCCCCTGAACAAAAGGAATCTTTAATTTATTACTTTTACTAATTGATAAAATAGTATTCGGCATTGAATTAGGAGACTGTCCCTCTCCGCGATCGACAATCACAATATTTTCTTCACCACGTTGTTTACCTGTAGCAGCAAGAATGATATTTTTTGACATATCATTTCTATTCTTAGAATTCATACTAAAAATCTGGCCGTGTCTGATATGATAAAATTTCTCAAGAGCCTCTGCAACAGAACGAGGTGCACTAGAACCCATGGCATCAATACCACAGATAGCACATTCTTTCATAAGTACAGCGTCCACAGAGTTAATCAATTTTTCCACCAAGGCTGCATCTGCACTACTTTGCTGATTGCCTATAATAGAGAAATTATTCTCATTATCGCCATATGGGTGCCAACATTTGATATCTTTCCATACTCCTTGTAATGTCAAGATATTAATAACTTCTTCTTCTGTTTCAGCTCCAACAAGCTTTAATGCCAATTCTTTATTTTTCAATTTAAGTGCCTCCTAACCATTAACATTAAAATATTATAATGATAACTCATATTATGAACCATTTTATCCTATTTATTCCCTTTTTCTATGAGAATCACACACTTAATCTGCATAGTCTATGAAAACATGTCTACTCGTTATACATTGGATAGTTTCATCACCCATATCTTTCCATCGAGCAACACCACGGACCATAATGACAAAATTACAGAAGACATAGACTATTTTCCAATCCCATATGCACCGATCCCTGGAGTACTTCTTTACTGCGGCCGGCCCATGCTGGATTATAAGCAATTACATCAGAATGGATGCCTTTTTCTGTTATATCAAGCATGATTCCCCTTGCGCTGCCAGCAACTCATTTTGCAAGTTCAATGCCGATCATTTTATTTTATTCAGTAATTCGCACAAAATAGTTTGAACATTTCATCCATTTCTCAATTTCTGACAGATATTTTTATAAACATTTTCTTTTACTATATTATATATCATACTCATGAAGCCTGTCATAGAATTGATAATTTTATTGTTTTTATGTCCATTCATAATACTGTATTAAACAAAAATAGTAAATAGAGGAAGTGTATAACATAAAAAATTCCCACACTATGACTTCTCTTCTGAAAAACCTCCACACTAATCCGATACCTCCCTTTCAAGAAAAATATTGACTTTTATTAGATATGTTATATAATAATCGTAATATAATTAATAAAATATGAAAATGCACAGGGCATAAACAATAAAGTGTTCATGCCCTGTGCATTTTTTATATTTCCTGCAGCAGTCCCTCTTTAATAGGGATTACCATTTATCTATAACGTTTTTCAATTTCTGAATATCCCCCGACTGTATAAACGGAAGACTATAAGAAATTTTATCCAAAGGCCAATCCCACCATTTTAGTGTCAGCAATTCTGCTATGATTTCATCACTAAATCTCCGTTTGATGACCTTGGCAGGAACTCCGCCCACAACAGTATAAGGCGGAACATCTTTTGTTACCAAAGCACGGGCACCGACAACAGCACCGTCCCCTATAGTGACACCTGACATAATCACTGCTTCATATCCAATCCATACATCATTGCCAATGATGATATCCCCCTTATTATCCCATGCATCCGTAATTCCTTCTTTATCCAATCCCCATTCTTCATAAAACAGCGGGAATGTATAAGTGGACAGTGACTTCTGTGTATGATTGGCACTGGTAAAAATAAACTTCGCACCGCATGCAATAGAACAAAACCTGCCAACCGTCAGTCTGTCATGATTGATTGGGTAATGGTATAATACATTTCTTTGTTGAAAATCTCTCGGATCATGATAACAATCGTTATAAATAGTGTACTCACCAATCTCAATGTTCGGATTATCAATCACATTTTTTAAATACACCGTCTGAAAATCGTTGGTCCTCGGATAAATTTTTTTACTATCTGGAATAGTCATAGTTTTTCTCCTGTCATTTGTAGTAATACTGATCAGACTATCCCAGTCACTGCAATGCAATATTTCATATTAACCACCTCTCAATATGTAAAATTATTAAACTTAGAATTTCGGACAGTGTCAAATAATCTTCAGGATATCCAGAAATATATTACCCTCTAATCTGGTAAACACCGTGATCAAGCACCTCAACATCCTTAAATGTCCGTAGATTGAAATATTCATGTTTTAACGTATTGCAGAAACGTTCCAGGGGAGCATTGTCGTAATGACAGCCAACTCGGCTCATGCTTTTCTGAACATGGTTCTTCTCACAAAAATCAGTAAATTCTTTCGAGGTAAACTGCGAACCCTGGCCGCTTGTGCGAAATCAATCCTTTGACCGGGTGATGCACCGTTCAATGTAGCCTGCAGCATATCGGTCATAAAGATCAATCATCGTATAGTTATAGTGCATTGTTCCATCCGCTAAAGGAAGATACGTAAAGTCAGCTGCCCATATGAGATTCGGTTTTGAAACAGTAAACTCACGAATTCAAAATATTGGTAAATACCTTGTGCGCATGTTTTTTTACGCATTTTTGTTTCCGACGGCGCACAATGGATTTCATCCCCATTCCGCTCATATAGTGATGACATGTCAGCGGACTGATTTGATATCCTTCCTGTACCAGATACGATTACATTTGGCGATATCCAGGCACGCCGTCTTCCCGATGATAGATAGTAACTATACGATTGTGAATCTGGCAGGTACGTTCCTGATATTCTTTTTTGCGGTCTTTCAGATAATTATAATACGCATTGGGACTGATGGAAAATTTCCGAAGCAGCCAACGCACACCGAACTCTTCATGATATTTCTGGATGAACTGATATTGTGCTAATCGATTTCCTTGGCAAAGAATGCTGCCGCTTTTTTTAGGAATTGGTTCTCCTTTACAAGTTCGACATTCTGCCTGCGCAGACGCTCAAGTTCCATGGTTGTAAAATCTTTAGTCTCAGCGCATTCCTTGCGGGTGTTTTTCAGCCAATATCTAAGAGTGCCTTTGCCGAGGTTGTACTCCTCCGTAAGGCTTTTCATCGTCCGGCCCTCCTCCAGATAGAGGCGGATGATTTCTTGTTTGATCTCAGGCTCATAGTATTTCACCATATGTAACACCCTCCGATAGATTGATTTTAACAAACTATCACTGAGTGTTACAACTTCAGTATATCAGGTCATTAGTATAGCAATATTGGAGAGGATTTAGTAGACTACCCACCATTGGGCGATCTGCTGACCCCCCTATTTTAATCAAATTATATATATTCTATAATTTTTATAAGCAAATTACGTACCTAATATATCCATTTTTTGTGTATATTCCGTATTACTTTAATATACATTATTGAAAAAGCGTTTGAACCATTTTTCTAATATGAAGATTGTTTGTCTTGAGACAGCAAGATCTCATTTTCCGTATAACTACTGTATCATCACCACCTAAATGTAAACTATCATTATACATTGGCTGTAAAAGATAATAGAGTTCAGGAACTTTAACCTCTTTGGTTTCTGCAAATTGCAACTTATTAATTACCCTGTGCTGTTGTATAAATTCAGCTTTATCCATACTAGAGAGTTTATTATATACAAGTTCTTCTATACGAATTCGAATTCCTGCTACCACCATAATTGGATTGTACTTATGTCCCAATAAATATTTATTTTTTATTTCATCATACATTTCCTGGCGAAAATCAATATTACTATCGCAAAAACCGGTTGAAACTCGTGCAGCCAATGAAGCAGAAAGTGAATGTGTTTGATCTATATAATGGATATAGTACTTTTCGATTTCATTTTTCATCTTTACTTAATAATGGAGCTTCACGTAAGCGAAGCAATTTGACAATTGGAGAATTAATATCCATTGTTGCAAAAGAAGATATGTAATGTACTTTCTTCTTACTAAAATAGTAGTTTGTAAATACTTCAGGATCTAAATGTGTAAATATTATGGGAAAAAGGATTTTTCCTGAAGATTTACATGCTACTGTCAACGGATGTTCGCAATTTTAGGATTCCTACTACGGTATAGTGAATTAAGCAGGCAACAGCTCCTGA
>ENA-OQIN01000976-OQIN01000976.1-human-gut-metagenome-genome-assembly--contig:-NODE-976-length-12835-cov-5.530804_pt1 | contig 12835 bp, 8 predicted proteins | sample MGYA00242581_ERZ504746 | MGnify/ENA primary metagenome ERZ504746 (study PRJEB26092, sample SAMD00036436) | human gut metagenome | host: Homo sapiens | study: EMG produced TPA metagenomics assembly of...
GAAGGTTGGGAAGATATAGAGGATTTTGGGGAAACACATCTCGATTTTTTGAAGCAATATGGTGATTTTGAAAATGGTATTCCTGTTCACGATACCATTGACAGAGTTGTATCCTGTATCAGCCCTACAAAATTTCATGAGTGCTTTATTAACTGGATGCGTGATTGTCATTCTTCAGATGATAAAGACGTCATTACAATTGATGGAAAAACGCTCCGGCATTCTTATGATAAGAGTCGCCGCAGGGGAGCGATTCATGTCATTAGTGCGTTCTCAACAATGCACAGTCTGGTCATCGGACAGATCAAGACGGATGATAAATCTAATGAGATTACAGCTATCCCAGAACTTCTTAACATGCTGGATATTAAAGGAAAAATCATCACAACTGATGCGATGGGTTGCCAGAAAGATATAGCAGAGAAGATACAAAAACAGGGAGGTGATTATTTATTCGCGGTGAAAGGAAACCAGGGGTGGCTAAATAAAGCCTTTGAGGAAAAATTTCCGCTGAAAGAATTAAATAATCCAGAGCATGACAGTTACGCAATTTGTGAAAAGAGTCACGGCAGAGGGCAGAGAAGAAATCCGTATTTATATTGTTTGCGATGTCCCTGATGAACTTATTGATTTCACGTTTGAATGGAAAGGACTGAAAATTCACAATGTGTGTTAATTTTACTGACATCTTTCAAAAGGAGCACAATCATGCCGCACATCGACATTAAATGTTTTCCGCGTGAACTGGACGAACAACAAAAAGCAGCACTTGCTGCAGATATTACCGACGTTATTATTCGCCATCTGAACAGTAAAGACAGTTCGATAAGCATTGCTCTACAGCAGATTCAACCAGAATCTTGGCAAGCTATCTGGGATGCCGAAATCGCACCCCAAATGGAGGCTTTGATAAAGAAACCTGGTTACAGCATGTAATGCTTAACCCGCCGTAACTCGCTTGCCGCTGGTAACAAACGTGCCAGCACCTAAATGATGCAACGTATTGAGCTTATCATCATCAAACTGCCAGCGGCCTTCGACAAATACCCGTGCGTCTGCCGCTGCTGATACCACCTCGCCAAACAGCGTGTCGTATTTTTGTTGCGCAGAAGTCGCAGGTAGCAGGCGGCACTCCATCCACGCCAGGCATTTCTCTTCAACAAGTGGCAAACCAAGCACCGGACCTTTCACCACCGGAATGCCATAGCAATTAAATTTATCTTCTTCACGACCCGACACGCTTCCCACTGCCCACGTCCAGTTAGTTGCTGCAACGCCCGGGATAACGATGCCAAATTTACCGTTACGTTCAATCAACTCCCTAGTCCATGTCGATTTATCTACCACAATCGCCACGCGTGGCGGTTCAAACTCCACCGGCATTGACCAGGCTGCTGCCATAATGTTACGCCGCTGGGATTGCTCATCGAAACTGGTGATCATGACAGTTGGGCCATGATTTAACAGACGGCTGGCATGGTGTAATTCTATGGGGATGAATCGGCTCATGGTATCGCCTCGCGAAGAAGGTTTTTTTAAGCGTAGTCCGTAACGCAATAAGTAACGAAATTAACGGGATTGGCGATTTGCAAACGTGATGCATGTCCGCGATCGCACAAAATAGCCGGTGCGGCGTCTATTCCAGGTTATAAGTTGAGAAAACCACTAAGGGAAACGCCTGATGACGCCCATTCTGAATCACTATTTTGCCCGTATTAACTGGTCGGGAGCTGCTGCGGTCAATATTGATACGCTTCGTGCATTGCACCTGAAACACAATTGCACCATTCCGTTTGAAAACCTCGACGTTTTGCTGCCGAGGGAAATACAGCTTGATAATCAATCGCTGGAAGAGAAACTGGTGATAGCCCGTCGTGGCGGTTACTGTTTTGAGCAGAATGGCGTGTTTGAGCGGGTGTTACGCGAGCTGGGGTTTAACGTTCGCAGCTTGTTAGGGCGCGTAGTGTTATCAAATCCGCCAGCATTACCGCCGCGCACCCATCGTTTGCTGTTGGTGGAACTGGAAGAGGAAAAATGGATTGCTGATGTCGGTTTCGGTGGGCAGACGCTAACCGCGCCGATTCGTTTAGTTCCCGATCTCGTGCAGACCACGCCACACGGAGAGTATCGGTTGTTGCAGGAGGGTGATGATTGGGTGTTGCAGTTTAATCATCATCAGCACTGGCAGTCGATGTACCGTTTTGATCTCTGCGAGCAGCAACAAAGCGATTATGTGATGGGCAATTTCTGGTCGGCGCACTGGCCGCAGTCGCATTTTCGCCATCATTTGCTGATGTGCCGCCATTTGCCGGACGGCGGCAAGCTGACACTGACCAATTTTCATTTTACCCATTATGAAAATGGGCACGCGGTGGAGCAGCGAAATCTACCGGATGTGGCGTCATTATATGCTGTGATGCAAGAACAGTTTGGTCTGGGCGTGGATGATGCGAAACATGGCTTTACCGTGGATGAGTTAGCGCTGGTGATGGCGGCGTTTGATACGCACCCGGAGGCGGGAAAATAATTTATGTCAGGTTGCCGTATGCGGCGTAAACGCCTTATCCGGCATACATTAGCTCGGTTGTAGACCTGATAAGCGAAGCGCATCAGGCAACGATTTCAGAGTTTAATTGCCCATTCGGCATGAAACAAAATCACCGCCGCGCCAGAAATGGTGACTTTTTCCGGTTGGTTATCACGAATTGTCACCGTCACTTCAATCACGCCATCACGCCCCAATGCGCGCCCCTGATGGCCTTTAACACGCAGCACCTTGCCATCGTGGGGCAATACGTTGTGATGTACCAACCATGCACCCATCGGGCCATTGGCATTGCCAGTCACCGGATCTTCCACAATACCAATCGCAGGCGAGAACATGCGACCATCGGTTTCGTTTTTGCCTGGACGGATCTGGAACGGGAAGAAACCATTGCAGCCAATCTGTTTACTGATAGCGGTCAGCGCATTAAGGTCAGGCGAAAGAGCGTCGATATCCACTTCCGGCTTCAATGGGATCATCACTTTAGAATGCCCGGTCGTCGCGACCTGGATCGGCAAACCCGGCAGAATATCGTCTTCAGTAAGATGCAATGCGTTGATAATCGCCGCGCGTACTTCACCCTCCAGCGGCAGTTCAAAGCCCGGCGTACCTTGTTCCAGCGAAATACGATAATCATCGTTGTGCTTTTCGATAGTCACGCGATGTTTTCCTGCCAGCGATGTTTGCCAGATCGTGCAATTTCCTAAACCTAACACCTTCGCACGTACATAGTGCGCAGCTACTGTCGCGTGACCGCAAATCGGCACTTCAACCGTTGGCGTAAAGTAGCGGATGTGCACATCGCTGTCGTCGCTGTGCAGCAGAAAAGCAGTTTCCGAATGGCCTAACTCGCGGGCGATAAGCTGCATTTGCGCTTCGCTAAGATTATCGGCGGGGAAAACAACACCGGCAGAATTGCCGCGAAACGGTTGTGAGGTAAAAGCATCGACGTGGTACACCTGCGGTTTCATTAACGTTCTCCTGTGACTGGAGAACTATCATAGCCTGCAAGTGGCCGGAGAGCGAAGGGCTATCCGGCCAGGGTGAAATTATCGCCGCGAACGCACAATTTGATATCGACGAGTAAAGTACTCAAACGGCGCGCTCCACACATGCACCAGTCGGGTGAACGGGAAGAGCAGGAAGATGGTCATTCCCAACACCAGATGCAGGCGGAAGACGAACGCTACGCCGTTGAGCATCTCTGACGATCCACCACGGAAAGTGACAATGCTTTGCGCCCAACCCACCAGCTTCATCATTTCGCTACCATCAGGATACTGTGCTGAAAACGGTATGGTACTTAGCCCCAACAGACACTGGATCAGCAAAATGCTCATGATGATGATATCCGGCGTAGTGGAAGTGGCACGCACGCGCTGATTTGTCAGCCTGCGCCACAGCAGTCCTGCGCCGCCAATCAACGTCAACAAACCGCAAATACCGCCGAGCACCATCGCCATGAGTTGTTTCGCTGCCACTGGCAAAAACCACGCGTACATCCAGTGCGGCGTTAACATGCCGAACAAGTGCCCGAAGAAAATCCCCAAAATGCCGATATGGAACAGATTCGACCATATCACCATCCCGCGTTTATCGAGCATTTGACTTGAGGAGGCGCGCCAGGTGTACTGCCCGTAGTCGTAGCGCAGCCAGCTGCCGAGGAAAAACACCGTCGCACAAATGTACGGGTAGATATCGTAAAAAAAGACGTTCAGATACTGAATCATTTCCCACCTCCCGCACTGATGTCGACATATTGCGGCGCGACATCCTGGCTAAAGCGTCGCTGATATTGATTAAGCGGCGAGCTGTCACACGCCGTGGCGTTATCTTCAATAAACTTCACCTGTTCCTCTTCCCACACTGCATCAAGCGCCTGGCGGGTGTCATCGCGCTCTTCGCTGTTTACTTGTTTTGTGACACTGTCACTTGAAAGGGAGCTTCCCGCCAGTTGCAGCAGAGCATCAAACAACGCGTACCACGGTGCCTCGCGTTGTTTTAAGCGACCGCCAAGCAGGGCGAGGATCGGCGCAACATTGAGCAATCCTTCTTTCGCCTGATCGTCAGGCAGTACGCTTAAATACTCCAGATACAGCGGTAGATAATCGGGCAGTTCCCGACAATCCAGCTGCAGGCCGACCTTTTCATACTCCGCCAGCAGGTCCACCATTGCCTGGCCGCGATCGCGGGACTCGGCATGAACATGTTCGAACAGCAGCAGCGACGTGGTGCGCCCGCGGTCAAACACTTCGCACCATTCGGCCTGTTTATCCAGCAGCGGCGCGTTAAGCAGGTTGTGGGTGAAATCCGTAAGCATCGGCGCGTCGCGGCGGATCAACGCCAGCGCGTCCTCCTTGCATTCCCACAACAGCTCATCCGGATACTCCATCAACAGGCCGATCACTTTGAGGATCTGCATTATTCGCCCTCCGCTTTGTCGCGCACTTCGGTGATGTTGATGGCATCGATACGGCTACTGTTGAACAGGTTGAATTTGCTGTCCGAGCCGTGACAACCGTCGCCAAAGGTAAAACCGCAGCCGTTGCGTTCTGCGAAGGCATCGCCCGCCATTTCCCGATGGCTGGTCGGGATAACAAAACGATCTTCATAGTTGGCAATGGCGAGATAGCGATACATTTCTTCGACCTGGGCGACGCTCAGGCCTACTTCGTCGATGGCACGAGTATCAGTAACGCCTTCCACGGTTTGTGAACGCATATAGTGGCGCATCGCCATCATCCGTTTCAGCGCCCGCAGTACCGGACCGGTATCGCCGGCACTCAACATATTGGCGAGATATTGCACCGGAATACGCAGGCTTTCGATGGCGGGCAGCACGCCTTCGCTTTTCGGCAAACCGCCCGCATCTGCGTAGGACTGAATCGGCGACAGCGGAGGAACGTACCAGACCATTGGCAGGGTGCGATATTCAGGGTGCAGCGGTAGCGCCAGTTTCCAGTCCATCGCCATTTTGTAGACAGGCGAACGCTGGGCAGCTTCAATCACGTTTTGTGGAATACCTTGTTTCAGGGCTTCCTCGATCACTGAGGGATCGTGTGGATCGAGGAACACTTCGCACTGACGTTCATAGAGGTCAACTTCGCGCTCGGTGCTCGCCGCTTCCTCAATGCGGTCGGCGTCGTAAAGCAGCACGCCCAGATACCGGATGCGACCCACGCAGGTTTCTGAGCACACGGTGGGTTGGCCTGACTCAATTCGCGGATAACAGAAGATACATTTTTCTGACTTGCCGCTTTTCCAGTTGAAGTAGATTTTTTTGTACGGACAACCGCTAATGCACAAACGCCAGCCACGGCATTTATCCTGATCAATCAGCACAATGCCGTCTTCTTCGCGTTTGTAGATAGCGCCGCTTGGGCAGGTCGCCACGCAACTGGGATTGAGGCAGTGTTCGCACAGGCGCGGCAGGTACATCATGAAGGTGTTTTCAAACTGCCCGTACATCTCCTTTTGCATGGCCTCGAAGTTGCGGTCGCGGGCACGTTTTTCAAACTCGCCGCCCAGCAGTTCTTCCCAGTTTGGGCCCCAGATCACTTTGTCCATCCGTTTGCCGTCAATCAGTGAACGCGGGCGAGCAGTAGGGATATGTTTGCCTTCCGGTGCGCTATGCAAATGTTCGTAGTCGAAGGTGAAAGGTTCGTAGTAATCATCAATCTGCGGCACCACCGGGTTGGCGAAGATTTTGGTTATTACGCCCATCTTGCTGCCCAGACGCGGACGGATCTTGCCATTCACATCGCGGACCCAGCCGCCTTGCCACTCTTCCTGATCTTCCCAGTTTTTAGGATAACCAATGCCCGGTTTGGTTTCGACGTTGTTAAACCATGCGTACTCCATGCCTTCGCGTCCGGTCCAGACGTTTTTACAGGTCACCGAACAGGTATGGCAGCCGATACATTTATCGAGGTTAAGCACCATGCCGACTTGCGAACGTATTTTCATTTTTTCGCCTCCTGTACCTGATCGCGACCTTCATCATCCAGCCAGTTAACGTTTTTCATTTTGCGGATCATGATGAATTCGTCGCGGTTCGAGCCGACGGTGCCGTAGTAGTTAAAGCCCCAGGCCAGCTGCGCGTAACCGCCAATCATATGCGTCGGTTTCGGGCAAACGCGGGTGACCGAGTTATGAATGCCGCCGCGCATGCCAGTTACTTCCGAACCAGGAATATTCATAATGCGTTCCTGGGCGTGATACATCATGGTCATGCCCGGCGGTACACGTTGGCTAACCACCGCGCGGGCAGTCAGCGCGCCGTTGGCGTTGAATACTTCCACCCAGTCGTTATCGACAATGGTCAGTTCTCGGGCATCTGTTTCGCTGATCCAGACAATCGGTCCACCGCGAGAGAGCGTCAGCATTAGCAGGTTTTCACTGTAGGTTGAGTGAATGCCCCATTTCTGGTGCGGCGTCAGGAAGTTAAGTGCTTTTTCCGGGAAGCCGTTTGGCGCTATCTGGCGCATCTCACTGACGCTACGGGTGTCGATAGGCGGGCGATAAGCCACCAGGCTTTCACCAAAAGCACGCATCCACGGATGATCCTGATAGAGCTGCTGGCGTCCCGACAGCGTGCGCCAGGGAATTAACTCATGAACGTTGGTGTATCCCGCGTTATAGGATACGTGATCGCTTTCCAGACCGGACCATGTGGGGCTGGAGATAATTTTACGCGGCTGCGCCTGAATATCGCGAAAGCGAATCTTCTCGTCCTCTTTGTGCAGCGCCAGATGGGTATGTTCGCGCCCGGTGATCTCGCCCAGCGCCTGCCACGCTTTGACTGCAACATGACCGTTGGTTTCCGGTGCCAGTGCCAGAATCACTTCTGAAGCGTCAATGGCGGTGTCAATCAGCGGACGCCCCTGTGCCGGGCCATCACGCTTGGTGTAATTGAGTTTGCCGAGGAAATCGATTTCATCCTGGGTATTCCACGAAATCCCTTTACCGCCATTGCCAAGTTTGTCCATCAATGGCCCGAGCGAGGTAAAGCGTTCATACGTAGCAGGGTAGTCGCGCTCCACCGCCACAATATTCGGCGCGGTTTTGCCTGGAATCAGATCGCATTCGCCTTTGCGCCAGTCGAGCACTTCACACGGCTGTGAGAGCTCTGCCGGAGAGTCATGCAGTAGGGGTTGTAATACCACGTCGGTTTCTTTGCCAAGATGACCCACGCACACTTGCGAAAATGCTTTGGCGATACCTTTGTAGATTTCCCAGTCGCTGCGTGATTCCCACGCCGGATCGACCGCCGCAGATAGGGGATGAATAAACGGATGCATATCCGAGGTGTTCATATCGTCTTTTTCGTACCAGGTGGCGGTGGGCAGAACGATATCGGAGAACAGGCAGGTACTGGACATGCGGAAGTCGAGCGTCACCAGCAGGTCGAGCTTGCCTTCAATCGCCGCAGTTTGCCACTCGACTTCTTCCGGTTTGATCCCGTCGCTGGCACCGAGTTCCTCGCCCTGAATCCCGCTTTCGGTCCCCAGCAGATACTTCTGCATATACTCGTGGCCTTTGCCGGAGGAGCCAAGCAGGTTAGAGCGCCAGACAAACAAATTACGCGGATGATTGCTGCCGCTATCTGGTTGTTCGCAGGCCATACGTAAATCGCCCGATTTCAGCGCCTGGGCGGTAAATTCTGTGGGGGATAATCCGGCCTTGTCGGCTTCAGCTTTAATCCCGAGCGGGTTACGCCCCAGCTGCGGCGCAGAAGGTAGCCAGCCCATACGTTCGGCGCGAACGTTGAAATCAATCAGATGACCGCTGTACTTACTGGCATCGGCGAGCGGTGAAAGTAACTCCTGAGCAGAGACTTTTTCATAGCGCCATTGGCTGGAATGATTGTAGAAAAACGAGGTGCTGTTCATTTGGCGCGGTGGTCGGTTCCAGTCGAGCGCAAAGGCCAGTGGCAACCAGCCGGTTTGTGGGCGCAGTTTTTCCTGGCCGACATAGTGTGCCCAGCCGCCACCGCTTTGCCCGACACAACCGCAGAAGATCAGCATATTGATCATCCCGCGGTAGTTCATGTCCATGTGATACCAGTGGTTAACACCTGCGCCGAGGATAATCATCGAGCGCCCATGCGTTTTATGGGCGGTATCGGCAAATTCACGGGCGATGGTTTCAATATACTGGCGCGGCACGCCGGTAATTTGCTCACCCCAGGCTGGGGTGTACGGTTTGATTTCAGCGTAATCTTTCGCACTGTTTTCATCTTCCAGCCCGCGATCGAGGCCGTAATTCGCCAGTACCAAATCATAAACGCTGACCACCGGACAGGTGTTGCCATCGACTAACGTCAGGTTTTTAACGGGCAATTGGCGCACCAGCACCGGATTGTGTTTTACGCTGCGAAAATGCGGATTTTCAATGCCGCCAAAGTAGGGGAAGGCCACGCCTGCAACAGCGTCATGTTGACCGAGCAGGGTTAACGACAATTCGGTTTCCGTACCGGCGGCAATGGATTCCAGATTCCATTTGCCTTTTTCTCCCCAGCGGAAACCAATCGAACCGTTCGGCACTACCAATTCACCTGCGGTATTAACTGCTACGGTTTTCCACTGCGGATTGTTGCTTTCGCCCAGTCCATCCACCAGGTCAGATGCGCGGATCATGCGCCCGGGAACGTAGCTACCATCGTCGCGAGGCTCCAGCATTACCAGCATCGGCATGTCGCTGTAGCGGCGGCAGTAGTTGATAAAGTAGTCGCTGGGATTATCGAGATGAAACTCTTTTAAAATCACATGGCCCATTGCCATCGCCAGGGCGCTATCAGTGCCTTGTTTCGGTGCCAGCCACTGGTCGCACAATTTGGCCACTTCAGAGTAGTCAGGGGTAATGGCGATGGTTTTAGTGCCTTTGTAGCGTACTTCGGTAAAGAAGTGGGCGTCCGGCGTACGTGTCTGCGGTACGTTAGACCCCCAGGCGATGATGTAGCTGGAGTTATACCAGTCGGCAGATTCCGGTACGTCGGTTTGCTCGCCCCAGGTCATCGGCGAGGCGGGCGGCAGGTCGCAATACCAGTCGTAGAAACTTAAACAGGTGCCGCCAAGCAGCGACAGATAACGCGTTCCGGCGGCGTAAGAAACCATCGACATCGCCGGGATCGGCGAGAAACCGGCAACGCGATCCGGGCCGTAGGTTTTGATGGTCCAGACGTTAGCGGCGGCAATCAGCTGGTTTAGTTCCTGCCAGTTGGAGCGGATAAACCCGCCGCGCCCACGCACTTGTTTGTAGCTCAGGCACTTTTGCGGATCGTTCATAATCGATGCCCACGCCAGTACCGGATCGCTGTGTTGCTTGAGGGCTTCGCGCCACAGTTCAATCAGTCGTTTACGAATGAGCGGGTATTTCAGGCGGTTAGCGCTGTAAAGATACCAGGAGTAACTTGCGCCACGCGGGCAGCCGCGAGGTTCATGATTGGGCAGGTCAGGGCGAGTGCGCGGGTAGTCGGTCTGTTGGATTTCCCAGGTCACCAGACCATTTTTAACGTAGATTTTCCAGCTACAGGAGCCTGTACAGTTAACACCGTGGGTGGAACGCACGATTTTGTCGAACTGCCAACGCTGGCGATAGCTGTCCTCCCAGTCGCGGTTGCTGTGCATCACCTGTCCGTGACCATCGGCAAAGGTTTCGCCCTTTTGTTTGAAGTAGCGAAAGCGATCCAAAAGTTTACTCATGACATGACTCCTGCTCCAGGAATGAATTGGGATCTGATGCCTTGTCGGATGCGACACGGTTGTACATCAGGCATCGATCTCTTATTTTTGGCTGAACTTCCGCCGACCATAAACCAGCCAGGTCAGCAGCACACAAACGATGTAGAAGATTAAAAACACTTTCATCGCGCCGACCGGAGAGCCGGTCATATTGAGCGACATGCCAAACGCCTGCGGAATAAAAAAGCCGCCCACTGCGCCAATGGCTGAGATAAAGCCCAGAGCCGCCGCCGTTTCGGTGACGGCTTCTTTCTGAGCTTGCTCATCACTACCGCCTTTCATCTTTACCCGATAAATGGTTATCTGGCGAAAGATGACGGCGATCATCTGGAAAGTAGAACCACTTCCCAGACCCGCAGTCAGAAACAGCCCCATAAATACGGCGTAAAAGGCGATGAAATTACCGGAGCCTGTGCCCGGCAAGGTAAGGAACAGCAGGGCACTGAAAATCGCCATAAAAATAAAGTTGATCAACGTCACCCGCACGCCGCCGAACTTATCGGAAATAGCACCACCAACCGACCGCGCGATGGCACCGATAAATGGGCCAAAGAACGCCAGGCGCAGAATATTCACATCCGGGAACTGGGTTTTTGCCAGCATGGCAAAACCCGCAGAAAAACCGATAAACGAACCGAAGGTGGCAAGGTAAAGCAGGCTCAGCAGCCAGAGATGCAGGCGTTGTAAGACAGGGAGCTGGTCGGCAATTGAGGCGCGTGAACTGGCGATATCATTCATCCCTGACCAGGCGGCGATCGTGGCAATCGCCAGTAGCGGTACCCAAATCCATGCGGCATTCGCCAGCGACATCACCGAACCGTCGGCCTGCGGTACGCCATTGACGCCGAGAAAGGCAAATACAGGTACAAAAATGACCAGCGGTGCAACCAGCTGCATTACACTTACACCTAAGTTTCCTAATCCGCCATTAATCCCAAGAGCGCTCCCTTGTTTGGCTTTTGGAAAGAAGAAACTGATATTGCCCATGCTCGAAGCAAAGTTTGCACCTGCAAAACCGCATAGCAAAGCGATAACGATAAATATCCCAAAAGGAGTATTCGGATTTTGCACGGCAATTCCGAGCCAGACGCAAGGAATAATCAGGATTGCAGTACTAAAAACCGTCCATCGGCGTCCACCGAATATAGGCACCATAAAGGAGTAGGGAACACGCAATAATGCGCCAGAAACGGAGGGTAATGCGGTTAATAAAAAGAGTTGATCGGTAGTAAAATTAAAACCGATTTTATTGAGATTAACGGTAACTGCGCTAAATAGCATCCAGACACAGAAGGCAAGAAGTAGACAACTGACTGATATCCAGAGGTTTCTTCGAGCAATATGTTTTCCTTTATTTTCCCAGAAGGCCGGATTTTCTGGTTTCCAGTCGCGTAAAAGATAACGACTATTTTTCTCATTTTGCAGTGCCATATTGTTCCTCACATGCACACATTGGTAATGAAAAAAGACAAAACAGGAGGTAAGGCGCAATAGCCAGTTATTAGAATTAAGGATGAATTGGGTGAAGTGCTGATTGAAAGAATAGATAAGAAAGCGTAACCGCGGGGGCAGAATGGGGATTAAGTAGCCAGATATGTGTTACTAAATGTAACTAACAAGCTAACCTTCAAACGGGGGTTAATCTTTGAACGTATGTCATGTTTCAACCCTTCAGATCGTGAATCTAAAGGGTTACATATTAACTATATTATCAACAAGACCAGACACTTATAGAATTAGTGATGATTTATTCACTAAAAAGGCCATGAACTGGAGGAAAACGATCTGTCCAGAAGGTCTATCGGTTCCTCTCTTATTGCCTGATTGTAATAATCGTTATTACAGTAAGTATTGTTTATTTCATCTAAGGTCATGTTTTTAACTTTTATATTCCTCTGGTTTACAACTTCCTCTGTCTTGTAAGTGTGTATATTATATGGGGTATATGCTTTTTTAATAGGATAGTGAAACAATTCGTTATCCACATCTATTCCGTCAGAGTGAACTTCAAATGCACCAGGCGAAAGAATTGCCAGGCCAGTATTAAGCTTAAGTGCTGGGGAAAATAAATTAAATAACATGAGCTGCATAGTAGGGCAATTGTTCTTCCCAGAAACATTTAAAAAATTTAAGTTTTTGCTCTGTTTTATTATGGGGAATAAAGTTCCAATATCGGATGTATTATTAGTATCAATGTGGGTTATTTTATTATTGTCCAGTCTTAAACTTTTGATAGATGGAAGATAAGTCAGGAAATCAAGATTTATATATTTCAACTGGTTGTTAGCAGCGTTTAATGTCTGAACATTGCAGAAGTTGCTATAGAATATTTTAATTTCAGAAAGCAAATTGTTGTTAATAAGTAACGTATTCAAGTTGGGAAATAAGTCATTGTGTAAACTTGTTAGTTTATTATGGGATAGATCCAGCAGTAAGAGTTCATTTTTATTACCTGCAACAATATCAGTTAATTGGTAATGACTCCAACTTATTGATAGTGTTTTATGTTCAGATAATGCCCGATGACTTTGTCATGCAGCTCCACCGA
>ENA-OQIN01000991-OQIN01000991.1-human-gut-metagenome-genome-assembly--contig:-NODE-991-length-12629-cov-4.970443_pt1 | contig 12629 bp, 10 predicted proteins | sample MGYA00242581_ERZ504746 | MGnify/ENA primary metagenome ERZ504746 (study PRJEB26092, sample SAMD00036436) | human gut metagenome | host: Homo sapiens | study: EMG produced TPA metagenomics assembly of...
AATATAGAGGCTATACAGAGGGCGACAAAGCTTCTTGAGAAGCAGTCTGATACACTTACGAGCGTGATGAAGCAGAAGATCCGGGAGCTTGAGGAAAGTAAGAACAGTTTTTTTAGATATGAGGGCTTGAAGTTGTACCTGTTTTGGGGCGGTATGGTCTGCAATATTTTAGTGTTTCTTATGCTGTTGTATGGTATGATTAGTAAGTAAAAAGAAATCGATAAATTAGAATTTTAAAAAGGAGTGTGATGACCATGATTTTTGATTTTGAGCCTTGGCAATTAGATATTGATATTGACTTAACTAAACAATTATATAGAAGTTGTAAAGGAGACTTTGTATGGGTAGAAAAGAAATAACAACAAAAGAAGATTTAATGAAAGTAATAGAATTATTCGAAAATACTGGAATTACATACTGGTTGGATGGCGGATGGGGTGTAGATATTTTAGCTGGTAAACAAACAAGAATTCATAGAGATATAGATATAAATTTTGATGCTCAACATACGGAAAAATTGTTAAATGTGCTTTTGAATCTGGGCTATAAAATTGATACAGACTGGAAACCGGTTAGAATAGAGTTATATAGTGATGAACTTGGTTACTTAGACATTCACCCGTTCGTTTTAAATGAGGACGGAACTTCAAAACAAGCTGATTTAGAGGGTGGATGGTATGAGTTTGAAAAAGATTACTTTGGTAGTGTTTTTTTTGAAGGCAAAACAATTCCTTGTATATCTTTAAAAGGCCAAAAAGTTTTCCATTCAGGTTATGAATTAAGAGATAAAGATAAGCATGATATTTCAATTCTTGAAAGTTTATCAAAATAACATCGCTGTAATTTCTAAGATAAATTGCAGTTTGTAGAACTGAAAAATATGAATTTGATGCAATAATGGGAGATGTTAATTTGCGTTGCTTGTGGCAATGGTTGTTTTGATATTTAATGATTGTATCAAAACAAAGGAGGCACAGGGTATGTTAAACGAGAATATTAGAAATTTGCGAAAATCAAAAGGACTTTCGCAAGAAGAACTAGCTATCAGGTTAAACGTAGTAAGGCAAACAATATCCAAATGGGAAAAAGGATTATCCGTTCCTGATTCAAGTATGATTATTTCATTAGCAGAGGAATTAGATACATCTGTAAGCACCTTACTTGGGGAAACTGTACAGGAAGAATGTTTGGATAAAGAAAATATGAAGAGCATTTCAGAGAAGCTTGAAGTTATCAATCTTCAACTTGCTAAAAGAAGTTCTATGAGAATTCATACAGTCCGTTATTTGCTTATTTCATTATGTGCAATTATTACAATAATTTTTATTGCTTTTGCTGCTATGAATGGTGAATATTTGACTTGGGATTTTAATGATCCAGAGTTGGCAATCGTAGGTACTCTATTACATGGTTTTGAGTTTTTATTTATCAGATTGGCCCCATTTCTTCTTACGGGATCAATCATTGGAATTGTATTCACATATAAAAAACGATAAATCAAATTTCATAAGAAAAACAGAATAAAAAGCGTTAGAGCATGTAGATATCCATCTATGTGCTCTTTTTTTGCGTTTTTTTAAGAAAAGGTCCTGATGATCAGGCAGAAAGGAGAAAAAAGTGAAGATAAAAATAAGATCACCTTGCAAATAAAACAGGTAAAAAAAGAGGTCTGAATAATAGGGAAAGGAGAGAGGAAACGCTGACAGACCATAGAAACAGCGTTTATTCAGAAAAGAATATGGGATTTTTCGGAAGTGCAATTACAATCTTACAGACATTAGTCGTAGCGATTGGTGCAGGTCTTGGTGTCTGGGGAGTTATCAACCTGATGGAAGGTTACGGAAATGATAATCCGGGCGCAAAATCACAGGGAATTAAGCAGCTTATGAGTGGCGGTGGTGTGATCCTGATCGGTACACAGTTGATTCCGCTTTTGAGTGGATTATTTGGTTAAAGGAAAGGAGTAGAGATCCATGTTCAATCAAATTTTTGATGCGATTGAGGAATGGATGAGGGAACTTCTAACAGGTATGATCAGTTCTAACCTGGACCGTATGTTTACGGATGTCAATCAGAAGACAAGTGAGATTGCGGGCCAGGTTGGACAGACGCCACAAGGATGGAATGGCAGTATCTTTAGTATGATCGAAGGACTGTCAAATTCAGTCATCATGCCGATTGCAGGTATCATCATAACATTTGTACTGTGTTATGAACTGATCTCCATGCTGACAGAGCGAAATAATATGCATGATATTGATACATGGATGTTCTTTAAGTATTTTGTAAAAATGTGGATTGCCGTTTATCTGGTAAGCAATACGTTTACCATTACGATGGCGGTCTTTGATGTAGGACAAAACGTCGTAAACTCGGCGGCAGGGCTGGTTTCCGGAGATACATCCATTGATATCAGCTCTGCGATCACAGATTTATCTGCTACATTAGAAAGCATGGAGATCGGAGAACTTGTGATATTGGCATTGGAAACTTTGATCGTAAGTTTCTGTATGAAGATCATGTCTGTACTCATTACGGTTATCTTGTATGTCCGTATGATAGAAATTTACCTTTATACCTCAGTTGCACCGATCCCATTCGCAACGATGAGCAACAGAGAGTGGGGACAGATCGGAACGAATTATTTCAGAGGACTCTTTGCCCTGGCATTCCAGGCATTTCTGATGATGGTATGTGTTGCTATTTATGCAGTATTAGTGGCAGGCATCCAGTTTTCAGATAATCTGAGTTCCTCATTATTTGGTGTGATGGCATATACGGTGATCTTATGTTTCAGTCTGTTCAAGACAGGATCACTTAGTAAGTCAATCTTTAATGCACATTAAAAAGAAAGGAAGTGAAACACATGGCGTATGTGAGTGTGCCGAAAGATTTAACGAAGGTAAAAAATAAAGTGGCATTTAATCTTACGAAAAGGCAATTGATCTGTATTGGCATTGGAGCAGCTATGGGAATTCCCTGTTATTTTCTCTTTAGAAATGCTCTTGGAATCAATAATGCTGCAGTCCTTATGGTACTTATGATGCTGCCGGCCTTTTTGTTTGCCATGTATGAGAAAGATGGAATGCATCTGGAAGACGTATTGATGCATGTGATCCGGGTGAAATTTATCCGGCCATCTGTCAGAAAATATGAAACTGAAAACTATTATGAATCGGATCCAGATGGAGAAGATCAGAAAACGATGAGAAAGGAAGAAAGGAAAGGGGGAAAAAGCGGTGGTAAGAAAAAGAAAAAAGACCGCAAATAAAAAGAAGAATGGAAAAAAAGATGTAAAGAAACTTACCGTTCAACAGACCATTGCCTACAAAGAAATGGGAAGGGATGGTATTTGCAGGGTGCAGGGAAATGTCTATTCCAAATGTATCCGGTTTTACGATATCAACTACCAGTTGGCGCAGAATGAAGACAAGAATGCGATCTTTGAAAACTGGTGTGATTTCCTGAACTATTTTGACAGCAGCATACATTTTCAGCTCAGTTTTATCAATCATAAGAGCAGCATGAAGGAGTTTGAGCAGGTGATCAAGATCAGTCCACAGGGAGATGCTTATGATGATATCCGTATGGAATATGCCAACATGCTGAAAAAACAGCTTGCAAGAGGAAACAATGGTTTGGTGAAAACGAAATACATCACCTTTTCCATTGAAGCGGAAAATATCCGGGAAGCAAAACCGAAGCTGGAGCGTATCGAATCCGATATCCTAAATAACTTTAAGATCCTTGGTGTGATGGCGTATCCTCTGAATGGGGAAGAACGATTACGGATTTTGTATGAAACCTTTAATCCGGATTCTACGGTGGATTTCCAGTTTGATTATGGTTCTATGATTAAAACTGGTTTAAACACAAAAGATTATGTAGCGCCTACCAGTTTTGTCTTTAAGGATGGGAAGACCTTCCAGATGGGAAATACGATGGGGGCGGTTTCTTATTTACAGATTCTGGCTCCGGAGCTGACAGACAAGATGCTGGCAGAGTTTTTGGATATTGATAAGGACTTGATCGTAAATCTGCATATTCAGTCTGTGGATCAGATGAAAGCGATCAAGCTGGTAAAAAGTAAAGTAACGGATATCAACAGAATGAAAATTGAAGAGCAGAAAAAAGCAGTAAGAGCAGGGTACGATATGGATATCATTCCGTCGGATCTGAATACCTATGGAGGGGAAGCAAAACGGCTTTTGGAAGATCTGCAGTCACGAAATGAGCGTATGTTCCTTGTAACAGCGCTCTTTTTAAATACCGCAAAAAGCAAGCAGGAATTGGATAATGCGATCTTTCAGACAGCCGGTATCGCACAGAAATATAATTGTATGTTAAAGCGTCTGGATTATCAGCAGGAAGAAGGCTTGATGAGCAGCCTTCCCCTTGGGGTTAGCCATATTCCGATAAAAAGAGCGCTGACAACGACCAGTACAGCGATTTTTGTACCATTTACCACACAGGAATTATTTATGGGCGGCGATTCTTTGTATTATGGACTGAACGCTACCAGCAATAATCTGATTATGGTAGATAGAAAGAAGTCGAAAAACCCTAATGGCCTGATCCTCGGTACACCCGGTTCAGGAAAATCCTTTGCAGCAAAAAGGGAAATGACGAATGTATTTTTTACAACCAATGATGACATTATCATTGGAGATCCGGAAGGTGAGTATTATCCGTTGGTCCATGCTTTGGGAGGACAGGTCATCCATATTTCTCCAAACAGTAAGGATTACATCAATCCGATGGATATCAACATGAATTATTCTGAGGATGATAATCCGCTGGGAGTAAAATCTGACTTTATTTTATCCCTTTGTGAATTGATCATGGGAAGCCGGGATGGAATTGAAGCAGAAGAAAAGTCTGTCATTGACCGATGCCTTCCGCTTGTATATCAGAACTATTTTTCTGATCCGAAACCGGAAAATATGCCAATCCTTGGAGATCTGTATGATTGTCTCCGCAAACAGAAAGAACCTCAGGCACAGAGGATTGCCACAGCTCTGGAAATCTATGTCAACGGCTCTTTGAAGGTGTTCAATCACCAGACCAACGTAGAACTGAATAACAGGATTGTCTGTTTTGATATCAAGGAGCTTGGAAAGCAGTTGAAAAAGCTTGGAATGCTCATCATACAGGATCAGGTATGGAACCGGGTGACTGTCAACCGAGGCGTGAAGTCTACTTGGTACTATATCGATGAATTCCATCTTCTTCTGAAAGAAGAGCAGACCGCATCTTATTCGGTGGAGATCTTCAAGAGATTTAGGAAGTGGCAGGGCATTCCGACAGGAATCACGCAGAATATAAAGGACCTTCTTGCTAGCCGGGAGATTGAAAATATTTTGGACAATAGTGATTTTATTTTGATGTTAAATCAGGCTGCAGGTGACCGGCAGATCCTGGCAAAACAATTAAATATCTCACCGTATCAGTTGTCTTATGTTACGAATTCCGGGGAAGGAGAAGGACTTCTCTTTTATGGGACAACGATCATTCCGTTTAAGGATAAGTTTGATAAGTCCCTGAAGTTATATTCTCTGATGACAACAAAGCCGGAAGAAGTGGAACAAAGAGAAAAGGAAGGAGGCGGAAATCTTGGCAGGGAAAGAACTGAAAGGAAGAGAGAAAGTTGTAAGTAAAATGACAAGAGACGGTCTGACGGAAGAAAATCTGGCAGATGGTTCCGTAAAAGATATCAGCCATAAAAGCCGGGGCAGACCGCCGGAAATGAAACAGGACTTTGTTTTTGACCGGGAAAAGAAGAAAGCCCAGCAGTCGGATGGACAAGGAGAGGAACGGAATCTGCAAAAAAAGCAGATCCGAAAATCCTCTTTGCGAAAAGAAGCAATATCTGAAGAACCTATTTTAGAAGAATCTGTGTTAGATGGAGAAGGAACTGGAGAGAAAAACGTTTTTGGAGAATCCCCCAAATACAAGAAAAAGTTTCGGGAACATGCACAGATACCGGAAGATGACTCCTTGACAGGACAGAAGAAAAAGATCCGGAAAAAGCAGATCCAGAAACAGATGAGAAAAGAGCAGACAAAATCCGGAAGGTTATCCTTTGATGACGAGGAAAGTCAGATGGTAAAAGGCCCGGGGATGAAACTGGGCAGAACCATTGGAAGGTATGCGGTAAGAGATGCAATTTCAAAAGGGGGATCGGATCCGGAAGAAGAGGAACAGGATGTTGCAACGGAAACGGTTCAGTTTGCAGAAAGAGGGACCGAAACAGCGGTAAGAGGTCTGCGCTATGCACAGCTTCGAAACCAGCGTGCAGATGTAAAGGCAAACCGGAGAGGATATCATCTGGATGAAACCGGAGAAAAGTTAAAATTTGGTATGAGTGACAGCATGGGGAAAGCAGGGGCGGAGGAAATAGCCAAAAAGTCGGAAGAGAAGAAAAGGGTTCTGAACCGCTTTTTCCAGAGAAAACGATATAAGGATGCCTATCGGGCTGCCAGAACAGGAAAAACTGCAGGCAGTGCAGGCGGGGCGGCAACTGTTGCCGGCGTTGAGAATATAACCGTGAAAGCGAAGATCGCATTAAAAGAGATTGTGAAGCGGAATCGGGCTGTATTTTTCGGCGCCGGTATTTTTGTGCTTTTATTTCTGATCGTAGCAGTATCTTTTGGAAGCTGCAGCGCTTCCATACAAGGGGGCGGCTCTGTGATCGAGATCACCACATATCCGGGAACGGATGAAGATATCTATGCGGCTGAGAACTACTATGTTTCTTTGGAAACGGCTTTGAACCAGCAGATCAATGAGATGGAAGCCACTCATCCGGACTATGATGAATACCAGTACAACGTAGGCGAGATCGCTCATAATCCGTATCATCTGATCTCCTATCTGACAGCAAAATATGGGGATTGGAAATTTGAAGACATCAAGGATGAATTACAGGCTTTATTTGAAGCACAGTACAGCTTGGATACGGAAAGCAAAACAGAAACCGTGACAGAAACGAAGACAGTACGGGTAGGGGAATCCTTAGGGAACGTAGTTACCAGCGGTTACTGTAATTGTTCGATCTGTTGCGGACAATGGTCAGGCGGTCCTACAGCGAGTGGCGTTTATCCAACCGCAAACCATACGATCGCGGTAGATGCTTCTGATCCATTTGTTCCGATGGGAACAAAGATTGTGATGAATGGCGTGGAATATACCGTAGAGGATACGGGAGCCTTTGCAAGATATGGAGTGCAGTTCGATGTTTACTATGATAATCATAGCGCAGCATCCGCACATGGTCATAAGACCTGGGAAGCGTTTATTGCGGATAGTAACGGAAGCAATGAAGTGACAGTAACGAATACGACAACGAAGAAGATCTTGTATGTGACATTAGGGAATACGGGATTTGATGCAGTCGCAAGAGCTAATCTGAATGAAGAACAGATGATCCTATACAATGCTTTGAATACCACCTATGGAAACAGAAATTACTTGTGGGATATAGGAAATATCTCTACAGGTTCCGGTTCAGACGGAATGAGTTATGAGATACCGCCGGAAGCATTACAGGATGAAGAATTTGCCCGGATGATCCGGGAAGCTGAGAAATATCTGGGAGTCCCGTATGTATGGGGAGGATATTCGCCTTCTGGATTTGACTGTTCCGGATTTGTATCCTATGTGATCAATCATTGTGGAAACGGATGGAATCTGGGAAGACAGACCGCAGAGGGATTGCGAAACAGTTGTACGTTTGTTTCTCCGGGCGATGCAAAGCCGGGAGATCTGATCTTTTTCCAGGGAACGTACAATACGCCAGGAGCAAGCCATGTGGGTATCTATGTGGGAAATAACATGATGATCCATTGTGGAGATCCGATCCATTATTCCAATATCGGTACTGCATACTGGCAGCAACATTTTATGTGTTTTGGCAGATTGCCATAAGAAAAGGAGAGTGAAAGATTTGAATAAAAAAATCAAGAAATATATGGAGGAGATCCATAAGACAGAACAGAAGATCGCTGATCTTCAACAGTATCTCAAAGGACTTCATGCTGCTTTAAAACAGGAAGAAGATAATGAGATGATCAAAAGCATCCGTGGAATGAAATTAGACAGTCATGCCCTGCATGATCTTCTGAATGGAATCCAGGAAGGAACCGTAAAATTTCAGGTCAGCCAGGAGTCTGAGGAAGAAGGAACAGGCTCCTTTGTATTTACAGAAAAGAAAGAGGAGGGACATCCGTATGGTGAAATGGAAAAAACTGAATAAGAAAGTGGCAGGAGTATTGTTAGGCGTTATGGTGCTTTTTTCTGCATCCACAACAGCCTTTGCATATGTGGATCCGTCGGCAGAGACGGCAAATACAGAAGCGGCACAGACGGAGACGGTACAGAATGAAGAAACAGAAAAGCCGGCAGATGAGGGGGTTCTGCCGGAAAATAATACAACAGAGAAGAAAGAAGATGCTTTTACAGAACCGGGGAATGGGGAAGTCCAGGATGATATCCAGAATGGATCCAGTAAAGAATTCCTTACGATCACAACAAAGAATAACAATACCTTTTATCTTGTGATTGACCGCAGTTCTACCTCCCAGAATGTATATCTGTTATCTCAGGTAGATGAAAATGATCTGAAGGAATTTGTGGATCAGGAAAAAGAGCCGGCAACTGTCACACCCACTCCGCAGGTAGTCATCGATGAAAATAAAACCGAAGAAACCGATAAAAAAGAAGAGATAGCAAAGCCAGAAAAAGAGAAGATGCCACAAGCGAATATGGGAGCAATGGCAGCAATCCTTATTCTTGCGTTAGGTGGAGTTGCAGCTTATTACTACTTCAAGATCTATAAGCCAAAGAAAGAGGAAGAAGATGATTTTGAAGAGGAAGGACTGGAAACAAGTGATGGCTTGGAAATCATCAATGAGGATGAATTTGAAGACCGGGAAGAAGAAAATGAATAAAAAACAAAAAAAATGAGTGGAACGCCCTGTATTTTTGGGGCGTTTCCTTTCGTTATATGAAGGAGGTAATAAGTTATGTATTTAGTAATTGCAGAAAAACCAAGCGTGTCCAAAGCGATTGCGGAAGTGATCGGGGCATCAAAAAAAGAAGAAGGGTATCTGGAGGGAAAGGGCTGCATTGTCAGTTGGTGTTTTGGCCATCTTGCAGAATATGTTCCACCGGATTCTTATGATGAAAGGTTCACCAGATGGCTGTATGAGGATCTTCCGTTCATCCCAGAAGAATGGAAACTGGCAGTATCCAAAGATAAGAAAGAACAGTTCTATATTTTGAAAAAGCTGCTGAACCGCCCGGATATCGAGTTTGTGGTAAATGCCTGTGACGCCGGACGGGAAGGAGAACTGATCTTTAAGCATGTATATGATCTGTCGGGAAGTAAAAAGCCGGTCAAGAGATTATGGATCAGTTCGCTGGAAAGTTCTTCGATCTTAGAAGGGATGGAACATCTGAAAGCCGGAGAAACCTATCATAATCTGGCAGAAGCGGCGGTTTGCCGGGCACAGGCAGACTGGCTTGTCGGTATGAATGCGACAAGAGCTTACACAACAAAATATTTTAAAAAGCTGACAGTAGGACGCGTGCAGACGCCGACACTTGCCATGCTTGTCGAAAGACAGAATCAGATTTCAGGTTTCAAAAAAGAAAAATATTTTAATGTAGTTTTGGATTGTGATGGACTGATCGCAGAGAAGAAGAAAATCTTCGATGTGGAAGAAGCAGAAAGAGTGTGGAAAACCTGTCAGGGCAGTGATGCGATTGTGGAAAAGGTGGAGTCAAAGGAAAAGACGGTAAAACCGCCGAAACTGTATGACCTGACAACCCTACAGAGAGAGGCGAACCGTATCTATGGAATGACTGCTCAGCAGACATTAAATGCGGCGCAGAGCCTATATGAGCAGAAGCTGATCACTTATCCGCGTACAGACAGCCAGTATTTGACAAGTGATATGGAAGAAACAGCGAAACACGTGATCCGTAAGATCCATGAAAAATATCAATTGCTGGGACCGTTTGACCAGCCAAAAACACCGGAGGTAAAGAAGGTACTGAATGACAAGAAAGTATCGGATCATCATGCAATCATTCCTACGGTAGAACTTGCAGAATTTGACTTCTCTAAGCTAAGAGAATGGGAACAGAAGATTTTATTCCTGATCGCAGTACATACCGTAGAAGCAATGGAAGAAGATCATGTATTCATGGAGACAGAGGTGGAAGTACGATGTCAGGATGAAATATTTAAAGCAAAAGGAAAAGTGATCAAACAGATCGGTTGGAAACTGTATGAGGAATGCTTTAAGAATGATGATGGACTTGCCATAGAAAACCCGGCGGATGCAGGGAAGGACCGCATTCCCAAAGTAGAAGTAAATCATAAGTTTTACAACGTATCCGCAGCAAAGACGGAACATTTTACAGCACCACCGAAACCGTATAGTGAGGATACCCTGCTTGCAGCTATGGAAACCGCTGGAAATAAAGAATTTGAGGAAGATACCGAGAAGAAAGGGCTGGGCACTCCGGCAACAAGAGCAGGGATCATAGAAAAACTGATCGCTTCCCAGTATGCGGTACGAAAAGGTAAACAGATCCTTCCGACAGAGGACGGAAAAGTATTGATCGATATCTTACCGGATTTCTTGAAGTCTGCCACCATGACAGCCGAATGGGAAAACCAACTGTTAGAGATGGAGCAGGGAAAGATGGCTCCTGGGCAGTTTATGACAGGTATCGAAAAACTGATTTCCATGATGTTAAATCATTGTGACTCCATTCCGGAAGAAGAGACACGAAGGTTCCAGAAAAAAGAGAGCGTGGGAACCTGTCCGGTCTGTGGCGGCCTGGTCTATGAAGGAAAGAAAAATTTCTATTGCGGTAATCGTGAATGTAATTTTTGTCTCTGGAAAGAAAACAAGTATTTACAGAGTATGGAAAAGGATATGGATACCAGGATGGCTGCTGAGCTTCTGAAGAATGGAAGTGTTCATGTGAAGGATCTGTATTCCAGAAAAAAAGATCTGTATTTTGAAGCAGATCTGCATATGGAAGCCGATGAAAACGGGAGAGTGACATTTTCATTATCTTTCCCGAAAAAGAAAACAACGAAGAAAAATAAGAGAAAATAGAAGGAGGAATAAGATATGGATTTTAATCAATTTGTTGACGAAGTAAAGGGAAGAATCAAACAGTTTCTTCCGATTGAATATGAAGGTGCCCAGGTAAAAATCGAAGAGATAAAGAAATTAAATGAGAATTATCTCGGAATCACGGTCTTAAAAGAAAATCAGGTAATCGCGCCGACCTTTAACCTGAATCAGTTATACGAAATGTTCCAGTCAGATCCACAGAATTCTATGGAAAACATTTTGAGAAATATTACGGAGCTGGTGCTTGATGCACCGGAACAGTTTGATCCGAAGAGCATCACAGAATATGAGACTGCAAAGGATAAGCTGTTCATCCGCGTATCTTCAGCAGAAAAAAATGAAGAAATGCTACAGAACGTACCTCACCAGATGAGAGAAGATCTGGCAATTACCTATCATCTTGCAATCAGCATTGATGATATTGGGGTGGGTTCTACGATGATCACGAATGATATTTTAAAACGTTATGGGATCAGTGAGGAACAGCTTCATGCAGATGCCATGGAAAACAGTCCTAATGTCAGACCGGTTCAGGTGATGATTATGGGAAGTATGATTGAGCAGCTTATGGGAATGGGTTCTGAAACAATCATGAGGGACGAACCTGTTCAGAACATTACAGAAATTATTTCAAAGGGAATGGGAATGGAAAGGGAGACTCCGATGTTCATTATCACGAATCCGCAGACAGTGGATGGAGCAGGTGTGATTTTTTATCCGGAAGTAATGGAGCAGATTGGGGAAGGTTTTCAGGGAGACTTCTTTATTCTGCCTTCTTCCACTCATGAAACATTAGTCATTCCGGATAATGGAGCATTTGATTACCGGGTTCTGGAGGATATGGTCCAGACGATCAATGAAAATGAAGTCGCTCCGGAAGAACGACTTTCCGATCATGTCTATCATTATGATGTGAAAGACCGGGTATTTGAAAGGGCAGATAAATTTGAAGAGCGTCAGAAAGAAAAGGCAGCTCAGCTCGATAAAAATGAATATACCGGAAAAGAGCAGAGTATGAAGCAGCCGAAAGCTAAGAAACATGAGATGGAATTATAGAAGTGTAGAGTCCGTATAACGATAAGATGGGAATCCCTCATACACACGGCTGTATGGGGGATTTTTTAAAAGAGAAAGAGAGGAAATGAATGAGCGAAGAATTGACAAAAACCAAATTACTTCCCATACAGGGAAAAGATATGGACAGTATCATGCAAAACCTGGAAACAGGAGTCGCAGAATTATTTACCAGTGAACGGTATCAGGAATATTTGAAAACCATGTCAAAATTCCATAATTATTCTTTTAATAATACGCTGTTGATCGCCATGCAAAGACCGGATGCCACCCTAGTAACGGGATATCGGAACTGGCAGTCTATGGGCAGACAGGTAAAAAAAGGGGAGAAGGGAATCACCATTATCGCACCGGCGCCAATCAAAAGAAAAAAGGAGCAGGCAGTATTGGATCATGATC
>ENA-OQIN01000993-OQIN01000993.1-human-gut-metagenome-genome-assembly--contig:-NODE-993-length-12611-cov-3.881762_pt1 | contig 12611 bp, 15 predicted proteins | sample MGYA00242581_ERZ504746 | MGnify/ENA primary metagenome ERZ504746 (study PRJEB26092, sample SAMD00036436) | human gut metagenome | host: Homo sapiens | study: EMG produced TPA metagenomics assembly of...
ACTTATTGTCATCAATCTTAGCTTTTAGTGAATAATTTGCCCAGATGACTTCCGTTTTCTTTTCCAACGATTGAGCGTATGCTGTTATTTATCAGTTTTGTAACCAGATCCTTTGAAACCTCCATACAATTAAAAGACACCTGTCATTACCACAGGTGTCTTAAAAATAAGATGAAAAGAGAAAAAAATACAATCAGCATCTCTGCTGTTCATGGCTTAATTATAGCCGATGATTCACTGTGGTGATTCTGGTGCGAAAAAATGGTCTTTATTTTGAGAACTATTAAGTTGGCGTTATACGGTACTGCAAAACATAGAATAAATATATTCCGCGGAAATCACACCCCCGCTGCTTGTATGCACCTGATATCCGCAGAAAAACAATCCGCAGCTCTTGCAAAATGAAACTTGGGGATTGCTCCGCGGAAAAAAAACTCAGCTTTATTTAATACAGTTAACAATAAATATCTTATGTAAAGTAACGCTGATTTCAAGCCTTCATTGTAAATGGCAAAATGAAAGAAATAGTGCATCACTGTTGTTCATGCATTTATATGTTTGGAAACAAAACCCCATATCAGACTAACAGATAACGATTCCTTTTTTCATGTCTACTACATCCAGATAAATGGCTCGACATTTTTGAGGAAGTTCCTTATCAATATGCCAGTATCCAAAATAGCTGCATGTGGATTGAAAGATTTATCTATTGTAAAAAGTTCTGCGGAGTGTGTTCTTTGAAAACGCTGTTCGACTACCAAGAAACGGGCTCATCCTAAAAAGAACACCTGCGGTCAACTTCGTATCCCGCAGGTGTCATAACATAAAATGAATGAACCAGTAATTCTATTTTTTCGTTGTTATTAATTTCCATCTGTAAATGGACCATCTTTTGAATCAGTATAATATTCTCCATCAGAGAATCCGCCCGGGTCGACAATTTTACCCCCGATCAGTTGAAATAAACGATCGCTTATTTTTACTCCTGAGTTTGCTGAGGAACTACCAGATGTATGGATTCCCACTACCCTATAATCTGAGGGCTGATAAATGGGAGAATCACTTTGTCCACCGTATGTATCTATCTTATAACTTAATCTATGATTGGAGTCATCTGTTATCTTCCCTTTTTGCGTCCACATTAAATAGCCATTCTTATCTGCCGGATAACCTGTAATTCGTACAACAGTTCCAGTTAAATTGCTCGCAGATAAACGAACTCCATAATATCCTGTAGTAAGACCTAGATTTGTCCCGAGTGTAAGAACACCCCAATCTGCATTTGTATTTGGAGATTTACCACCTAAATACATGGATTTTACTGAATGACTCCCATACGGTTTACTATCTCCACTTCTGGCAGGAATAACTGTAATACTTTTAGCCATACCTCCATGTGTGTTTGAGTACACACAGTGTCCAGCAGTCATAGCCTGTGTTTTGTTAACCATAAACGCCGTTCCTCGGCTGGCACTTCCATCGGGCCATTTTGTAGTAACGTATAATACTGCCGCATTGGGAAATACTTCTGTATTTGTTGCCGGTATTCTTCCGTCATCCCCAATAACACTACGTGTTGATGCATTATTAGGAATATATGCATCTGTTTCATATGAATACTCGTTCTGCGAAAAATCCACATGTTTCAATGTTATTGTTTTTTGTATAATTAATATATCGTGCTTTACCTGTTTCAAATGACTTATAAATAATAATTTCTTCAGCATCGGTTGGTGAATACGGTTCTGCGTGAACAGTAAACAAACAACTTACAAAGAATAATGCTATTGCAAATAATGTCGCTAATGAATATCTTTTGCTATTGTTTTTCATAAGCTTATTCTCCTTCCACCTTATAATAGCCATATTGCTTTGCAAGCTTAACCCTGCCATCCTTCGTTTTTGTTAAACCAACTACTTTAATTTCACCACCGGATTGCCATTGCTCATCTTTTTTAATTTTTACTTTAATATCATTATTATCTTGATCTGTAAAAATCAGGTAAGTTTTTGACACTTTATTAACTGTACCTTTTAGCAGGTTTACTTTCTCTTGACTTATAAGAGTCCATGGATTCTCTGGCTGTTCCTTATCATATTTGTATACTATTGGTACACCTTCACTGGAAAAAAGAACGCTGTATGGATTGTTAGTGTCTTCTTTTATCGACTGATTATCTATATAAATATTTCCAGGGTTAATACCTTTTAACTCATCAGGAGCATCTGCGATATCAATAATAGCATCACTGACAGTATAATCATTAACAGATTCAACAGGATTATCCACTTTATAAAACTCATGATTGTCTTTATTGTAACCATAGTAATTACTTTCCTGAGTTTCGAGATCATAGTGAATAGTATACCCGTCATTTGCATCATCCTGAGCATAGCATGGAGATGAAATTAGCAGGGCACCTATAGCAACCCCTGCAACAATTTTAAATTTTTTATGTTGTCCCATCATAAACTCACCCCACTTTAGGTTAGACATAGATTAATTGTTTAATAAAATGTTCATTTCAAAACTTGTAGTACTACGTCATACATGTAGTTGTTTGTCCTAAGAATAACATTATTCTGGAGTATATATTATATTATATTTATTATAAAAAACATTCTTATACGAGGAGACAAGTTTGAAACAAAAAAGTAGCAAATAAACCATCTTTCGGTGGCTTTTAAATATAGACACAACACTCGATCAGATAACAGGAGAAGCAACATCTTTAATGACATATCCTCATTGTTTCAGTAGATTAAGTGCTAGAGCGTGTCTGAAAAACATTTTAAATTGTTTATTTTAACCAAATTAATATTGAGGCGATACAAATAAATCCCAAGTAAGTTGCAGCTAATTTGTCATAACGTGTAGCGATTCGTCGGAATGCTTTGAATTTCAGAAAATACTTTTCTACTAAATGGCGTTCTTTGTATAACCACCAATCACAATGACGTTCAAATTTAGCTCCCTTTCAGGATGGAATGGTTGGCTCTCCACCGCGGGCGTACACATAATCAAGTAATTTATTACTGTCATATCCTCGGTCAGCTAACACATTGCTTCCGTTTATTTCAATTTGATCGAGCAAAGGGATTGCATAATTGATATCATTACGCTGTCCCTCACTGATCATTAAATAAACTGGATATCCATAGGCATCTACTGCCGCATGGATTTTGGTGCTGGCTCCTCCACGGCTATGCCCGATTTCATTTGAAGGTCCCCTTTTTTTGCACCAGCACTATGCTGGTGCGCCTGGATAATAGAAGCATCAATGGATAATTCTTCCAATTCTGCTTCAAGACTTAAAATACGGAAAATATTATCAAGGATACCATCATCGATCCATTTTCGGAATCGGCTATAGACAGTTTTCCATGAACCATAACGTTCAGGAAGATCGCGCCAAGGTGCCCCACTACGTGCAAGCCATACAATTCCATTCATAATGATACGATTGTCTTTCCTTGGACGTCCTTGTTTTCCAGTATTTTCAGGAGGTAATAAAGGTTCAATGCGAAGCCATTCTTCATCAGTCAACTCATATCGTCTCAACATAGTGAACACCCCTTTTTCTTTATTTTATCATGAAAAAGGGAAATAAAACATGCGTTTTGTGCAATTTTTATTTTTCAGACACGCTCTAGTAATAAATTTGCTATACATTGCTAAATATACTACAAAAATGTAAGATAGTTGTTGACAAACATGTAGTATAATGATATATTTTCTATAAAACAAAACATAGGAGGAATTGTTTATGAAAACAAGAAAAAAATTGGCGAGTGTTATTCTTGCTGGTACATTATGTATAACTGGAGGTGTAAGTGCTTGGGCTAAAGAAGGTACTTTTGCAACTAAAATGACAGATCAAAAGGTAACACAGACCGTTAATGACGAAAATAATTTATCTTATTGTCAGCTTTTGCCATCTAATGATGATAACTACTTAGAAACAATTGAAAATAAGCAGTATTATTTAGATGAAAACAAATTAATTAAGTTGGAAATTAAACCAATTAGTGTAGAAACTTCTGTAAAGACATATAGTAGTCTTGCAAATAATGATACAAAAGAAAAAGTTGCAGATATTTCAATGGATGTTTATTCTTTAGAGTTAAACAATAGTGATAAAGAAAAATTAGAGAATAGACAGATAAGTAATACATGGCTTACGAGAACTGACGAAAAAATGAACAAAATGGGAAATATAAGGGCTAAGCTGGCGGTAACATATAGGGATTCTGGTTCTAGTTTTACAGACTCTATAGAACTTGCATTAGGTAAAGCCACTGGAAGTTGGACACGTAATGGGGCTATAGAGGGAGTGTATCCGAAAACTTCGGAGCTGTATTATAATGTTCAAGGTTCTATATATGACTCTAATGGAAAATTTATAAAAAATGGAAATGTTGGATTTACCAAAACTTTTAATAGTCCCACATTTTCTAATGTTTCTTTAATGGGAAATAAGTATGCTAGATATGTTTCATCAGCAGGAGTAACTTATACATTACACTGTACTCGCGGAGTTAATATTAGTGTATATATGGCGTTTGTGTAAAATATGGAAATGAAACAATGGATTATAAGAAAAATAAAAAAAAGAACTGCATATATCGGAAACTCAAGAGATAAATTTGAAAAATATTGTCGTATACTAAAGCAAAATGATATTAGATATAAAGAAACAATCATAAATCAATCAAGTCGCTTTCCTTTTGGACATGGTGATTTAAGAAGTTTCGGTAGCAATTATGGGATAATTGATTCAAATATATATGAAATTACGGTATCTGAGCTTGATTACGAAAAAGTAAAATCAATTTTATCCAAAATACAATGAATGATGTTCATAAAAAATTATCAGAAATAAGCATCTAAGTTAAATGGAATAAAATAAGGGAGAATTTCATGCATTATTTGAAGTTCTCCCTTACATATTTATTTTAATCTTAGATAAGACAGCCAGGCTTGTAATAATATGTATTTCTTTTATTATATTATGTCATACGGAATATCTTTCTTAGTGTTATGAATTTAAAATGATTGTTAATTTTACTTGTAAACACTGTTCAGCGATTTTTGATATCGACAAAACATTATGCTACAATAATGTAATATATTGATTGACATTTTATGTATGCTTATATATTATAGAAGTAAACTTATTATACGAGGAGAAATGTTATGAGTGATATATATTATGGATTGTCAAAAATGGAATATGAGTTAATGAAATTTTTCTGGAATAATAAACGTCCCGTTCCATTTGCTGAAATATTAGAATATTGTAATGATGAGCTTCGGTATAATTGGGCGAATTCAACCCTGCACACGTATCTTATGCGCCTTATAAAAAAAGGTATTCTTTATTCAGAAGGAAAAGGACGTAAGTGTAATCGTTCCTATTACCCTCAACTTACGGAAGAAGAATTAGCACATAAGTATGCTACAGATTTTGTAGATAATACTTTTAATGGTTCTATTTCAAACCTGTTGGTTTCATTAACATATAAGACAAAATTGTCAGAGTCAGATATTGAAGAATTGAAGAATATTATTAACAATAATATTTGTGAGGAAACGGATTAACGCTTTAAAGAACACAATATAATTAAAAATGAGGTAGAATTATGAAGGACCTGATTTTATTACTAATTGCCATGTCTGCCGCCGGAAGCTTGCCTTTTATTATTTATATAGCAGTATCCACTATTTTTGATAATTATATTTCAGCCAGGTTTCGATATGGATGTTTAAAATATTGTCTGATTTTTTACTTAGTTCCTTTTCCGTTATTAAAGTATTTTATTTATCATAGGTATTTTTGCACTTTAAAGCCATTAACTGAAGATATTGTAATTTCCTTAACTGGAAAAATTATTCAAACCTCTCATGGATTTTTCATAAATTCTATGAGTTATCTTCAGAAAATATTTATCGCATTATGGATATGTTCTTTAAGCATTGTTGTTTTATACGAAATAATTACACTTGTCAGGTTCCATAGAAAAATATCAAAAAATGTATTATCAGATTCTGAAGTAAAAAAAACAATAGGTGTTTTATCAAAAGAAATGAAATTACAACGTAAAGTTACTATATATGAAAATGATTTCGTATCTTCTCCATTTACATATGGTATTTTTCGTCCATCTATAGTTTTGACCGCATTGTCGAATAAAAACGATTTACAATTAATCATCCGGCATGAATTACAGCATATAAAATCATATGATTTTCTTGTTCGTCAATTATCCTTTCTGGCACTAATACTGCATTGCTATAATCCTTTTATATATTTTTTCTTTCGAGAAATAAAAGAAGTGCAGGAACTTGCTTGTGATGAAAACGTAATGAAATACTTTTCCAGGGACGAACAAAAATGGTACGGATACTTGTTGATAATGACTGCTGCAAAGGAGGGTTCAGAAATGAAATCTAAAATTACACTAATGTTCTCAAAAAATAATCGAAGCTTTTTGAAAAAAAGAATAAAAAGAATAGGTGTTTATGTTAAACCTATATTTATATTAAATGTAGTGACTATCATATTTATGCTGACTGCTTCCTGTATTCCTGTATTTGCTTATAACCCACCTACTGCAGATTTACGTTCTGTTCCATGGACAGGATTTTTTGATCCTGCAGAAGGTGCGCGGGTGTCTGTTTCAGATAATGGAAATGAAATAGACTATATTACATATATTAATGAAAGTAGTATAGTTTCTTCTGATGAAGAATATTTCAAACATACAGATAGTTATTTTGTTACAGATAATGGAAAAATTATAATGATTGAACCGAAAGATATCCAAACTCGTTCTAGCTGTTCACATACATTTGTAAATGGTACGCTGAAAAAACACATTCGTAATAGCAAAGGTGGCTGTTCTGTAAAAACATATAAAGGAAAAATATGTACAAAATGTAATTATACCAAGAATTTAGCACTTGAAAGTACTACAACATACACGCATTGTCCACATTAACTCTACAAAGGTAACCATTGATATTAATCGGTGGTTATGTTTGGGTGAATACCAGTAATTTTTTATATCTTCCATAAAACGGAAAAGAGGCTGTCCTGACTAAGGGCAGCCTCTACATACATTTATTCTGCGTTAGTTAAATTGAATCTCACCTTTTGGGGTTTCCATGAATTCCACTTTACTTGTTTTCAGTGTTCTGATGAATTCTGTTTGGCATTGCTACCCTTGTTCTGAGCAAATTCATGGTCTACAAAGACCAAAAAGGCTTTTTTTCTTTGAAGAAACAGGTCAACGTCATTAAAAAAACAACGTTCGCTGTTATTATCTCTGAAAATAAACTCAAAACCTCCAGCAACAAACAGACAGTCTTTCTCTTGCATTTTCTTTTGCGATTAATGTCAGTGCTGATGTATCTCCGTGGAGATCTCCTGTGATCAACATTCTGTTTATTATAGCATTCTGCATTGTCCTTAACTTACTCCTTTGTCGAGATTTTCTGATTCAGATAATATTTATTGTTTTTGTTTCTTTACAATATTTGGACAGTTGATAGTAATTATAAATTTCATCCATAATCACAAAATAACTAAGATTATTCTATCATTTTAATTATTCTGTTTCAATTCCTTTCTGGATAATAAAGCAAGGATCTTGCCGTACTGGACTGGTGGTTTTGTTGAATCAAAACGTTAATCTGTATTATATCCGCGGAGAGGAACATATTTCGTTGTATTAATAAGGTTAGCAAAAAACTGTTATACAAAAAACTGTTATACAAAAAACAGACACCTGCGGTCAATTTCAAACCCTACAGGTGTCAAAACGAAAGGAGTGAATCAGCTTCTTTAGCTGTTCACGGTTGTAATATATTATTTACGGATTGCATTTTTTGCAAGGCTCATATCCCTGGGCAATTAAATCATCTTTGGAACCGGAATATTCCTGTTTATTTTCTTCTTTCATCTGTTTGGCTGCGGAACATGTAGGTTTATGGAATTTCTTTGTATTTATGTTTAACACATATTCTGTATTTGCTGTATCCGCGGAAACATCTGTACTTTCTCCAGACAAAGAGCTGACCCCGGTAGCATAATCAATATTGATGCCAGGCTGCACATTATAGCAAAAAACATTAAAGAGAATACCATCTCCATTGTCTTCCACGGACTCAGCTTCCATCTGCACACCGTCTGCAACAAGATTATCTCCATCAAATATTGGAGTAACCCTGTATAAAACATGGTAATCAGTTTCTTTAATGTAGTCGGCCACCATATTTTCAAATGGCAGCATACCTTCTACATTCAAATACCTTGTACCGGTAATCAGATTTTTTTCATTGGCATTTTCTGCTGTCAACTGGTATCCAATCAGGTGGCAACGGTTGTAGACAAATTTGCCATCCACATTATCGTATTTCTGCGTATGCCATCCAGAAGGTTTTACCTGACCGATAGAACCTCTTTTTTCGGTAGGCATGAGATCCTGTCCTATATTGGCGTATGCGACACCACATCTGCCTAAGTTATCCAGATCACTGTATGACTCAAAGGAATCGGTTGTAAAGTCATCTTCCGGAAAATCCGGAACATTATCGTTGATTTCCACATAAGGTTCTCCTGTGTATGCAGGAATAGTAGAAAGATCAACATCAGCCATTACGGGAATATATCCTGAAAACAGAATGCTTATGGCAGTGATTATAGGTAAAAGAAATTTTTTATTTTTTTGCATTGTATACCTCCATTGTAATCTTGTCATGTGAATTTCCCTCAAAATCTTCGGAATATTTAAGCTTCCATCTATTCAGATCAATGCTAAAGAATACATCTGCAGGATACCTGCGATTCCATTTAAAAAGAATGATCTGCTCAATCCAGTCTTTGGCTGTAGCTGGATCCTCTGTTTCTACAAAGCAATACTCACCTGCAGCTGCCTCCCGAAGGCAATCATCATCTATATTAATCTGGGAGTGTTTGACAAAATCGAAAAGTTTTTCCGAATAAGAGCTCATCCAAAGGACTTTTTCATTAGTTAAAGCCAGTATCTTATCAGATAGAACCCTGTCCCGGCTCAGCCTTCGCCGGTTAAAGCACATTCCCATACGATCATCAACAACCGTAATCAATATCACAACACATCTCTCCTTTTCTTATATACCATATTAATATGCCATATTTTGGACAAATTGGCAAGCAAAACGAACGTAAGTTTTTATATGCAGGAAACATGAAAAATGGATGGATAAAGAAAGAGAAATCTCTTTTAACCACTACCATTCCAGATATTTTATTTGCTTCTGATTGTTCATGCTCCTGAACCTGTCGCTTATACCGGTCTGAAAAGGAATATCCAGACTGTTCAACAGTCCGGCTTTCTATAAACTATTATGCAAAAAAAGACACCTGCGGTCAATTTCGAGCCCCGCAGGTGTCATTAGGTAATTGCGAACTTGTTTCGCAATTACCTAAGGTATACCTGTTTCTTTTACTGTAACATATTTATAACGGAAAGATTAATCCGTTGGTTGCCATCTCATATAGACATAAGACCGTCAATCCAAGACACAATCCAATCATTACATCGTAGAATATTACCAAATTGATATCATTATGCTTAAGAATTATTTCCGGGTTATTTTTCTTAACCCGAATTTCCTTTTTGTCTCCTTTTTTAATTTTTTCTGTGTATTGTATTTTGTCCGATTCGTATTTCTTACCGGCAATGTTGTACTGATATGTTACATTGATATTTTCATCATCAGCGCCCTCAACATTAATTACCTCAGCCATCACAAGCTGGCTCCCTGCATAATTATTGTAATCCTTCCGCACGTGAAAAAATATAAACGCAGCGGCAATCATCACCGCCAAAACGCAGGCAATTTTTCTAAACAGTGATATTGTGTTTTGGATTCTTTCGGCTCTTTCAGCTCTTTCATCGAATTCTTTTTCTCTTAGTTCTTCCAATTCTTCCACCGACAATTTTTCCATCAGCAAAGTCTCCTTTTCTAAGTATTTTTTTTCTATTTTTATTATGCTTGATTTTTTGCCGGCCGAAAGATTTTTGCGAAAAAAAATACCGGCAGAATTTCTGCCGGTAGAAAATATTATTTTTAGCCAATCAGCTTAACAAGGTTAATTGATGCTGCTACGTATGCGAAAAGACAAAGCGCAACGGCAATATTATGCATTACTGCGGTCTTTATTGGTGTTGTAATTATTTGTTCCGGAGCATTTTTTCGTATCCGGATTTCCTTTTCGTCACCCACTTTAATTTCATCGACGGATTGCTTAACGCTTTCCTCGTATTTATCGCCGTCATAGTTATATCGATATTTGACATCCAGCTACCATACCTGGTAGCAGTAAATAATTAGTTCAGAAATTCTTTTTCACCGAATCATCTTCGGCCAATTTGTTCAATAAGAGCAATCCATGCAAGGATATATGCAAAAAGGCAAAGCACAAAGGCAATATTCTGCACTATTGCACTTTTAATTGACGTGGTAACTATTTGCTCCGGAGCATTTTTTCGTATTCGTATTTCTTTTTCGTCTCCCACTTTAATTTCGCCGACGGATTGTCTAACGCTTTCCTCGTATTTATCGCCGTTATAGTTATATCGATATTTAATATCCAGCATACCGTTTTTCGTGCCGGATACATTGATGACATCTGCTTTTACAACTTTGCTGTCTGTATATGTTTTGTAATCATTTCGTACATAAAAAAACATTAACGAAACGGCAATCGCCAGCAGCACATAGCAAAGTTTTATTATGAGTGATGTTATGTTCTGGATTCTCTCGTCTCTCTCTGCCAGTTTTTTTTCTCTTAGTTTTTCCAATTCTTCCATATCTTCCATACTTTCCATTGGTAGATGCTCCTTTTTAAGTATTTTTTTTGCTCTATTTTTAATATGCTTCTTATTTTCTTCCACGATTGACGAAAATGTTACACTCCGATTCGTTGTAAACCCAACGCTTTTCGATTTAACTTATTCCTCCACAGACGGCAGCATACAGATTGTCATTTTATACATCCATAAGACCGCCAGCTCAAGACACAATCCAATCAATACATCACAGAGCACGGCATAATTGATATCATTATACTTAAGAATCACCTCCGGATTGTTTTTCTTAACCCGGATTCCTTTTTTATCTCCTTTTTTTATTTTTTCTAGGTATTGTATCTTGTCCGATTCGTATTCTTTACCGGCGATATTATACCGATATACTACATTGATATTTTTATTATCAGCACCTTCGACATTAATTACCTCAGCCATTACAAGCTGGCTTCCCGCATAATTGTTGTAATCCTTCTGCGCATGAAAAAGCATAAACGCAGCGACAATTACTGCCAGCACGAAGGCATGTTTTCTAAGCAGCGATATTGTGTTCTTGATTTTGTCGGCTCTCTCAGCGATTTTTTTTTCTTTTAGCTTTTTCAAATTTTCCATATTTTTCATCGGCAGATGCTCCTTTTTTTAATTCCTTAAGTGTTTTGCTCTATTTTAGTATGCTTGATTTTTTTGCCGGCCGAAAGATTTTTGCGAAAAAAATACCGGCAGATTTTTTAACATCAAATTTCAACGCCAAAATCTTCTTCAAGCATCACTCCTGTTCGTATTTCAATTTCAGTTTCTTCATTGAAACCTCCACACGACTAAAGTCGCGGGATTCCCGCACTCCCCGAAAGGGAAGCACTTGAAGAGGACCCGAGCTTCACTACAGCAGGCGGACCCCTGCAGGTATAGCCCCCGGGCGGCAGACGGCCGATCTTCCAGGCATGGTCTGTCCCTTAGTTTTGCATGACTCTCTTCCATTTTACGGACTAAGCTTTCGAGGTGTCACAGACCAGAGGCCTGTGTCCTGTACTTGCAACCGAAGGAGTGGTTTCTGCCCCCTGTGGCCGGATCAACATGTTTTCTGGGAAACGGTGGTTTACGGGATACTCCGGCAGGATCTGCCGTTTATCAGAATCCAAAGCATGCCGGACGTGACTGTCCGGAGGCCTTCATCTTCATGATCAGTTCCGCCTGCATCCTTACAAACTGTCCGAACAGCTGCAGGCATTTTTCCCTGTCCGGTTTTTCCGGGGTGCCCATGCAGGACTGGAGGAACGCACTGTAGAGGTCCCTCTGTACGACCTGCCCTGCTACGGTCTTAAACCGTCTGGAAAGCTCCACTTTGATATACGCATCCAGGTCATGGTCATACTGGCTTGCACGGTACTTCCATTTATCAGTTTCCATATGGGCAAGTCCATACTGGACACATTTCTGTTTCAGCCTGGTCTGGAACAGGCCCGGACTGCGGTCGTTCACAGACTTCCCAAACCGCTTCTTACGTTTATACTTACGGACTATCTTTACGGAACCGTCCTTCTTCTTTACTTCTGACAGTTTGTCCTGCCGTTCCGTCTTCTTCGACCTCTTTGCCAGTGCGGAGAATTCCATGGGTTCGTTCACGAAAGAGGATGCGGACTGTATCATCCGGTTCAGCAGGTTTTCATGCCGGCATTTGGCATATGCCGATTTTTTGCGGTACAGTTCCCGCAGCTTCGCTTTTTTCCTGAGACAGTTTTTGGAAAATGTCCAGT
>ENA-OQIN01001000-OQIN01001000.1-human-gut-metagenome-genome-assembly--contig:-NODE-1000-length-12454-cov-3.048558_pt1 | contig 12454 bp, 8 predicted proteins | sample MGYA00242581_ERZ504746 | MGnify/ENA primary metagenome ERZ504746 (study PRJEB26092, sample SAMD00036436) | human gut metagenome | host: Homo sapiens | study: EMG produced TPA metagenomics assembly of...
TGCAGGCAATGGCATACGGCTGTTCTATCTTCTCAATAGTAAAACTCAGTTCCTGTCCTTTTTTGATCGGATAGATCGTCTTATTTTCATCCTCGCTGGCACAAAGCCAGTCGCTTTCCTTCGTATCTCCCGGATCAACTGAAATTGTAGCATCGGAATCTTTCTTATGGTAAGTCACAATTCGGTTTCCATCCGGATATATCACTGTAACAGAATAGAAACTGTGCTTATTCTGCATGATCTGATCCGAATAGTTATCTGGAACTTTTTCGCTCTCGGATGCTCCCTTTGGCATATAATAAACATCTGTTGGTACAGTTGCTTCCTGCTTGTCAAGGTTATAGGATACATATTGCTGTCCTTTATAAGTTGCCACCGTCGCCTGAGCTAATATCTTCTCACCACGGGCTGCATATGGAAAATAAGTTCCATTCTGAGTTTCTGCTTGATTTATTCCAAACTCTTTATAGATTTCTGACAGATCACTGACAGAAACATAGGATTTTCCCTGCCGATTCCATTTATATACTTTTTTCAAGGATGTAGACGGCAGCTTTCGCACCTCGTTATCTACATATACGTAAAACTGGAGATCAAATGCCGGCTGATCGGCTCTCTGGATCACGTAAGACTGGCTGATCTTTTCGATTATAAAGTTTGTCTGGTTTTCCGTATTACGTACTCCATCTACCACCTTATCGTCTGCCCCAATACAGGTCCATTCGATTCGATCTGTTTTTTCCGGCAATTCCGGATTAAAATCAGATACCGTTTCTGACGCCGTAGTTCCCGTCAAAGCATAACGGATACAATCCTGACCTTCTCCCTTTACCTCTACTGAATAAAAAGTATTATCACTAATTGCAGAATTTATTGTACTAAGAGTTCCCATTCCCCTTGGAAGATAATAAACATCTACCGCTACACCTTGCTGATTCTCCCCGTCATTATAAGAAACATATGTTTTTTGTGACTCATTATCGGTATAGACCTTTCCGTATCCTATCCTGCTTTTTCCTCTATATGCAGATACAAACTTTTTATCTGCAACAGGATTCTGTCCATCATTTTCTTTTACAAATCCAAACTCTTTATACACTGAGATCAGATCATCAAGCAAAACCCCATGATATGTCTTTCTTTTCTCCGTCCATGTTGTAATACCGGTAATGTCATTATGCTGGAGTTTTTCCTTCTTCCCGTCGATGATGACATAAAAATCAATATCATATCCTTCTGCGGTTTCCTGGGTATCCGGAGATTCTTCTCTCTCTTCCTGTTGCTCAGAGGATGTTTTATCCTCGAAAATGCTTTCTTCTTCTGAAATTTCTTCCGAGGTGATCTCTTCTGGAATATCACTTTCTTCCGGAGTGTTTTCTTTTTCTTGGAATTCTTCTTCCGAAGCAGTTTCTTCTTCTTGAAATTGTTCTTCCGAAATGGCTCCTTCTTCCTGAAGCTCATCTTCCGAAATACTTTCTTCCGAAGTAACTCCTTCCCCCTGAAACTCTTCTTCCAAAATACTTTTCTCTTCTAAAACGCTTCCTCCCTCTCGAATCTCAGATGCCAAAGCTATTGATCCCACGTTGTTTATACATAAAATCACCAGAAGTGTTATGGCTATCCACCGCAGCCACATCTTTTTACTTTTCACACTGTTCCCTCCCTGCATACTTATTTCCCATTTTTCTCAGCCATCTGCCTTTTTTATCCATTTATTCTGCATTGCAGCTTCCAGAAAACAACGAAGCAACGGTCTGGAGAATGAACCACATTCCCCATTCAGGATCATTTGCAGTGCTTCTTCATGAGCTAACTTCCTTTTATATGGACGGAGACTGATCAACGCATCATATGCATCAGCAAGTCCCACAACCTGCGCGCAAAGAGGGATTTCTTCTCCCTGCAGACCATCCGGATATCCTGCTCCATCATACCGTTCATGATGATGTCTGCATATTTCATAACTAAGCGCATTCAGTTTTTCTGTTGTAAGACATTTAAGAAACTTCTTTGTCATTTCAGCTCCGGCCAGAGGATGCTGCCTTACGGTTTCCATCTCTTCTTCTGTCAGCTTGCCCTTTTTATTTAGGATTTCGATAGGTACCCTGATTTTTCCAATATCATGAATTGGCGCCAAATGTGCTACAGCTTCAATTTCTTCATCTGTAATTTCATATCCCGGATACATTTTCTGGAGTTGAAGATACATCTGCTTTGTGAAGAAAATAATATTGTCCTGGTGATCTGCTTCTGATAAATTATTATGATCCAGAACTGTGGTCAATAATGACACCATATTCCAATAGTTCCTGGTCATATCACGCTCTTTCTTCTGGAGTTCGCGCTTCATTTCCATGATTGTGTTATATGTATCTTTTACATTATGTAATGTGATCATTGCAGTATTATCTTTTATATCCACATATTTCTTAGCCTTCATCTTTGTATATGAATTTTCACCCTCTAATCTGTGGTATACGATATCCTGCTCTGCATAGCCATCAACCAGATTTTCTGTCAACTTTTCACTTAACAGGAAATCACGTACTTTTGTTTTATCCGCATCATGAATAAATTTCTCTATATACATTTGGATAAATGTATCATAATCTTCCGTCTTTCTTACTATCCCATAAACCTCTTGATCATGTGAGTAAATGCATTCATAACTATTTTTCTTCAGATCTAATTTTAATACTACATAAAACCTGCCAAAGTCCTTGTCTGTGTAACCTATTGATCTATCCTGTTCCATAACCCCACCTCTTACAAAACTCAACCCTTGAAGGTACTAGTTTATGTTAAAAAAAATATTCCCTCATACTTTTTTTGTTTAAATTACATTGTATACCTCTTTTTCATTTTTTATAATGAACAAAAGCTGTAAATATTGTATATATATTTTTGCAAGAAGTGTTCCATAGCATGGGATTTTCCAAAAAAAACGAACCACAATATGTGATTCGTTTTTTATAACTGTCCTATTATTTTTAATATTATAATTCCATTTCCGACTGCTAACCTCTCAGCTATGTCAGTTCTTATCAAAAAGGAGCTTTTTTATTACGGCGATTACTGGCTGCATACCATCCGTATGCTATTTTAGATATTTAGCCCTGTTAGATGAAGTATTTTTATACAATACATATTTTTTACATCCTTTATAAAAATACCGGTCGACTAATTTATCGAATTTTTTTATGTCTGATGCTGTTGTATAGTATTTGTCCTTGTTATTTTTTCCGATTGAATAAACAGGAAAACGTCCCAAACTGCGATTCATGCGGACTGTTTCTTTAAGTGTGGAACCGGAAATTTTATACAGATTCAATCCAAATCCCCTTGGAGATGTCAGCGCTTCTCTTATTGCTTTTAATTTGGAATTATAAAAAATGACTTTGCTTTTTCCGTCCTTAAATGCTCTCGAATGTGATACTTTTCCAACATAAACAATTTCATTCTTTTTTATTGTGTATACATAATAAACATTAGCGGAAAACTCTAACTGCTTTTTGCTGACGATCAGCTCTTTCACTCCATCCTTGTTGATGTCCAGTGTTCGAAACCAAGTGTATGATGGATTTTCTTGTAAAAAGTCACTGTAAATCACAGATTCTTTTTTCTGTGCTGCCTGTATGGATATTGGGAGCATCAGGCTTAAACAGAATATAAAGCTTATCAGAATGAACATTTTCTTTTTCATTTTACGATTCCTCCTTCAGGTTTGGATATTTAGATGTTTATCTATGCTATTATTATACCAGTTTATTTTCCATTTTCAATGCAATAAACCTGTAATGTTGATCATATCTTTTACATTTTTTATCCAAAGTGTTCCAAATACAAAAAAGAAACCATATTTGAACAAACATGATTTCTTTGATTATTAAATCTTCATAAAAAGCAGGGCTTTTTCAAAATTACTCTCTCTGCTTTACTTTTCCCATCCATTCTTCCTGCATTGCGGATACAATAAAGCACTGTAGCAGCTTATTGGAAAATACACCACATTCCCCATTTACGATCTTTCGAATAGCTTCCTCATTCTTTAATTTAGTTTTATACACCCGGACACTGCTCAGATCATTCTATGCAACCACCAGTCCGACTACCTGTGCGCAGAGAGGTATCTCTTCTTCTTTTAATCCATCCGGATATCCTGTCCCGTCATATCTTTCATGATGATATCTGCAGATCTCATAACTATATTTATTTAACTCTCTTATTGTTGAACTATTAGGAATCTTCCGGATCATCTCTGCTCCGAGCAGAGGGTATTGTTTCACTGTTTTCATTTCATCCGCTGTCAGTTGTCCGGTTTTATTTAATATCTCAGCAGGGATCTTGATCTTCCCAACATCATAAACAGGCGCCAGATGAGACACATTTTCTATTTCATCCTCTGTGATTCCATATTCCGGATAATGTTTCTGTAATTGACGATATATCTTTTCTGTAAAAAAACAGATATCATCCCTGTTTCCATCTTCCACCATATTACTGCGGTTTAATACAGTCCCCAAAAGAGATACCATATGCCAGTACCGTTCCGTCACATCCTGTTTCTGTTTACGCAGTTCCTGCTCTAAATTTGTAACCAGGTTTGGGGCAGTTTTTGCATTGTGGAATGTCAGGATTGCTGTATTCTCCTTTTCGTCCACACATTTTTTTACTTCTATCCACAGATAGGTATCTGCATCTGTCTCACATCTTCTCTGATAAAAGATGCTTTCTTCCTGGCATCCATCTGAAGTATGGCCTGTCAGATTGCCACTTCCCAGAAATGCCTTTAATCTGTCCTTATCGGATTCATGGACATAATTATCTGTGTATACATTCAGACATTCATCATAGGTTTCTGCTTTTTTTATTCCCTGATAGACTGAATGGTGGCGAGAATAAAGACACTCATAACTTTTATCACTTAAATTTACTTTTATGACCGCATAAGACGGTTCGAAATGTTCCTCTTTTTCCGGACGTATGATATCCGCAACCTTTACATTCTGCAGGGAGTCCTGATATGTTTCCTGCACCTTCAGCAGAACCTTATGCACCCTGCAATAATCTGTGGCATTTCTGGAACAAAATCCATCTTTTTCCAGGCACCGATTTATTTTCATCGTCACTTCTGTAGCAGATATTATATCAAACAGGGAAATGTCTTCCGGCTTTTTTGCAAGGGAATAGCCACCTTTTATACCTTCACTGGCAGTAATTATGTTCGCTTCTTTCAATTTTTTTGTTATCTTTGGAATATAACTTCCCGGAACTTTCAACTCGCTTGCCAGTTCCGATGTTGTGACTGTTTCACTGTGCATAGCTAAGTGACATACAATCCTGATCGCATAATCCGTTGTATTTTTTAATTGCATAACCTTACCTTTCCCAGACAATAACTCTTTTCCATATATATTCTCAGAGTCTCATTGTCACCTCTTATCAAAAATCTCATTTCCCCCTGTCAATAGCTTCATCATTTTATCACACTATTGTCATTTAAGCAAACCAGGTCTCCTAATGGCATCTTGTTAAAGACTGTAATTCCCTCAGATACTCTATGTCTGCTTTTAAAAATCTTCCTATCTAAAAAACTAAAAAGAAGAGTCATACTTCCATCCATAACCGGACTATGTATAACTCTTCCCTTTATTTATGAACGAATATTTCTTTTCATTTTTTTGAAAAATACCATACATACAAAGCCAGCCGCCAGTACTATTATTAGCAATATTTTATAACCGTTATTTTGAAGGGTTCTTCCTGTTTCCGGCGGTGATATGGTAGACTCATTGGTAAAACTGACAGATGCACTTGCATCTGTCAGGTCAAATGATGCATTCCTTCCCTCTTTAACAGTGCCTTCATTTATCTGGTATGTTGTTTTGTAATTGCTTCCCGGATCCGTTTCTGATATGGTATAGTTCCATCCGGTTGATAGACAGAAGATCTGTACGGTTTCGCCTTTTTTCAATGTGAAAGTTGCCTTGTTATCTGTAAAAGTTAGATTCCGTACTGTATTTTCTTTCTTAATATAAATTTGTTCATTTTCAATAACTAACGCACCTGTTTCTGTTCCCATTGATGCATTTGCCTGAATTGTGAATGTATAATTTCTATCTGGTTCCAGATTATAACCAGTTACAGCCTTACTAACCATTAATTCGGTTGGCTTATAATATACTTTCAACGTAATTGTTTCTGTTGAGCTATCATTTTTTATAACTTCCAATTTATTTCGACTGTCATTCTCGTCAAATACATACCCTGGAAAGGTCCCATCTGGTTCTGGTTTTCCAGATGCAATAACTTGATTCTGATCATCTGCAAATACGATTGTTCCATCAGTTGTCTTCTTCAGAATTGGATCAGCATTCGGTACTTTCAGATAATGCTCAACTTTAACATTTTTCATGCCTATTTTTTTCCATTGTGCAACAACCTGATATCCCTTTTCATTATCCCATACGGATACAGGAAGATCTTGATTCCGTGCAAAATCATAATTATCCTCGGAAATTTTAAAAACTTCATTATGTTTATAAAGTTTATCACTAAACGATTCCTGTGGCGGCCAAAAATCTTTTTTCCTCAATTTCCATCCGATAAATTCATATCCCTCACATGTCGGTTCAGGGCAACCTTCACCTAGTAGAAAAGTGCTTCCCATCCCCCTTTTTCCCTCATGGGTGTTTGGATTTTCTCCATAAGACTGCATTGGTTTGTTTTTTATAGTATCAAGTTCCTCATTATACGGAATATTTTTCACAACTGCATCCGCCGGAAGCACACCTTCGCCGGCACCAGAATTGTAATGTACATATATGCTGTCACTTGCCACACTAAAATAAGCTGCATATAATATCCACGGCGGGTTCTTTGCTTTTGCGCCTCCATATGACAAATACATTGTATAACCACTACTTTGTGCTGCTTCTTTAGCATCCGACCATGTTTCCTTATATATTTGAAAAGGTCTAGGTTTATCCATTGTATTAGCATTCATCTCAGAGATAGATCCATATTGAGCTATAGATACTGCACCATCGGAAGTTGGACTGTCTTCACTATGAGGCTGACCAACATTCACACCACCATTTGTAAAACTATAACCTGACTTTGGTTTTGCAAAAAAGATTCTAACCTGCCTTGTTTGCTGAGTTAATAAAGTATCCGATCCTATTGCATCCATGTTTACTGTATCGTTATCATGCATAGGGATCAATTTTTTATTGACAGGATCCCACATTACTACATCTAATCCTTCATCACTCCGTCGTCCATCGGTTATCATTCTGACAGTTAATGCCTGTTCTTTTATAGCATATGGTGCTAAATCAAAATTAAGATCCTGCCATCCTCCACTTTGGCGTTGTACTTTTATACTATACTCATATTGACATTCTTCTCTTTCTTCCCTGGGAACATCCTCCATAGATGCATTTACAATCAATTCACCTGCATGACCTTTCACTGCATCGTTTGTTCCCGTACCTGATGGTACTTCTCTAGGACTATCAGCCGCAGATACTGTTTGTTTATTTAATACCATATGAATTAAACGGTAATTCTTTTTGGTATGGAACACCGGCAATTTTATTGATCCATCAGGATCTACATCATCTTCCGCATAAGTCCACGTAAGATTTCCTGATTCGTCCAGTCCATATCCGTTCTTCTCACTGTGAGGTATATTAATATACTCTGTCCCATCATTTGACCTTGTATTAATCGTTACTCTATAAACGCCCAACGCATCATATGTGATTGTAATCGTATCATCTTTCCGGAAACTTATATTATAAATTGCTCCATAATCATCTCCAGCACGTCTCGTAATTGTTGCACCACTCTGAGACATAACATCTTTAATTTTATAACGCTTCTTATTATTAGCAGGTCCGGGTGTTATCGAAATTGTCCAATCCTTGCCAGCATTTACACGTACATCTTTCGTAATATCAAAAGGTACATCTATATCACCATTTTTTTGTGTAATCGTACCTAATGGACCGTTTTCCGGAGCAATTTCTCTGATGGTAATATTGTAATACTCCTGATATGTCATCCTTAATTTCTGACCATCTTCCAGTTTAATAGCCACAACTCCATCCATACTATAATAGATGGTATCTCTGTATTTCCCAATATATACACAATTTTTCCCATTTACTGTGGCACTCTTAAACTCAAAATGCTTTCCAGCTATGGATAACTCCGAATGATCTTTAATTGATCCAAACTCTATTGTTGCAGGTGCTCCTTCAATACGGTTTCCATTTGCATCTACATACTCAACCCTGTCTGTGGAAGTTTCGTTTCCAGTTTCAACACTTCTTTCCAGTTCTTCATCTAGGCTCTGTACGGATATCTGCTCCGGTACTTCTTCATCCGGCGTCTGGTCTGAAGAATCCTCTTCATCCTGTGCCTCTTTAATCTCTGCATAAGTCAGCACAAGCTTCTGGTCATCTTTCATCCTCTCTGCACTGATTCCGTCTGTACTGTAATAAAGATCATCCTTATATTTTCCGATAAACACACAGTCTGTCCCATCTATTCTGGCACTTTTCAATTCATAATTCTTATCAGCGATCAGCAGAGATACATGATCTTTGATCCTTCCCAGACAGATTGTTTCCGGTGCACCATTAATAAGGTTTCCGGTTTCGTCAATATACTCTACACGATCTGTAAATGGTTCCTCTCCATTTGCAAGATCCTTCTGCAATTCTTCTTCCAGTTCCTGTACAGACATCTGCCCTGGCTCTTCTGTATCTGGTGTCTGATCTGGCGTTTCTTCTGGTGTCTGATCCGGGGTTTCCTCTGGGGTTTGATCTGGCGTTTCTTCTGGGGTCTGATCTGGCGTTTCTTCTGGTGTCTGATCCGGTGAATTATCTTCATTATCCTGTGCATCTTTGATCTCTGCATAGGTCATCACAAGCTTCTGTCTATCTTCCATCCTGTCTGCATCGATTCCGTCTGTGCTGTAATAAAGATTATCTTTGTACTTTCCGATAAATACAATATCCGCTCCATCTACTCTGGCACTTTTAAATTCATAGTTTTTATCAGTACCAAACAGTGATATATGGTCTTCGATCTTTCCCAGACTGATGGTTACCGGTGCACCATCTATAGGATTTCCGGTTTCGTCAACATATTCCACACAGTCTGTATATGGTTCTTCCCCATTGGCAAGTTCTTTTTTGATCTCCGCATCCAGTACCTCCACCTTCAGGCTGTCCGGGATCTGGTCTTCTGGTTCCTGTTCTTCTGGTTCCTGATCCGACTCTTCCCCATCGGAAACAATATCATCCGGCTGCTGGTCCTGATCTTCATCTGCAGAATCCTCATATGTTCCCTCTTCAGAAATAAATGTATCTTCTTCAAATGCAGGAACTGTATTCCATGACAAAAAGCATATAGAAAAGATTAAAATCCAGGAGCATGCAATCTTCAAGTATTTCTTCCCTATTTTATGTCTCATCCTATGCATCCTCCTTTTTTCGTCTCGGGTGTCCAAGTAATATTATAGCACCCAGACAGATTTCTGAACCAAGCAGCAATATGAAATATCCCATAACAGGAGTGTCATCCCCTGTCTTTGCATTCTTGCTTTTATCAGGTTTCGGTTTTGTATCTGGCTTGGAAACAGTATCCGGTTCAGGCTGTTTTGCAGGGTCGGATTTATCCTGTCCCACATATTTGTTCTTAAAGGTTATTCTTTCTATTTTCTCACCCTGCTCATTCACGATAACAGCCGCTACTTTTAACTGATTATGTTCATTATAGTAAGCTTCCACTATCACACCGTAGCTGCTCTGGTCATATTTATAATCATCTGCTTGTTCTGTTACCTGATAGATCCTATAATGATACTCTCCTGCTGTCGTTACACTGATAGTGATTTCAGCAGTTGTATTGTTTTTCATTTTCCAGGAATAACGCCTATCCGTACTTCCTGCAGGCATAGGTGCATCACTCTGGTCTGTTGTCATGATATAGTAGAATTCATCCGAGACATCTGCAGCTTCACTATCAAACATCTGCTCCACCGGGATTCTTACTATATGGTCATCTGCATGAACTGGTACCTGTATGCTCAGGAAAAGGAACATAGCCAGCAATATGATCCTTACTTTTTTTAGATCAAAGATTTTCATATTTTTTCTTCCTCCTCTTTCCTAATATTCTGTCTATCAGCAGCAACACAATAATAAGCAGGATCAGCCAGAATATAACCGGAACCTGGTTCAGCTTTTCTTTCAGTTCATCAATCCCTGTTCCCATATTCTTGACTTTTTCTTTCTCCGGATATACCTGATCCGTAAGTTTTCCTACCAATATATTTCTTCCATTTGTCATCTCTGAAGTACACGTTGTCAGAAGAACCAAATGGTCATTTTCTGTAATCTTTATATTTCTTCTATATATAGCATTGGCTTCTATCTCCTGCAGATATGCCTGTCTTGTTTCCGACGTGTCGGCACAGACACTGAAAAGTGTCTCATTATAGGCATCTGCCTGAATCAATGCATAAAATTCGATTCCATGATCTTTTCCATCAAAAAACAGGTTTCCGTATGGATGTTCATCAAAATATTCTTTCTCTGTAAATAAACCAACATCTCCAAACATCATATGCTTTTCCATATGATGTCCGTAAATAATATTGTTAAAATCAGAAAAATCCGGCTTGTTGGCACAGTGTAAAAAAATCGCACCACTTAAGGAATATCTGCCTTCTGCATCTGTATTCATATAAGTATCATCATCCTCAGCCTGTAGCAGGGGATAATTGATATTTGTTTCGTTCACCCGGATCCATCCAATAATGTCTGGATTGATTTTCTGCAATTCTTCAAAAGATTTTGTATGTTTCTCTGTCGGTATGTAGGCTTCATAGTTTTTCGCATCTGCAGCCTGGTATACCTGATTAGAATCCCATAACATATAGCATGACAGGAACATTGTCATCAGGACCAGCAATAATGCTGTTAGGTTTACCATATGATCGATTATCTTGACTATAAACTTTGCTGTTTTTTTCATATGAAATGTTCCTGAATTTTCCTTTCTTATCACAAAAGGAAATGCGACGGAGTATTGCCGCACGCATTTCCTTTTCTGTTTTTATGATCTTATTTTTTTATGATCGGACAAAGATTATTTCTGTACTTTTCTGCGTTTGGAAGCAACAAATGCTACCAGAGCTACACCACAAAGAGCAACCATCAGAACATATGGAAGAGTGTTCATGATGATACCTGTTGTTGGTACGTTGTTGTATGTATTGGTTACATCAACTGCATTCTTATTCTGTCCAAGTTTTTTGTCGGATACTGTAAGTTTCTCGTTGTATTTTGACGTTGTAACAACAGTTGAATCCTCAACACCATTGATTGTCACTTTAGCACTTCCTTTGTAGTTTGGTGTTGCTGCCTCAGTTACAGAGATTTTAGTTCCTACCGGAAGACCTGTGAATTTTACACTCTTATTATGTGTCATTTTAAATTCATAAGTATCGCTCTTGGCACCTGTAAGTGTAATAGCTGTTCCATCTGCTTTTACCCCACCAAGAGTATTTGCATCTGTTCCTGCTGGGAATGCAAAGGTTGCAGTGAAATCAAATTCTTTTGTTGCATCTGGCTCTTCTCTGTTTGCCATTCCAATTTTCTTAGATACATTTAAAGAACCAAATTTTTTATAATCATCTGGTTCTGGGGTTGTTGGATCTGTTCCTGTACCAGCTTCCTTTACATAAGTATTTTCAAATCTGAATCCATTTGTAGTTGGTTCTGAACCAATATCTACTTTACCAGATACCTCTCCACCTTTATCATCTTTTGTTTTATTCACGATGATGTTGTCAATTTCATATTTTCCAGCATTTTCAACAACATATACATCCATTTTATACTCAGCTTGGGACATGATCAGTTTTTCATGCTCACTATCTGTGATTGATGGAGTAGATGTACCCTCTTTTACTGTATATACGTATTTACCTGCTTCTGTGAATGTTCCAAAGTTGATTTCTGTACCAAGTTTTGTAGTTGATCCTGTTTCAGTATCTGTAAATGAAATTGCCGGTATTGTAATTGAATGTTCAGTAGTGATTACACCCTCTGAAGTCTTATCCTGTGTAGCGGTAAAGCTAAAGCTAAATGTTTTTCCCACCTCTGTATTATAGGTTTTGCTGATGTAAGCTTTTGTTGCCTTCTGAGATGTTTCTCCTTCTTCACTTGCAAATGCTGGCATTGCCAGACCCATTGTCATAGCTGCTGCTGCGACAATTGCGAGCATTTTTTTTGTAAACTTTTTCATGCTCATAATGTTTCCTCCCTTGTGAAATTTTTATTTTTTATATTGATTAACGGACAAGGTGTCAAATCCCCCTGCTCCGAATAACCGCTATGACTTTTCCCCTGACATCCTTTACATTGATACAGCC
>ENA-OQIN01001010-OQIN01001010.1-human-gut-metagenome-genome-assembly--contig:-NODE-1010-length-12295-cov-12.614912_pt1 | contig 12295 bp, 10 predicted proteins | sample MGYA00242581_ERZ504746 | MGnify/ENA primary metagenome ERZ504746 (study PRJEB26092, sample SAMD00036436) | human gut metagenome | host: Homo sapiens | study: EMG produced TPA metagenomics assembly of...
GTGGTGATTACAATTATATCTCTCTGAGATGTTTTTTGATACCCTTAGGTGGCTAACTTCATTTTAGAACTTTCCGTACTTTATTTTTTATCTATTTTTGTAAAAAAATTATTTTATACGCTATATATTACCAACTCCTAGCACCAAAAATTCTAGCCAAACTATTCCCTGAACTTTAACCCATAAAATCTTTGCCACAATTACAGTCATCACTTGTCATTCTTAACCGTTTTACGATAAAATAAAATCAATCTTAGATAGAAATGGATTGAATATATGTCTCGACCTAGAAAAAACGGAGGAGGCCTCATTATCGCTATTATCGGGGTTATCCTTCTCATTGCTTTGCTTGAAAGCTTGTTAGAAATCATTATCCCACTTGCAATCGTTGGTGGTATTGGATATGGTATTTATTATTTTGCGACCAAGCAATCACGTCTTGAAAAGGTTAATACTAAGCAACGCTTGCAAGATTTAAAAGATAACATTCGTATTACTGACCGCCAAGTCAAACTTTTGGATAGTTATCTCGATGAAAAAAATTACACCCAATACGTTGTCAATGCGCGCCAGCTACTGCCACAAATACATCACATCAAGTCTGAACTTAGTGAGCTCAAAGCCAAAATGGATTTAAACATCTACAAGCGTGTTCTCAAAAAAGCTGAAACTGTTGAAAAAGATATCAAATTCCAACTAGACCGACTGGATATCTCACCAGTAAATCCTGACATTTCTGAGGAAGAAGCTGATTTACTAGAACTCGCTCCAGAGTTAGCTCATCTTTACAATAACATTCAGCAAGACCATTTGACTATCTTGAAGAAGATTGAAAATGCTGATAACAAAGAAGAACTCACTGCACTTCACGAGGCTGATATGGACCGCTTCCGCGATATTTTGGATGGCTATCTAAAAATCAAAAAAGCCCCGAAAAATTATTACAATGCTGATGAGCGTTTAGCAAAAGCGAAAACCGCAATGGAAAAATTTGATTTGGCTCTCGATGAAACACTTCGAAAACTGAATGAAAGTGACTTAAAAGACTTCGATATCAGTCTTCGCATGATGGCTGACGACGATACAAACTTATAAGTTTAATGGGAGGGTATTATGGCTGATACTTTTAACTTTGACATTGATAAAATCGCAGATAATGCAATCACAAAAACAGACAAAACAACCGAAATCGTCGTAGCAACTGATACTTCAGCAACTGGTCAAGTCTCTTTTTACGACAAACTGACCCCTGAACAACAATCAGCAATCACAGCCAAAGCTCCTGCTTTAGTTGATAATTTTGTTGCTGACCAAAATGCTTTGCTTGATTTTGGAACATCTGCTGTTGAAGAAGTTAACACAACCGTCAACCGCATTTTGGCTGAGCAAAAAAAACTTGAAATTCCACAAGTTGATGACCTGCTCAAAAACGCTAACCGCGAGTTAAACGGCTTTATCGCCAAATACAAAGACGCTAAGCCTGCTGAGCTCGAAAAGAAGCCAAATTTCCTACAAAAGCTCTTTAAGCAAAGCAAAAATAGCCTGCAAGAATTCTATTTTGATTCACAAAATATCGAGCAAAAAATGGATGGTATGGCTGCCGCTGTTGTCAAACAAGAAGAAATCTTGGCTCGCAACATCGTCTCAGCAGAAATGCTAATTGAAGACAACAACAAATCTATTGAAAACTTGGTTGGCGTTATCGCCTTTATCGAAGCTTCTCAGACAGAAAGTGCCAACCGTGCGCAAGCTCTTCAAAATGAACTTGCAACACTTGATAGCGCAACGCCTGATTACCAAGTAAAATCTGACGAGCTAGCTCGCATGACCGAAGTCATCAATACGCTTGAACAACAGCACACTGAATACCTCAGTCGCCTTTACGTTGCTTGGACAACCACACCGCAAATGCGCAACATGGTCAAAGTCTCATCAGATATGCGCCAAAAACTTGGCATGCTCCGTCGCAACACCATTCCGACAATGAAATTATCAATTGCACAGCTCGGTATTTTGCAACAATCCGTCAAATCTGGCGTGACTGCTGATGCTATTGTCAATGCTAATAACGCTGCGCTTCAAATGCTTGCTGAAACGAGCAAAGAAGCCATCCCTATGCTCGAACGCACTGCTCAAAGCCCAACCGTTTCTATCCAATCTGTCACAGCTCTTGCTGAGAGCCTCGTCGAACAAAACAACGGTATTATCGCAGCTATCGACAACGGTCGAAAACAACGTGCTCAACTCGAAGCGGCCGTTGTAAAATCCGCAGAAACCATTAACGACTCTGTTAAAATTCGTGACCAAAAAATTATCGAAGCCCTTCTTAACGAAGGCAAAGAAAGCCAAGAAGAAGTCGAAAAAACAAACGTCACAGAAGAAAAATAAACTAAAAAGCGAGGTTCTCCTCGCTTTTTTCGCTTCTCATTTTTCACTGCATGATTACGCTTTACAGCTCACAATACTAGCCCATCAATTTTGCTTTGTGTTATAATATTCTTATGGATAAACTTATAAAATCAATTTCAAAATCTGGTTCTTTCCGTGCTTATGTGCTTGATAGCACTGAGACTGTTAGAACTGCTCAAGAAAAACATCAAACACTTCCTAGCTCTACAGTTGCTCTAGGTAGAACGCTTATCGCCAATCAAATCCTAGCCGCCAATCAGAAAGGAGACAGCAAAGTAACCGTCAAAGTCATTGGTGATAGCTCACTTGGTCACATTATTTCTGTGGCTGATACTAAAGGACACGTTAAAGGCTATATCCAAAACACTGGCGTTGATGTTAAGAAAAATGCTACTGGTGAAGTCATGGTCGGCCCATTCATGGGTAACGGTCAATTCGTTGTTATTACCGATTACGGTACTGGTAACCCATACACATCATCAACACCACTTGTCTCAGGTGAAATCGGTGAAGATTTGGCCTTTTATTTGACTGAATCTGAACAAACACCTTCTGCCGTTGGACTTAACGTCCTTCTTGATGACGAAGACAAAGTCGAAGTTGCTGGTGGCTTTATGTTGCAAGTTCTTCCAGGTGCATCTGAAGAAGAAATCAACCGCTACGAAAAACGTATCCAAGAAATGCCAGCCATTTCAAAACTCTTGGAATCTGACGACCACATTGAAGCCCTTCTAAAAGCTATCTATGGCGAAGACGAATACAAAGTCCTTGCTGAAGATGAAATCGGCTTTAACTGTGACTGCTCACGTGAACGTTTCGAAGCTGCTCTTGTCACTCTTGGCAAAGATGAATTAAAAGCCATGAAAGACGAAGACCACGGTGCTGAAATCACTTGCCAGTTCTGCGGTAAAACATACAACTTTACTGAAGATGATTTGGAGGGCTTGATTAATGACTAATCTCAGCTCATCTTTCATGATTGGTGATGTTGAAATTCCTCACCGCACGGTTCTAGCACCCATGGCAGGGGTGACAAACTCTGCTTTTCGTACTATTGCCAAAGAATTTGGAGCTGGCTTAGTCGTTATGGAGATGATTTCTGAAAAAGGACTTCTCTATAACAACGAAAAAACCCTGCACATGCTACACATTGATGAAACTGAACATCCGATGTCTATTCAACTTTTCGGTGGCGATGCAGATGGTCTAAAACGCGCAGCTGAATACATCCAAGAAAATACAAAAGCTGATATCGTTGACATCAATATGGGCTGTCCTGTCAATAAAGTTGTCAAAAACGAAGCAGGAGCAAAATGGCTCAAAGACCCTGATAAAATTTATCACATCATCGATGAAGTCACTTCTGTTCTTGACATTCCGCTTACTGTCAAAATGCGTACTGGATGGTCAGATAACAAACTAGCTGTTGAAAACGCGCTTGCCGCTGAATCAGCTGGTGTCTCTGCCCTTGCTATGCATGGACGCACACGTGAACAAATGTACACAGGTAAATGTGACCTTGAAACACTTGCTCGCGTTTCAGAAGCCATCACTAAAATTCCATTTATCGGAAACGGTGACGTGCGCAGCGTTCACGATGCGAAATACATGATTGAAGAAATCGGTGTAGATGCCGTTATGGTTGGACGCGCAGCCATGAACAATCCTTACATCTTCACCCAAATTAATCATTATTTTGAAACAGGTGAAGAATTACCAGACCTTCCATTTGTCAAAAAATTGGACATCGCCGAAGATCATCTTAAACGTCTCATCGACCTCAAAGGTGAAAAAATCGCTGTCCGTGAATTTCGTGGCTTAGCTCCACATTACCTTCGTGGTACTGCTGGCGCTGCTAAAATCCGCGGGGCCGTCTCACGCGCAGAAACAATCGACGAAGTCAAAGAAATTTTCAACAGCTTACGATGATATAGAAACTCCCCGATAACAAAAGTTACTTGGGGAGTTATTATAACAAATAACCCTGCTTGTTTTATCCAAGCAGGGTTATTTGTTATGCAATATCAAATTTGAGTTGTCCTTTTGAAACACCAATTTTAAGAGTATTTCCACTTGCCAAATTACCTGATAGGATAAGTTCAGATAGTTTATCTTCGACTTTATCTTGAATAGTACGGCGAAGTGGACGAGCACCCATTTCTGGGTCGTATCCAGCTTCAGCAAGGTATTTAAGCGCTGATGGTTGGAATTTAAGTGTGATATCTTTTTCAGCCAATGTTGCAATCAATGGTTTAACCATAATTTTAACAACATCACGCATATTTTCTTGTGTTAGGTGGTGGAAGACAACTTTTTCATCAATACGGTTGATGAATTCTGGACGATAAGTTTTCTTAAGCTCTTCCATGATGCGTTTTTGCATAGCATCGTAATCATGAGCCATGTCACGCGCCCCAAATCCAACTGTCTTATCATCACGAAGGGCAGTTGCACCAAGGTTTGACGTCATGATAATAATAGTATTTGAGAAGTCAACTTTACGACCACGACTATCTGTCAACACGCCATCATCCAAGACTTGAAGTAAGACATTGAAAATATCTGGGTGAGCTTTTTCAACCTCATCAAAAAGAAGCACTGAATAAGGTTTGTTACGAACTTTTTCTGTAAGTTCTCCACCTTCTTCATAGCCAACATATCCTGGAGGCGCTCCGTTAAGACGACTCGCTGCAAATTTTTCCATGTATTCAGACATATCAAAGCGGATAAGTGCTGATTCATCATCAAAAAGTAGCTCTGCTAAAGCCTTAGCTAATTCTGTCTTACCAACACCTGTTGGTCCTAAGAACATAAATGAACCAATTGGACGTTTTCCTGTACGGATACCAGCTTGATTTCGACGAATAGCACGGCTAATGGCAGAAATTGCAGCATCTTGACCAATAACACGTTTGTGCAATTCTTTTTCAAGCGTCAAATATTTCTTACTGTCAGCTTGCGTCATTTTTTCAACAGGAATACCTGACAAACGGCTAAGAGTTGCCATGATGTCATCTTCTGTCACAGCTGTTGGCTTACGTGTCACAGCTTTACGTAATGCTTTTAGCAATTTTGTAGCTTTTTTGAAATCACCTTCTAAGATAGCTTGGTCAGCTGGAGTTAAGTCAGAAGGTGTTTCTTTTTTCACCAAACCTTGAACGGTTGCACTAGCTTCATCAAGCAAATCAATAGCTGAGTCTGGTAGATTCTTACTTGTCAAATAACGGTGGGCAGCTTTAACTGCTATCAACACAGCGTCATCAGAAATCATTACATTGTGGAAAGTTTCGTAAGATCTTTTAAGTCCAAGTAAAATCTGATAAGCATCTTCAACACTTGGTTCTTCAATCGTAATTTTCGCAAAACGACGTGAAAGAGCTGCATCTTTTTCGATATGTTTTTGATATTCTTCTTGAGTTGTCGCACCAACCATGTGAAGTGTACCGCGCGCAAGAGCTGGTTTTAAGATGTTAGCAGCATCCAAAGTACTATCAATACCTGAACCAGAACCCATGATAGTGTGGACTTCATCGATAAACAAAATAATATGACCATCTTCTTCGATATCTGAGATGATTTGGTTCATGCGCTCCTCAAAGTCACCACGGAAACGAGTCCCCGCAACAACACTCATCATATCAAGCTCTAAGACACGCATATCTTGGAGTTCATAAGGAATTTCACCATCGACAATACGTTGTGCCAAACCATAAGCAAGAGCCGTTTTTCCGACACCGGCTTCACCAACTAAGACAGGATTATTTTTAGTCTTACGGCTAAGTACTTGAACCATGCGAGAGACTTCTTTTTCACGTCCGATAACTGGCTCAAGTTTTCCTTGACGAGCTAATTCAGTCAAATCACGAGTGAAGTCTGATAATTCTCCCGCAGTTGACTGAGGTTTCATCATTTCTGAGAAAGCTCCGCCCATTGTAGCTTTTTTAGGCTTACGAAGATCATGGATAGCTTTGATTTTTTCTTTGGTAAATCCAGCATTACGTGACAATGATTTACGTAAATCAAGCAAGCGTGCTGAATCACCATCTTCTTTATTTTTAAATCCAGCAACTTCCAAAAGACGTGTCGCAAACAAATCGAGATTCAACAACATAGCATAAAGGACATGCTCTGTTCCGACTTCAGTGCTGCCAGTCACTTTGCAAATTGATTCAGCAAAAGCTAAGACGTCTTTTAGGGCTTTAGATTGTTCTAAGAACTGCACATTTTTCACATCTGCCAAAGGTGATTTTCCGAGCGCCAAAACAGCCGCCGCTTCGTACTCTTCGTAAGCAATCTTATTTTGGTATTCAGCAAATGTTAACCCTGCCACTGAATCATGAACAGCTACCATGGCTAAAAGCACATGCCAACTTTCTAAATATGGGCTTTCAAATCGCGCCGCCTGATACTGGGCGATACTGAAAACCTCCTGCATTTTCATTGAATATTCACTCATAAATGGAATCCTTTTCTATCTAATCTTTGTAAGATTTTTCGCAACATACGTGCACGAATTTCAGGAGCATCTTTTCCTAAAACCTCATCAGTAGCTGTTGCTAAAATCAGATTTCCTTCACGTTCACTAATAATTTTTTCGTCAAAAAGTAATTGAATCAAATCTGTAAAGACTTGCTCGCTGATACGTTCACCGATATTTGCCATAAGATTATCAAACATTTGGTGTTGGTCTGAAAAACGCACTCTAGCAATGCGAATATAACCACCACCACCACGCTTACTTTCGACTGTATAGCCACGACTTTCTGTAAAACGTGTTTTAATCACGTAGTTAATTTGGCTAGGAACAACTTGAAAGGCATCTGCCAAGTTTGACCGCTTAATCTCAGCAATACCTGATTGGGCAAGTAATTGCTTGATGTATTCTTCAATACTATCAGATGTATTTTTTGCCATTAGCTTCCTCCTTTTCAAGATTAAAGACCATTTCAAGATGGACTCTCTTTGACTATAACTGACTAATATTATAACAAAAATATCACTTTTTATAAACGAAAATACACCAAATGACCTGCTATCGTAAGCTTTTCTCACCATTTAAAATAAATAGCGCTTATTAAGCAATAGTATTTTACTATTAGAACAGATTTTAGTTGAGTTTGTTTCCTAGATAAGATACAATTAACCTTGTAACAAATGAAAGGTTTCAAGTAATGAACTATATTATTACATTTTTAATCGGCATGGTGCCACTTATTGAGCTTCGTGGTGCTGTTCCTTATGCTATCGCAACTGGTATTCCAATGTGGCAAGCACTGATTATCGGGGTTGTTGCCAACATGCTTCCAGTTCCAATTATCTTCTTCTTTGCTCGCCGTGTTTTAGAATGGGGAGCTGATAAACCTGTTATCGGCGGTTTCTTTACTTGGTGTTTGAAAAAAGGTCACAAAGGTGGTAAAAAACTTGCAGATACTGCTGGTGACAAAGGAATTTTCATTGCTCTTCTTCTCTTTGTAGGAATTCCAATTCCTGGAACAGGAGCTTGGACAGGAACACTTGCTGCTTCAATTCTTGACTGGGACTTCAAACGCAGTATTACAGCGGTTATGCTAGGGGTTATCCTTGCAGGCTTAATCATGGGAGCACTAACTGTTCTTGGCTTGGGCGCTTTATCTTAATTTGAAAAAACAAGAGCTTGGAAATTCCAAGCTCTTTAATGTTACACACAAAAAAAGAAGACCACTAAGTGATCTTCTTTTTATATTAGCAAGCTAGTCTTATTTGTTAAGAGCTGCTGCCATTGTAGCTGCAACTTCTGATTCAAAGTCGTTAGCTGCTTTTTCGATACCTTCACCAACTTCGAAACGAGTGAAAGTAACAACTTTTGCGTTTACTGAATCAAGGTATTGTTCAACAGTTTTGCTATCGTCCATGATGTAAACTTGTGCAAGAAGTGTGTATTGTTGGTCAACCTTAGTGTTGTCAAGCATGAAGCGATCCATTTTACCAGGGATGATTTTATCCCAGATTTTTTCTGGTTTACCTTCAGCTTTAAGTTCTGCTTTGATATCTTCTTCAGCTTGAGCGATGATTTCATCAGTCAATTGTGATTTAGAACCATATTTCAAGTGTGGAAGAGCTGGTTTGTTAACCATTGCACGTGATTCGTTATCAAGATCGATAGCGTGGTTCATTTGAGCCAATTCATCGTAGATGAATTGTTCGTCAAGTTCTTTGTATGAAAGAACTGTTGGTTTCATAGCTGCAACGTGCATTGAAACTTGTTTTGCAAGAGCTTCGTCGCCACCTTCAAGAACTGTGATAACACCGATACGTCCACCGTTGTGTTGGTAAGCACCGAAGTGTTGTTCATCAGTTTTTTCGATAAGTGCAAAGCGACGGAATGAGATTTTTTCACCGATAGTTGCAGTTGCATTAACGTAAGCTGCTTCCAAAGTTTCACCTGAAGCCAAAGTTACTTTAAGTGCTTCTTCGTTGTTGGCAGGTTTTTGTTCAGCGATAGCTTTAGCTGTTTCTTTAACCAATTCAACGAATTGTGCGTTTTGAGCAACGAAGTCAGTTTCAGCGTTAACTTCAACAACTGCTGCAACGTTACCGTCAACGTAAATACCAGTCAAACCCTCAGCAGCAACGCGGTCAGCTTTTTTAGCTGCTTTAGCCATACCTTTTTCACGAAGCAATTCAATTGCTTTTTCCATGTCACCGTCAGTTTCAACAAGTGCTTTTTTAGCGTCCATGACACCAGCACCTGATTTTTCACGCAATTCTTTTACTTGAGCTGCAGTAATTGCCATTTTTATGTCCTCCAGGATTTTTTTGTTTACCAAATAATAAAAACGAGACAGAGCGGTTTGCTTTCTGCCCCGTTTTAAAGCATATCAAAGACTGTTAAGTCTCTAATCTTATTCGTTGTCGCCTTCTACAACTTCAACGATTTCTTCGATTGAATCAGCTTTTGCTTCTGCATGGAAATCAGCGTCAGCATCTTCACCTTGGCGTCCTTCGATAACAGCGTCAGCCAATTTAGAAGTGATCAATTTAACGGCGCGGATAGCGTCATCGTTAGCTGGGATGATAACATCGATATCATCTGGATCAGCATTAGTATCAACCATAGCTACTACAGGGATACCAAGTTTTTTAGCTTCTTTAACAGCGATTTGTTCTTTGTGTGGGTCAACAATGTACATTACGTCTGGAATACGTGGCATATCTTCGATACCGCCCAAGAATTTTTCAAGACGAGCACGTTGTTTGTTAAGAAGAGCAACTTCTTTCTTAGGAAGAACTTCAAAAATTCCATCTTCTTCCATACGTTTGATTTCTTTCAAACGAGCGATACGTTTTTGGATAGTATCCCAGTTTGTAAGAGTTCCACCCAACCAACGGTGGTTGATGTAGTATTGACCAGCACGAGTTGCTTCTTCAGCTACTGCTTCAGCTGCTTGTTTTTTAGTACCAACGAACAAGATTACTGCATCGTTAGCTGCTGCTTCACGAACAAATTCGTAAGCTGTATCAGCCATTTTTACAGTTTGTTGCAAGTCGATAACGTGGATTCCGTTACGTTCTGTGAAGATGTACTTAGCCATCTTAGGATTCCAGCGACGAGTTTGGTGACCGAAGTGAACACCAGCCTCAAGAAGTTGTTTCATTGAAATTACTGCCATGAGTATTTCTCCTTAAAAATTGTTTTTTCCTCTTCTAAGCTTTAGACTTGCAGTCCCACCCTGCGGCAACAAGACCACAATCGGCTTAGAATGAGTATTTGTCACTTTACGCAACTATAGTAGTTTATCAAAAAAAGTGACATTTGACAAGCTCTAAAATCAGGCTAACCATTAGAAAAAAATTACCCGCATTAAAATTGCAATCGTTTTCTTTGAGGTTGATAAGTATTTTGTTTATAATTAGGCTATCAAAAATAGAGGAGGACATTATTTTGTCATTAGTCGGAAAAGAAATTATTGAATTTTCAGCACAAGCTTACCACAACGGGGAATTCATTACTGTTACAGATGAAGATGTTAAAGGAAAATGGGCTGTTTTCTGCTTCTACCCTGCAGATTTTTCATTTGTCTGCCCAACTGAACTCGGTGACCTTCAAGAACAATATGAAGCTCTTAAATCTCTTGGTGTAGAGGTTTACTCGGTCTCTACTGACACTCACTTTGTTCACAAAGCTTGGCATGATGACTCAGATGTTGTTGGAACTATTACTTACCCTATGATTGGAGATCCTTCACACCACATCTCACAAGGCTTTGATGTTCTTGGAGAAGATGGCCTCGCACAACGTGGTACATTTATCATTGATCCAGATGGCGTTATCCAAATGATGGAAATTAACGCTGATGGTATTGGACGTGATGCAAGCACTCTTATTGATAAAGTTCGTGCTGCTCAATATATTCGTCAACATCCAGGTGAAGTTTGTCCAGCCAAATGGAAAGAAGGAGCTGAAACACTTACTCCTAGCTTAGATCTTGTAGGTAAAATTTAACAACCAGGGGGTATCCATGGTCTTAGATAAAGAAATCAAGACGCAATTAGCACAATATTTAAATTTACTAGAATCTGATATTGTATTACAAACAGATTTAGGGGATGATGATAATTCTCGAAAAGTGAAGGAATTTCTTGACGAGATTGCCGCTATGTCTGACCGCATTAGTCTTGAATCAACACATTTAAAACGTCAACCTAGTTTTGGTATTGCACAAAAAGGGCAAAAAAGTCGTGTTATTTTCTCAGGCTTACCAATGGGCCACGAATTCACATCTTTCATTTTAGCTCTCTTGCAAGTTTCTGGTCGTCCACCAAAAGTTGATGAGGACACTATCGAACGTATCAAGAAGATTGATAAACCCATCGACTTAGAGACTTATGTTTCATTAACTTGTCACAATTGTCCAGACGTTGTTCAAGCCTTTAATATAATGGCTGTTTTGAACCCAAATATCACTCACACCATGATTGAAGGTGGTATGTATCAGGATGAGGTCAAAGCCAAAGGTATCATGTCTGTTCCTACGGTTTACAAAGACCAAGAAGAATTTACATCTGGTCGTGCAACCATTGAACAGCTTGTTGAAAAATTGGACGGACCACTTGATGCTGATGCTTTCGCTGATAAAGGTGTCTATGATGTTTTGGTTATTGGTGGTGGTCCTGCTGGAAACAGTGCGGCCATTTATGCTGCCCGTAAAGGTTTAAAAACTGGTCTTTTAGCAGAAACCTTTGGTGGACAAGTTATCGAGACAGTCGGCATTGAGAACATGATTGGTACGCTATATACAGAAGGTCCTAAGTTAATGGCCCAAGTTGAGGAGCATACGAAATCTTATGATGTTGATATCATCAAAAGTCAATTAGCTACTGGCATCGAAAAGAAAGAACTTATTGAAGTGACACTGGCTAACGGTGCCGTTTTAAAATCCAAAACTGCTATCCTAGCTCTCGGAGCCAAATGGCGTAATATCAACGTTCCTGGCGAGGAAGAATTCCGCAATAAAGGGGTTACTTACTGCCCACACTGTGATGGTCCTCTATTTGAAGGAAAGAATGTTGCAGTTATCGGTGGTGGTAACTCAGGTTTGGAAGCGGCTTTAGATTTAGCAGGCATTACTAAACATGTTACGGTCTTAGAGTTCTTACCTGAATTAAAGGCAGATCAAGTCTTACAAGAACGAGCTGCTAAAACTGATAATCTAACCATTCTTAAGAACGTTGCAACCAAAGAAATTGTTGGTCAAGATCATGTAACTGGTTTGAATTACGTTGAGCGTGATACAAACGAAGAAAAACATCTTGATCTTGAAGGTGTCTTTGTTCAAATTGGTCTTGTACCAAGTACTGCTTGGCTCAAAGATAGTGGTATTGAACTCAATGAGCGCCAACAAATTAT
>ENA-OQIN01001013-OQIN01001013.1-human-gut-metagenome-genome-assembly--contig:-NODE-1013-length-12166-cov-7.646455_pt1 | contig 12166 bp, 9 predicted proteins | sample MGYA00242581_ERZ504746 | MGnify/ENA primary metagenome ERZ504746 (study PRJEB26092, sample SAMD00036436) | human gut metagenome | host: Homo sapiens | study: EMG produced TPA metagenomics assembly of...
ATCGAACCAAGGACACGGGGATTTTCAATCCCCTGCTCTACCGACTGAGCTATCCGGGCAACGGGGCGCATTAAACCTGATTCGCCTTGTCTCGTCAATCAAATTTCTTCAATTTACTGCAGACTGCACAATCTATCATCACTTTGCCGCTATTGCACGCATTGTCAGGCAAACCAGGCGGTCCAGGCGGCGGAAAGCGGCATTGCCAGAAGGAGTGCTGGAAGCATGTTGACCACCGGGAACATTTTAATGCCACAGATGCGTAATCCGGTTGCCAGCAGCAATAAACCGCCTACGGCGCTGAAGTCTGCCATCATCGACGGTGTGGTCAGCGGTAATATCAGCGCGGCAGCCCACGCCAGCGTTAACTGGATGATCAGTAATGGGATACTAATTACCGACACCGCAATACCCAGCGAGCAGGCGAAGATCATCGCCGTAAAGAAATCAAGAAATGACTTGGCGATTAAAATACTCGGATCGCCGGTCATCCCTTCGTTCATCGCCCCGAAGATCCCGGTGCCGCTGGCGCAAAACAGGACAATAATCGCGACATAATTCTGAATAAAAGATTCATGCGCTGGCTTCTTACGTGAGTGACGAAACAGATTTTGTGCTTTGGCGACTGCTGTATTGACACCTTTCTCCAGCAAACAAATTTCGCCAATTAGAGCGCCAAGTAGCGTAGCTAAAACCATCGCTGGAAGGTTGGCACATTTCACCACCAGTAAAATACCAATCCCCAGCGATGCCAGACCAAAAATTGATGTCATGGAGACGCGGATACGTTCCGGTAAGCGTTGGCTGAGCAGTGCGCCGAGAACGCCACCCAGTAAGACTGCACTAGCGTTGATAAAAGGGCCGATGACCACAAGAGTTCCTGTTAGCTGTATTGTTTGATTTTCTTATTATGAACTTTTTGCCTTGTTGATGGCTTGTCTGGTCGCAAAGTCCTGGCTTGCACGCTTTAGCGAAAGGTGCCATGATTGCGCGAATTTTCTCCTCTCTGTACGGAGTTTGCCCGATGCACGCCATCTCCTTACATTCTCTCGCTTATCGCCGTTTCGCGCGAAACGTTTCCCTTTCTATGTTACTGCTCATGCAGTGAAGTTAACGCACGCTCACTGCAGGACAACAGTAAAATCAGAGCGTTTCTGCTTTTACTGATGTCTGGCGGTCGGAGCTGGTGACCAGTTTGACCCATATCTCATGGGGCAGGGTTTTCCACCTTGTCCGGTATTCTTACTTCCCCGAAACGGGTTTGCGCTTATGAAATCAATGAATATTGCCGCCAGTAGTGAACTGGTATCCCGACTTTCTTCTCATCGTCGCGTGGTGGCGTTGGGAGATACTGATTTTACGGACGTCGCGGCAGTCGTCATTACCGCTGCGGATAGTCGCAGTGGCATTCTTGCGTTGCTTAAGCGCACCGGTTTTCATCTACCGGTGTTTTTGTATTCCGAACATGCTGTTGAATTACCTGCGGGCGTTACGGCGGTAATCAACGGCAACGAGCAGCAGTGGCTGGAGCTGGAATCCGCAGCCTGTCAGTATGAAGAGAATTTGCTGCCACCGTTTTATGACACGCTGACGCAGTACGTTGAGATGGGCAACAGCACCTTTGCTTGCCCTGGACATCAACATGGTGCGTTTTTTAAAAAGCATCCTGCCGGACGCCATTTTTACGATTTCTTTGGTGAGAACGTCTTTCGCGCCGATATGTGTAACGCTGACGTAAAATTGGGCGATCTGCTTATTCATGAAGGATCGGCGAAAGATGCGCAGAAATTCGCAGCCAAAGTCTTTCATGCCGATAAAACCTATTTTGTGCTGAACGGCACATCGGCAGCGAATAAAGTGGTGACGAATGCGCTGTTAACGCGTGGCGATCTGGTGCTCTTCGACCGTAACAACCATAAGTCGAATCATCACGGCGCGCTGATTCAGGCGGGGGCGACGCCGGTCTATCTGGAAGCTTCACGCAACCCGTTTGGTTTCATTGGCGGTATTGATGCGCACTGTTTTAATGAAGAGTATCTGCGCCAGCAAATTCGCGACGTTGCGCCAGAAAAAGCCGACCTGCCGCGCCCGTATCGCCTGGCGATTATTCAGCTGGGAACCTATGACGGCACTGTCTATAACGCCCGTCAGGTGATCGATACCGTTGGGCATCTGTGTGATTACATTCTGTTTGATTCCGCGTGGGTCGGTTATGAACAATTTATCCCGATGATGGCGGATAGCTCGCCGCTGCTGTTAGAACTTAACGAAAACGATCCGGGGATCTTTGTGACTCAGTCGGTGCACAAACAGCAGGCGGGATTCTCACAGACGTCGCAGATCCATAAAAAAGATAACCATATCCGCGGACAGGCGCGTTTTTGCCCGCATAAGCGGTTGAATAACGCCTTTATGCTCCATGCTTCTACCAGCCCTTTCTATCCGCTGTTTGCTGCACTGGATGTTAACGCCAAAATTCATGAAGGGGAGAGTGGGCGTCGGCTGTGGGCTGAGTGTGTTGAGATAGGGATTGAAGCGCGCAAGGCTATTCTTGCGCGCTGTAAGCTGTTCCGCCCGTTTATCCCGCCCGTTGTTGATGGCAAATTGTGGCAGGGTTATCCGACATCAGTGTTAGCCAGCGACCGCCGTTTTTTCAGTTTTGAGCCGGGGGCGAAGTGGCACGGCTTTGAAGGATATGCCGCGGATCAGTATTTTGTTGATCCGTGCAAGCTGTTACTCACTACACCAGGTATCGATGCCGAAACCGGCGAATATAGCGACTTTGGCGTTCCGGCGACGATTCTGGCGCACTATCTGCGTGAGAACGGCATTGTGCCGGAGAAGTGCGATCTCAACTCCATTCTGTTTTTATTAACTCCGGCGGAAAGCCACGAGAAGCTGGCACAACTGGTGGCGATGCTGGCGCAATTTGAACAGCATATTGAGGATGACTCGCCGCTGGTTGAGGTGTTGCCGAGCGTTTATAACAAGTATCCGGTGCGCTATCGCGACTACACCCTGCGCCAGTTGTGTCAGGAGATGCACGATCTGTATGTCAGTTTCGACGTCAAAGACCTACAAAAAGCGATGTTCCGCCAGCAGAGTTTCCCGTCAGTGGTGATGAACCCCCAGGATGCGCATAGCGCTTATATTCGCGGTGACGTGGAGTTGGTGCGGATTCGTGATGCCGAAGGGCGAATTGCGGCAGAAGGGGCGTTGCCTTATCCACCTGGCGTGCTTTGCGTGGTACCCGGGGAAGTCTGGGGTGGGGCGGTTCAACGTTATTTCCTTGCACTGGAAGAAGGGGTGAATTTGTTGCCGGGATTTTCGCCGGAGCTGCAAGGTGTTTATAGCGAAACCGATGCGGATGGCGTGAAACGGTTGTACGGTTATGTGTTGAAGTAAGAATAAAAAAAACGGGTCACCTTCTGGCGACCCGTTTTTCTTTGCGTAATTAGTGGCTAACCGTCTGTGTGCCTGTCGGGACACGAACGTGTTTATATTTGAACATCGCCATGAACGCGAAGGCCAGAACCACGGAGTAACCAGCGAAAATCAACCATACGGTCTGCCAGTCGGTAATGCCGTTTTGGGTGTACATCTCAACAACTTTACCGCTCACGATGCCGCCGAGGATACAGCCGAAGCCGTTAGTCATCATCAGGAACATCCCTTGTGCACTGGCGCGAATTGCCGGGCTAACTTCTTTTTCGACAAACACCGAACCAGAGATGTTGAAGAAGTCGAATGCGCAACCGTAAACGATCATCGACAGTACCAGCAGTACAGTACCGAACGGAGTCGGGTCGCCGTAAGCAAACAGCGCAAAACGCAGGATCCACGCCACAATACTGATCATCATTACGTTCTTAATACCGTAGCGGCTTAAGAAGAACGGGATGGTCAGAATGAACAGGGTTTCAGAGATCTGCGAAATCGACATGATGATTGACGCATGCTGCACAATAAAGCTGCTGGCAAACATCGGATCTTTGTCGAAGCTGTGCAGGAAGGTATTACCGAACATGTTGGTAATCTGCAGTTCCGCGCCCAGCAGCATTGAGAAGATAAAGAAGATTGCCATACGCTTGTTTTTAAACAGCGCGAATGCATCGAGGCCCAGCAGGGTTGTCCAGCTCTGATTCGCTTGCTGTTTAGCAACCGGAATATGCGGCAGAGTCAGGGTAAACAGAACCAGAATGGCGGAAAGTGCTGCGCCAATATACAGCTGCATGTGGCTTAATTCGAAGCCAGACAGGCTCACCACCCACATTGCCATGATAAAGCCGATGGTGCCCCAGATACGGATTGGCGGGAAGTCAGTAACGATATCCATCCCGGCATTTTGCAGGCGATAGTAAGAGATGGTGTTGATTAACCCAAGCGTTGGCATATAAGCAAACGAGTTAATCAATATCACAAGGAACATCGCCTCCGGTGTCGTGACCTGTGCCGCCATGAACAGCGTGATAGCGCCAATGGTGTGGCAAATGGCATATACCCATTTCGCACTTAACCATTTGTCGGCCACAATCCCCAGCAGCGCAGGCATAAATACCGCGGCGATACCCAGTGAGCTATAAACTGCGCCAATAGAAGCACCGTCAAACTTCAGGGTAACAAACATATAGGAGCCGAGGGTCGTCAGCCAACTTCCCCACAGACAGAACTGCAGAAAAGAGAGGATTTTCAGCTGCAGCTTAAGATTCATGTTAATTTCCTCACATCGTGATGCGGATGAGTGTTTGAAAAAGCACATTTGACCGTGCGAGATGATGGGATTCTATCAACTTCGCGGACTGGTTTTTTGTTACCTGTGGCAAATAATTGCAAACATTCCCAATTTGCAAAACGAAATTGTGATGTGGATAACATTTTTGCCCCTGAGCATCGTCAGGGGCGGTTAATGGAATTATCGGCGGCGGTAGGATTTTTGCGCGGTATTCACTTTATAAAGATAACGGCGAGATTCCGCAGAGGGATGGCGGGTCGTCAGCGTCTGATAAACATCGCCCGGCGTCATGGTGTTAATAATATTGGCAGCCTGAATCTTATCATTCGAAAAGACTCGCAGCACGCTGCCTGCGCCGCCGTTATAGGCGGTGATGACGGCATAACGCCGCGATGTTGGGTTATCAATTCCGCCGAGATAAACATTGTTCAGCATCGCCAGATACGCGGTGCCGGTATCAATATTGCTGGCAGGATCAAACAAGAAACTGCGGCTCGGCGTGCCGGATTTCCCCTGCGAGCGGAACACATCTTTCCCGGCAGTATGTTGTACCACCTGCATTAATCCCAGCGCATCGGAACGGCTGACCGCATACGGGTTAAAGGAAGATTCGGTCTGCATAATTGCCAGAATCAGCGACTCATCAACGCCATATTTCCGTGACGCCTGGCGGACCATGCCGAGATATTTGTGCGCACGTTTATCAAGGTGGTTCGGTACCATGTTAATGGTGACGCTGTAGATGATACGCAGCCCGTTACTGCGGCTTTGCAGACGGTTTTTCAGCAGATAATCCGCGAAGTTGCTTGCGCGACCTTCCCAGCGAATCGGCTGCCCGGTGTTGTCCACCACCTGACCGTAAAGGAAAGGTTCTTTCGAAATCGTAATATCATCAACGTCGGAATAGAGATCGACCGAACTCGGATCGTCACCCATCAGCAACGTTTTGATAATTGCCCGGCGCAAATGCGCGGCAGGTTCTGTCCCGGCGATAGTTTCGATAGTAATCGTACCGTCATCGAAGTTGATGTGGCTGCGGGTCTGATATTGATCGGTGTATTTCACGTAGTCCTTAGGACCGGCGATCACCACCTCTTTGAATCCCCAGATGTTCTCAATATTGTGGGCAAATTGCCCCATCAGAATATCAAAACCGTTGGTATCTTTGACCCAGGCTTCGTTATAGGTATCGCCTTTTTTGGTCGTCGAACAGGAGATGAGCAACGGCGCAATCAAAGCAAGCGCGAGATATTTTTTCATCATTCCGGGTGCGTGTTGTGTTTGTTTTTATGCAAGTTGCCGGAGGCGTGCTCCGGCACTGTTTTTATTTTTTATCTTCCGGCGTATAGCCCTCGATATGCACCTCTTTACCCTCGAACAGGAAGTTGACCATCTCCTGCTCAAGCAGCTTGCGGTGCTCGGCATTCATCATGTTGAGTTTCTTTTCATTAATCAGCATGGTTTGCTTGTGCTGCCACTGCGCCCAGGCTTCTTTGGAGATCTCGTTATAGATGCGTTTTCCCAGCTCGCCGGGGTACAGCTGAAAATCCTGACCTTCTGCTTCACGTTGCAGGAAAGTACAAAAAATCGTTCTGCTCATAAATCATCCTCTTTATCGACTCACGCGCTAAACCGGCGCGCCAGTGCGTAACTGCTGTAACAAACGCTCCACGGGAGCCGCCAGGCCAACTGACGGCGGTTGCGCTAAGTTATACCAGAGCGCATTGCCTTCATCCATGCAGCCGGTGAATGACGACACGGGAAGCCACATAGGCACAATATCTAAGTGGAAATGGCTGAAGGTATGGCGAAACGCGGTCAGCTGCGTCAGGTTATCGGCAGCAATCTGCCGTTGCGCCAGCCAATGCCGCAAACTTTCTTCGTCGGCAAACTGCGGGAAACAGTATAAACCGCCCCACAATCCGCTCGGCGGACGCTGCGCCAGCAATACTTCATCTTCGTGCTGTAATAGCAAAAAGTAGCCGGTGCGCTCCGGCAGCGTCTGTTTCGGTTTTTTGCCCGGATAAAGCGACCAGCTATTGTTGGCGGCGGCAATACATCCGTTTTGTAGCGGACAGAGCGAACATTTCGGTTTCGAGCGCGTACAAATCATCGCGCCCAAATCCATCATCGCCTGATTAAACCGTTCCACGCCAACCGCGGGCGTCACCTGCTCGCTCAAACTCCATAATTTATTCTCGACCTCTTTTTTCCCTGGCCAGCCGCTTACAGCATAGCAGCGCGCCAGCACCCGTTTGACGTTACCGTCGAGAATCGGAAAGTGCTTACCCAGAGAAAGCGAGAGAATCGCGCCTGCGGTGGAACGCCCGACGCCCGGCAGTGCTGCAACTTCCTCAAAGGTTTCCGGGAATTTACCGCCGTGTAAGGTCGCCACTTGTTGTGCCGCTTTATGCAGATTGCGCGCGCGGGCGTAATAGCCAAGCCCGGTCCACAAGTGGAGAACTTCGTCGAGCGGCGCATTGGCGAGATCGGTCACCGTCGGGAAGCGCGCCATAAAGCGTTCAAAATAGGGGATAACGGTCGCAACCTGAGTTTGTTGCAACATCACTTCTGAGAGCCATACTTTGTAGGGCGTCTTGTCAATTTGCCAGGGCAGAGTTTTTCGCCCGTATTTATCGTACCAGTCCAGAACCTGGGCTGAAAATTGCGACGCTTGCATGGTCACCGAATTCACTGTTGTTGGGGGCAAGATTGCAGCACAGCGACGGCAGGGTGTAAACCGGAACTTTCCGCAGCCACGGCCTTATCATGCTTGCATCCGGCAACTAACTTTGGATAATGCCCGTTTTCAGAACACTTTCACAAGCGACTAAACCTTTATGAAAAACGACGTCATTTCACCGGAATTTGATGAAAACGGCCGCCCACTGCGCCGTATCCGTAGTTTTGTGCGCCGCCAGGGGCGACTGACCAAAGGCCAGGAACATGCGCTGGAAAACTACTGGCCGGTGATGGGCGTTGAGTTCAGCGAAGATATGCTGGATTTCCCCGCGCTTTTTGGCCGTGAAGCGCCGGTGACGCTTGAGATTGGTTTTGGCATGGGGGCGTCGCTGGTGGCAATGGCTAAAGATCGCCCTGAGCAGGACTTCCTCGGCATTGAAGTGCATTCACCGGGCGTTGGTGCGTGCCTGGCTTCTGCGCATGAAGAAGGTTTAAGCAACCTGCGCGTGATGTGTCACGATGCGGTTGAAGTGCTGCATAAAATGATTCCTGACAATTCATTGCGCATGGTGCAGCTCTTTTTCCCTGACCCGTGGCACAAAGCGCGCCATAATAAACGCCGTATCGTTCAGGTGCCGTTTGCCGAACTGGTAAAAAGCAAACTGCAGCTGGGGGGCGTATTCCATATGGCGACCGACTGGGAACCTTATGCGGAACATATGCTTGAAGTGATGTCTTCTATTGACGGTTATAAAAACCTGTCAGAGAGCAATGATTACGTACCGCGTCCGGCATCACGTCCGGTGACGAAATTTGAACAACGTGGTCATCGTCTTGGTCACGGAGTATGGGACTTAATGTTCGAGAGGGTGAAATAATGGCAAAGAACCGTAGCCGTCGTCTGCGTAAAAAAATGCACATCGACGAATTCCAGGAATTAGGATTTTCGGTGGCATGGCGATTCCCGGAAGGTACATCGGAAGAACAGATTGATAAAACCGTTGATGATTTTATTAACGAGGTTATCGAACCGAACAAACTGGCCTTTGACGGCAGCGGTTATCTGGCCTGGGAAGGTCTGATCTGCATGCAGGAAATCGGCAAATGCACCGAAGAACATCAGGCGATTGTGCGTAAGTGGCTGGAAGAGCGCAAACTGGATGAGGTACGCACCAGCGAACTTTTCGACGTTTGGTGGGACTAAGAAAGCATACGGGCGATGACAAATGCAAAACTGCCTGATGCGCTACGCTTATCAGGCCTGGAAAGATGCACGATCGAGTAGGCGGGATAAGGTGTTTACGCCGCATCCGGCATGGAAAACGCGTACTTTGTTATCAATCTGGGGCCAGCAAATGCTGGCCTGATTTTTTCTTGAGGGAAGACTATGATGCGCAAAATGCTGCTGGCGGCAGCACTTTCAGTGACGGCAATGACCGCTCACGCCGACTACCAGTGCAGCGTCACGCCGCGTGACGATGTGATTGTCAGCCCGCAAACCGTGCAGGTGAAGGGCGAAAACGGCAATCTGGTGATCACGCCAGACGGCAACGTGATGTATAACGGTAAGCAATATTCCCTGAATGCCGCCCAGCGCGAGCAGGCGAAGGATTATCAGGCTGAACTACGCAGCACGCTGCCGTGGATTGATGAAGGCGCGAAAAGCCGCGTCGAGAAAGCCCGTATTGCTCTGGATAAAATTATCGTTCAGGAGATGGGCGAAAGCAGCAAAATGCGCAGCCGTCTGACCAAACTTGATGCGCAGCTGAAAGAGCAGATGAACCGCATTATTGAAACGCGCAGCGATGGCCTGACGTTTCACTATAAAGCCATTGATCAGGTTCGCGCCGAAGGCCAGCAATTAGTGAATCAGGCAATGGGTGGAATTTTACAGGACAGCATTAATGAAATGGGCGCGAAAGCGGTGCTGAAAAGCGGCGGTAACCCATTACAGAATGTGCTGGGAAGCCTGGGGGGGCTGCAATCCTCAATCCAAACCGAGTGGAAAAAGCAGGAAAAAGATTTCCAGCAGTTTGGCAAAGATGTTTGTAGCCGCGTTGTGACTCTGGAAGATAGCCGCAAAGCCCTGGTCGGGAATTTAAAATAATCCTCTATTTTAAGACGGCATAATACTTTTTTATGCCGTTTAATTCTTCGTTTTGTTACCTGCCTCTAACTTTGTAGATCTCCAAAATATATTCACGTTGTAAATTGTTTAACGTCAAATTTCCCATACAGAGCTAAGGGATAATGCGTAGCGTTCACGTAACTGGAGGAATGAAATGGAGTTTTTCAAAAAGACGGCACTTGCCGCACTGGTTATGGGTTTTAGTGGTGCAGCATTGGCATTACCCAATATCACCATTTTAGCAACCGGCGGGACCATTGCCGGTGGTGGTGACTCCGCAACCAAATCTAACTACACAGCGGGTAAAGTTGGCGTAGAAAATCTGGTTAATGCGGTGCCGCAACTAAAAGACATTGCGAACGTTAAAGGCGAGCAGGTAGTGAATATCGGCTCCCAGGACATGAACGATAATGTCTGGCTGACACTGGCGAAAAAAATTAACACCGACTGCGATAAGACCGACGGCTTCGTCATTACCCACGGTACCGACACGATGGAAGAAACTGCTTACTTCCTCGACCTGACGGTGAAATGCGACAAACCGGTGGTGATGGTCGGCGCAATGCGTCCGTCCACGTCTATGAGCGCAGACGGGCCATTCAACCTGTATAACGCGGTAGTGACCGCAGCTGATAAAGCCTCCGCCAACCGTGGCGTGCTGGTAGTGATGAATGACACCGTGCTTGATGGCCGTGACGTCACCAAAACCAACACCACCGACGTAGCGACCTTCAAGTCTGTTAACTACGGTCCTCTGGGTTACATTCACAACGGTAAGATTGACTACCAGCGTACCCCGGCACGTAAGCATACCAGCGACACGCCATTCGATGTCTCTAAGCTGAATGAACTGCCGAAAGTCGGCATTGTTTATAACTACGCTAACGCATCCGATCTTCCGGCTAAAGCACTGGTAGATGCGGGCTATGATGGCATCGTTAGCGCTGGTGTGGGTAACGGCAACCTGTATAAATCTGTGTTCGACACGCTGGCGACCGCCGCGAAAAACGGTACTGCAGTCGTGCGTTCTTCCCGCGTACCGACGGGCGCTACCACTCAGGATGCCGAAGTGGATGATGCGAAATACGGCTTCGTCGCCTCTGGCACGCTGAACCCGCAAAAAGCGCGCGTTCTGCTGCAACTGGCTCTGACGCAAACCAAAGATCCGCAGCAGATCCAGCAGATCTTCAATCAGTACTAATCGCCTCGCCCCGGTATCGTGCCGGGGCTTTTTCACTTCAGACTCACGTCCATTGCCAATTATAATTACCCTAATGATAATCACCGGAATAAATTATTCTGCGCGAGGGTTTTCGGGTGAAAAAGCAATGGATTGTTGGCACGGCGCTGCTTATGTTGATGACAGGTAATGTCTGGGCAGATGGCGAACCACCAACTGAAAATATCTTAAAAGATCAATTCAAAAAGCAGTATCACGGCATTCTCAAGCTTGATACTATCACCTTAAAAAATCTTGATGCTAAGGGTAATCAGGCCACCTGGTCAGCGGAAGGCGATGTCTCTTCCAGTGACGATCTCTATACCTGGGTCGGTCAGTTGGCAGATTACGAACTGCTCGAACAGACCTGGACGAAAGATAAACCGGTAAAATTCTCGGCGATGTTAACCAGTAAAGGAACGCCCGCGTCTGGCTGGTCGGTGAACTTTTACTCTTTTCAGGCGGCAGCCAGCGATCGTGGGCGGGTGGTCGACGATATCAAAACGAATAATAAATATCTGATCGTGAATAGCGAAGATTTCAATTATCGCTTTAGTCAGCTTGAATCTGCGTTGAATACCCAGAAGAACTCGATTCCTGCGCTGGAAAAGGAAGTGAAAGCGCTTGATAAGCAAATGGTGGCGGCGCAGAAAGCAGCGGATGCATATTGGGGAAAAGATGCAAACGGTAAGCAAATGACCCGCGAAGACGCCTTTAAAAAAATTCACCAACAGCGTGATGAGTTTAATAAACAGAACGATAGCGAGGCGTTCGCGGTTAAATATGACAAAGAGGTTTATCAACCGGCGATTGCGGCATGTCATAAACAGAGTGAAGAGTGTTATGAAGTGCCGATTCAGCAGAAACGAGATTTCGATATCAACGAACAACGGCGACAGACTTTTCTGCAATCACAAAAACTTAGCCGTAAATTGCAGGATGACTGGGTAACGCTCGAAAAAGGGCAATATCCGTTAACGATGAAAGTTTCAGAAATAAACAGTAAAAAAGTCGCGATTTTGATGAAAATTGACGATATCAACCAAGCTAATGAACGCTGGAAAAAAGATACCGAACAACTGCGGCGCAATGGGGTGATTAAGTAACTCATGTTAAGTGCCTTTGCCGGATAATATAAAAAGTTATCCGGCAAATTATTTTTTACATTAGCCCTAGTAGCTGTGGAATGAACAAGGATATTTGCGGAATGTAAGTGATCATCATCAACGCTACTAGCAATGCAGCATAAAATGGCAGCAATGGTTTGATTAAATGTTGAATCTTCACACCCGAGATAGAACAACCAACAAATAGCGCACTACCCACCGGCGGGTAATGACTCCAACTTATTGATAGTGTTTTATGTTCAGATAATGCCCGATGACTTTGTCATGCAGCTCCACCG
>ENA-OQIN01001019-OQIN01001019.1-human-gut-metagenome-genome-assembly--contig:-NODE-1019-length-11996-cov-3.253209_pt1 | contig 11996 bp, 8 predicted proteins | sample MGYA00242581_ERZ504746 | MGnify/ENA primary metagenome ERZ504746 (study PRJEB26092, sample SAMD00036436) | human gut metagenome | host: Homo sapiens | study: EMG produced TPA metagenomics assembly of...
GTGCGGCAGGGAAGCGGCAGAGGCGATGAAGTCCATTTTCTTTGAGGTAGTGCTGGCTCCTTCTTACAGTGCGGAGGCTCTGGAAATTTTAGAGAAAAAGAAGAATATCCGCCTCATGGAAGTTCCGCCGGTAACCAAGCAGGAATGGCAGGTCAAAAAAGTATCGGGCGGACTTCTTGTACAGACGTCTGATGACAGTGCAGAAACACGGCAGGACTGCCGGGTTGTTACAAAACGGCAGCCTACTGAGGAAGAATGGAAAGCACTGGAGTTTGCGTGGAAGGTGGTCAAACATGTGAAATCCAATGCGATTGTGCTGACAGGATCCGATGTGACTTATGGTGTAGGCGCCGGTCAGATGAATCGTGTGGGGGCGGCAGAGATTGCCATCAAGGAAGCTGGCAATAAAGCCCGCGGAGCCGTGTTGGCGTCAGATGCATTTTTGCCGTTCGGGGACACGGTGGAAGCAGCCGGTAAAGCGGGTATTACTGCTGTGATACAGCCGGGCGGATCAATTCGAGACGGGGAGTCTGTGGAAATGGCTGACCATTATGGAATTGCCATGGTATTTACAGAACACCGCCATTTTCTTCACGGATAAGAAGAGGAGGCATTATGAAAGTATTGGTGATCGGCAGCGGCGGACGTGAACACGCTTTGCTGTGGAAGCTGGCACAGAGCCCTTCTGTCACAGAACTTTATGCGATCCCCGGGAACGGGGGAACGGAAAATCTGGCATCATCGATTCCGATCGGCATGGATAATATAGATGATATTGTGTCTTTTGCCCAGTTAATGCAGGTTGATCTGACGGTAGCAGGACCGGAAACAGTATTGACAGAAGGTATCGCCGACCGTTTCCGGGATGAAGGACTTGCTTTGTTCGGACCTTCCCAGGCAGCGGCCCGCATTGAGGGTTCAAAAAGTTTTGCCAAGGAATTCATGAAAGAATATCATATTCCTACAGCGGAATATGCAGTTTTTGATGATGAGCAGGAAGCCCTGGCCTATGCAGAGGAACAGACTTTCCCTTTGGTTATTAAAGCTGATGGGCTGGCGGGGGGCAAGGGTGTTGTCATTGTTCAGAATCAGCGGGATGCCGCTGGTGTTATCCGTCATATGATGGAGGGAATTTCTTTTGGGAATGCAGGACGCAGAATTGTTATTGAAGAGTTTATGCAGGGTGAAGAAGTGAGTGTGCTTGCTTTCTGCGACGGGCATACAGTCGTACCCATGGTGCCTTCGCAGGATCATAAACGGGTAGGTGACGGAGATACCGGGCCCAATACTGGAGGCATGGGAGCTTATGCGCCGGCTCCTGTTCTGACGCCGGCGCTGTCTAAACAGGTTTATGAAGAGATTCTGACACCTGCCGTGGAAGGAATGAGACAAGAGGGATTCCCCTTTAGGGGATGTCTCTATGCAGGACTCATGATTACTGATAAAGGTCCCAGAGTTGTGGAATTCAACTGCCGGTTCGGTGATCCTGAAACACAGGCAGTGCTCCCTTTGCTGGACAGTGATTTGGCAGAAGTGATGATGCACTGCGTAAATGGAACGCTGAGTCCTTCCGATATACGTTGGAAACAGGGGAGTGCTGTATGTGTTGTTATGGCAGCTTCAGGGTATCCCTATGCACCGGCATCAGGAGATAAGATTTCAGGTATTTCGGATGCTGAAAAGACGGGATGTCTTGTGTTTCAGGCGGGGACAGTCAGACTGGGCGGTGAATTTCTTACGGACGGAGGACGTGTTTTGGATGTGGTAGGGACAGGAAAGGATCTGTCAGCCGCCAGGGATATGGCTTATCAGGGAGTGGTACAGATCCGATGGGGCGGGGAACAGTACCGCCATGATATTGCACAGAAGGGATTGGCCCATTTAAAATAGAGTTTTTCATGAACGGGAGTTCGTCGTGTGACATATATGACGAACTCCCGTTTTTGGTTCGCATATACTGCATGGTTTTCATGGATTTTCATATTTATTGATTTACATCTATATATATTTACAAAGGTAAAGTAAAGAGGTATCATACAATTTAATCACTCTTTTTACTAGATAGCGGAGATAACCTGGCAGGAAATTTTGAATTACCGTAAGAGGAGGCTGGAATATGTGTCGAATTGGGTCGATTAAAAGTAAAGTGCCGGTTTGTCCGGCTGACGTTTTTACGTTGATGATTCCCCAGCAGGAAGGATATGATAACTCCGGTTTCGCTTTTGTTATGCAGGATATGGACGGGGTATTCCGGCATTATAAAGATAAGCCGCTTTTGTCAGCGGCCTGCACCAAAAAAGGGGCTCAACTGATTGCCAAATATATGGATGCCCATCATTTTACAGAGGTGAATCAATGGATGCCGCGTGTTTGTCCGCAGGCGGGTCTTGATATTCAGGCTATGCCTTATTATATTTTTCGGAATTATGAGTATCCGGAATTTTATAAAGATCAGCCGAGGGAGATACGGGAGCAGCTTCTGCTGGATATCCGGCTCGGGCTGCGGGCGCTTCTGACCCGGGAGAACGAGGGATATGTGTATTCTTTCTGGCCGGATGTTCTGACACTGAAAGAAATTGGCGATCCCCAGGACATTGCTTCTTATTTCCGTTTATGGGATGACCGTGAATCTCTGCAGGCAAGGAATATTGTGGCACAGTGCAGACAGAATACAAATTATGATATTGTCCGGTATGCGGCCCATCCTTTTTTTCTTCAGGGATTTACTCTGTGCGCTAACGGAGAAGATACTTTCTTTACCAAAAATAAAGAAGAACTGCAGGCTCTGCATAAGGGATATATAGGGTTTGAGTCGGACTCGCAGGTGTTTCTGTATACACTGCATTATGTGCTTCATGAACTGCACTGGCCCATCTCTTATTATAAACATGTGATTACACCGCTGAATTTTGATGAAATGAATCAAAGGTCTGACAGGGATGTGCTGCTTATGATCCGGCAGTCTTTGGCCAATTTAGAAATTAATGGCCCCAATACAATTATTGCGGAGCTTCCCGACGGAAGGATGATGACATGCTGCGATTCAAAAAAACTGAGGCCAGTGGTTGTGGGAGGCAATGATACAATGAAAGCCATTTCTTCGGAAGTGGTAGGGCTCAATGCACTTTTTCCCGACCGTGATACATCCCGGGACATTTATCCTGGGGAACGGGAGGCTGTGGTCATCGGGAATGATCTGGAGGTGCAGCGGTGGAAGCAGTAACTGTGCATGTGCAGGATGTGTCAGTCAATGACCTGCGCTGGAAAATTAATTATCAGAGAGAACAATGCACGATGTGCGGGTCTTGTCTGGCAGCATGCCCTTTCCATGCCATTGAAGCAGGCGCTGTCAGGAGAGACCAGGTTAAAAGCCGGAACACGGTTCCCCGCCCGGAGAAAAGCCATGAAACCATGATGGTAATCCGTCAGTCGGCAGATCCTGCAAGGGCCTGTACAGGCTGTGCGATGTGTGAAAAGGTATGCCCCAATCATGCGATATGGCCGGTGAGAAATCCTGACAGCCGTCAATCGATCTTGGCCAGGGATAAAGGTCCAGTCAGCCGGGGTGGGCGGAACAGTCTGAATGTGCTGCATACACTGGATCATCTGATTGTGGGACGGATCAGCCAGATGACCGATCCCTCCCTGGATTCGGAACGGCATACTTTTGATATCAGGGCACCGCTGGGACGTGTGCTTCCAGCAGGAGAACTTCCCTTGGCTGCTGAAAACGGAGTTTTAAAAGTGACGGGTAAAATTCCTCCGGTTCGGTGGATATATCCTCTGATTTTTTCAGATATGTCGATAGGAGCATTGTCTACCAGAGCCTGGGAAGCTGTCGCATTGGCCTGTGCCTATCTAAATGAAAAATGCGGCATTCCTATCCGCATGAGTTCGGGAGAAGGAGGGATGCCTGTGCGGCTTCTGGAGTCTGATTATCTGAAATATTTTATGATTCAAATTGGTTCAGGCCATTTTGGCTGGAATCGAATTCTCCAGGCCATCCCGCATATGAAGACAGATCCGGCGGCAGTTCTGATTAAAATTGGTCAAGGGGCCAAACCGGGAGACGGCGGACTGCTGCCGGCGTCCAAGGTAGGTCCCCATATCCAGGCTATCCGGGGGATTCCCAAAGCGACATTTCATTCACCGCCTAATCATCAGGGGCTTTATTCCATTGAGGAATCGGTTCAAAAAATGCACTTGTCCATGAATGCCGCTTTTGGATTCCGTGTGCCCGTTGCCGTCAAGTGCGCCGCTTCAGCGACCTCCGTTTCTGTCTATAACAATCTTCTCAGGGATCCTTATAAAATCTGCGGCGGTTTCTTCCTTGACGGGATAGAAGGAGGAACGGGCGCAGCGGCAGAAATTTCTTTGGATCATACAGGGCATCCTATTGTATCTAAAATCCGTGACTGTTATCAGGTTGCCGTCAAACAGGGCCTGCAGGGACAGATTCCTCTCTATGGGGGAGGCGGAATCGGGCTGACCGGAGATGCGGCAGCGGACGCATTTAAACTGATTTGCCTTGGGGCCAACGGGGTTTTTTCAGGGAAACTTCTGATTCAGATCCTCGGATGTATCGGAAATGAACAGGGCCGGTGCAATGCCTGCAATACGGGTAAATGCCCCACTGGCATATGCACGCAGGATCCTCGCCTTGTCAAACGGCTGGATGTAGACAGGGGTGCCCAGCGTATTGTTGACTATGTACTGACTTTTGATAAAGAACTGAAAAAGTTAATGGCGCCTATTGGGAACAGCACGCTTCCTGTAGGGCGGAGTGATGCATTGGTGACGACAAACAGGGATGTGGCTGACCGGCTTGGTATCCAATATGTATGCTGAGGAGGGATGAAGATGCTGAAAATTAATACGATGGAAGGACATCAGCGAATGTCTACGGAAACGCTCCTCCATATGATAGAAGAGGCAGTAAAAGCAGGAGAGACTGATTTCCGGATTGAGGCATCCGGTCAGCATGATATAGGAGGTCCTCTTTGGAATAAAGAAGGAAAAACTCTTCATTTTTTCATCAATAATGCGGGGCAGCGCGTAGGTGCGATGTGTCTGCCCCATACTGAGATCTGTGTGGAAGATTCGGCGCCGGCGGATGTGGGATGGCTGAATTCCGGGGGAACTATCGTGGTACGGGGAGACTCAGGAGATACTACGGGACACTGTGCCGCGGGAGGGTATATTTATATAGGAGGACGGAGCGGGACACGGAGCGGTTCATTGATGAAGCATGATCCGCTTTATGCACCGCCGCAGTTGTGGATATTAAAAAATACGGGGTCGTTTTCTTTTGAATTCATGGGCGGGGGCATTGCTGTTGTATGCGGATGGGACTGTGACGAGGTTGATTCTGTCTTGGGCGAACGGTCATGCGTAGGCATGCTTGGCGGTGTGGTCTATTTTCGCGGAAAAGCAGGAAGTCATCCGGATGATGTGCAGGAGAAGAAACTGGAGGAAGAAGATATACAGTTTCTGCGCAAAGAACTTCCCGCTTTTCTTAGATCTGTTCAGCGGGATGATTTGCAGAAAGCATTGTGGGACTGGACAACTTGGCATAAAATGGTTCCTCTTACCTATGAGGAAAAGCTGGCACGGCAGCATCCGCGGAATGTTCATGAATTCCGCCTTCATGAATGGGTGCCCGGCGGCGTATTCAGTGATGTGTGCCGGGATGATTTTCAGGTGCATACACTGGTTGAGACAGGACTTTACAGACTCCGTGTTCCTGTGTGGGAAAATCACCGGTTCAGCGCTCCCTGCGAAGCGGCCTGCCCTGCGGGTATTCCGACACAGAAACGATACGGATTGATCCGGGACGGTCATAGAGATGAAGCACTGCGCATGGTTTTGGCATATACACCGTTTCCCGCTTCAGTATGCGGTTATTTATGCCCCCATCCATGCATGCAGGCATGTACAAGGGGCCAACTGGATGAGCCTGTGCGGATTGCCCTGTTGGGACGGGATTCGATCAAGACGGAACCGGATCCGTTTCAGCCGTCTACAGGCAAAAAAATTGCAGTGATTGGAGGCGGTGCGGCCGGTTTGTCCGCCGCATGGCAGCTAATCAGGCAGGGGCATGAAGTAACGGTTTACGAAGGAGATGCGCGTATTGGGGGAAAAATGGAGCAGGTAATTCCCAGAGATAGACTTCCTGCGGCTGTTTTGAAATCGGAATTGGACAGGATTGCCCGGGCTGGTGTGCATTTTGTCTGTTCTTATCAGGTTGATGAAGAACGGTTCAGACATATCCGGGAAAGTTTTGATGCGGTGATTGCGGCTACCGGAGGTCACAGAAAACGGCCTCTTACCTGCAGCGGTGCAGAGCATGCTGTTGATTGTCTGGCTTATCTGTCGGCGGTCAACCGGGGAGAGAAGCCTTACACGGGACGGCATGTTGTGGTGATCGGAGCAGGAGATTCAGGAATGGATGCAGCCAGAAGCGCCTATCAGATGGGAGCGCAGCAGGTGATCTGTCTGGCACGGAGTGTGCCCCGTGCATCAGACGGAGAGCTTAGTTATATTTTGAAACGGGGCGGAAAGGTGATGTCCCATTTTCAGCCGGAGGAAATTACCGGAGAGGGAGTCAGAAGTACAGACGGACGCATGGCGGAAGGGGATATGGTGATCCAGGCCATTGGCGAAGAACCGGTATTGGACTATTTGCTGCATCAGCCGTCTCTGCCTTTGTATCAGGGACTGTGGCTGCGTCCTCACAGGGACAGTTCTGTGCTTCCCGGCGTATTTGCGGCCGGTGATGCCGTCCGGCCCGGACGTTTGGTGGATGCGGTGGCGTCAGGAGCCCGGGCCGCACATTTCGCGGATGCTTATGTTATGGGTAAAATACCGTCGCCCTTTGAAAAGGCACCGGCCATTCCAACAGATCGAATTCATTCTGTGTTTTTTCAGCAGTTCCGGAGGGAAGAAATGCCTGAAACAGCGGAGGGGGATATTCTCCGCTGTATGAGCTGCGGTACATGCCGATCCTGTGATATCTGCATAGAAGCATGTCCCCGTGGAGCCATATCAAAGCATCAGCCACGGGAAGGAGATTTTGAACTGATATCAGATCCGGATTTATGTATTGGCTGCGGCATTTGTGAGGGGGTATGTCCCTGCGGAATATGGAAATTAAAAGCGAATCCTGTTCCCGTTGAAATGTACCGGAACTATACGCCTGTCAAAGGTTAGCGTGAAGAAGGCAGAAAGAATTCTCATATTATGAGATGATCAGGAGTTGCTTCCGTGAGTTGATTCCGGATGTGATTCCTTCCAGAGTTTTTCCGCTTCCGGGGTCCAGGCAGCGGCATAAGATACGCATTTCTGAAATAGATTGTCCGGTTGTTCAGGTGCCATTAGATCGGTTGAAGGAGCATGAACTTCTCGGATCATTTGTCCCAATATTTCCGGATTTTCCAACATGGGACAGGGACGGAGATGGTTATGGTTAAAAGGCTGACGCTTTTTGTATACCCGGAATAAAGGCTGACTAAGACACTCCAGAAGAGAATGATTCTTGATATTCATATTTGAATAATGGATAAATACACAGGGCTCCATATCTCCGTTTGAATTGATATGGCAGTAGCATCTTCCGCCGGCGATACAGCCGTTTACAAATTCCCCGTCATTCTGAAAATCCATAGGGAAAAGAAAACGTCCCTGTCCGTCAGGAGATGAACGGCGCACTTCCCGGATCCGGTGATATACATAAGCACGCTGGTCAGGTGTCGGCAGCAGAGCAGAAGCAGCATCCTGCCCCACAGGCATATAATGGAAGAACCAGGCAAAAAGGCATCCCCTGTCAATGAGAAGATTAAAAAAACGGTCACTCATGACGTCGGGAATGTTCTTTTTTGTATAACAGGTAGAAGAGCCAAACAGCATGCCCTGCCGGTGCAGCAGATCCATGGCTTTCATAACGCGGCGGAAGCAGCCTTTGCCCCGCCGGCTGTCATTGGTTTCCTCAAATCCTTCAATACTGATAGACAGGGCAATATTTCCAAGTGCTGTCATTTCCTGTACGTTTTCCGGATTGATCAGAGTGGCATTCGTGAACAGCATGAACTCACAGCAGGGATGGGAAGCAGCCAGTTTCCGGATATCATTCCAGCGCGTCATGGGTTCTCCGCCGGTCATCATATAAAAGTAAATTCCCATATTTTCACCCTCTGATATGATTTGGTCCAGCGTTTCATAGGAAATATCCAGGGTATGGCCGTATTCTGCCGCCCAGCATCCTGTACAGTGCATGTTGCAGCGGCTTGTCGGATCCATCAGGATAATCCATGGAATATTTATTCCATATTTTTCTGATAGACTGAGTGTTTTTTGACGTCCTAAAAAAGCAGCTTGAAATCCCCCGTTCAAAGCGGCTGTTTTGGCTACACGGGGATGGACAGACTGAAGCGCATGCAGGGCAAAACGGGCCCACCGGCCATTTTCCTTCAGTTGCTTGCGGGCCTGTACGTAAATATCTTCCCCGTAAAAAGATCCAAGGAACTTTTCACTCATATCTACCAGATGGAGCATGTCCGAAGTCCATTTTTCCTGATCGTTTCGATGCGCAATGATTTGATCTGCCAGAAGGGCAAATCCTTTCCGTTCGGCCATATGCAGGAAGCTCATAATTGTCTCACTCCTTATAATGGAATCAACACCAGCAGATTCTCCGAAGAATAAAGCATAGGGGAGAATATTGAATCTGTTCAAATGCAGAAGATATAAATCAGCAGCGACATTTCCTCCTTTTTGCAGAAATTTTGAGTTTAACATACTTACTGAAATAATGAATAATAATAATAAAGTTAAATAAAAAGTAATTAAAAACAAATATGAAATCAATCTACTAATTTAAATATAATACCTTGACAGATGAGAGTCAATCCCCGAAGATCCATGTATGACAGGATTTTTCTTTTTAAATGATTAAGATCATCGCTTTAAAAGCCGGAAAGAGTAGGAAATATGGTATAATATAAAGAATATTTTAAAGGAAAATATAAGGAGCAGGTGACATCATGAAATCAAACGGATTGGTGACAGATTTATATCAGATGACAATGACACAGGGGCTGATGCGTATTGGCATGCATGAGAAAGAGGTAGTTTTTGACAGGTTCTACCGAGAAAATCCTTTTCAGGGAGGATACACTGTTGTGGCTGGTCTGGCGCATTTGATCGATTTCATACAAAACTTCCGATATAAGAAAGAGGATATTGATTATCTGCGGAGTCTGGGGCTGTTTGATGAGGCCTATCTGACCTATTTATCACGATTCCGGTTTCATGGGGATATTTATGCTATGCCGGAGGGGACTGTGGTTTTTCCGGGGGAGGTTCTTCTGCGTTTTCATGGAACAATTACAGAGGCTATGCTCCTGGAGACAGGTTTGTCAATGATTTTGAATCATGAGAGCCTGATTGCCACAAAGGCCAGAAGGATCCGTTCTGTGGCACCTCATGATACGCTTATGGAATTTGGCCTGAGACGGGCACAGGGACATTCAGCCGGGCTGTGGGGAGCCCGTGCGGCTATGATTGGGGGATTTGACGGTACGAGTAATGTGGAGGCAGGGAAAAGGTTTGGCATTCCTGTTTTGGGGACCATGGCGCACAGTTGGATTATGAGTTTTGATTCAGAGCTGGAAGCTTTCAGGGAATATGCCCGGCAGTATAAAAATCCTATTCTTCTGGCGGATACTTATCATGCCCTGGAATCAGGGGTTCCCCATGCAATACAGGTATTTCGGGAACTTCGGTCGGAAAACCGGCTTCCCCGGGTATACGGTATACGTCTGGACAGCGGCGATTTGGCCTATTTATCGCAGAAGGCCAGTCAGATGATGACGGAAGCAGGGTTTCCCGATGCGGTTATTGCGGGTTCCAATGATCTGGATGAATATACTATTCAGTCGCTGAAACAGCAAGGATGTACAATGACATCCTGGGGGGTGGGTACCCGCTGTATTACGGCGGACGGTTCTCCTTCTTTAGGCGGTGTCTTTAAAATGTGCGCCAGAGAAGAGAACGGTCATTTCATTCCAAAAATGAAAATTTCCGATAATACATCGAAAATAACAAATCCCGGCATTAAGAATGTTCTCCGCTTTTATCATAAGGAAACAGGCAAAATGATTACGGATTTAGTATGTCTTGCTGGTGAGAAAGTACCTTCCGGGGGCGATTATATACTTGTGACGGAATCCGCCCGGTGGCGCCGTAAGGTGTTAAGGGCAGATACATACCGATCTGTCTCGATGCTCAGACCGCTGTTTCAACATGGATGTCCCGCTGAAGGGGCAGATGTGACACTTCAGGAGACGGTCGATTATGCTTCTCATCAGATGAATACACTGTGGCCGGAATATCTTCGCCTGATGAACCCGGATATCATGGAAGTCAATCTGTCAAGACCGCTGCAGCAGTTAAAGGATCAGATTATCACAGATGCACTGGGCCATGGAATTTCAGACCTGTCATAAGGAGGCGGTATCGTGAACCATTATGCTGCAGCATTATTTCTTTCCCTAGGGATTTTATCTGTTATGCCTGCAGAGGCATCCGATATCATTCCCATCCAGGGAGGTCTGTCCGTACCGGCAGCGGAGGGGCTGCAGATATGGAATGCAGACCGGTCCTATTTGGGCTTGAAACTGCGGGCACTTTTAGATTCTCCCGATGCTGCCGGCTTTGCAGCACGGAGAGTTATTTCCAATGGCTGGGTCAGAGAGGAAAATCGTGGAGAATTAACCCGGATTATAAGGAGAGTTTTGGGAAACAGCCGTTTTTCCCAGATCCGTCTGACGGATAAGGGGACGGTTTATCAGGCGGAGGCGGTGCGTTTTTTCATTTCTTATGAGGATGTGAAGTATCTGCAGGGGATGATCGTGGAGCCTGTGCCTTTTCAGAATATCTGTTTGGAAGATGTTGAAAAAAATGGATATTACGGTAACGGAAACAGAGGATTCTATGTACAGCAGAGGAGGCCTTGGGCTGCCGGTAAATCCCGGACTGGTGTTTCGTATAAAAAAGCTTTTGTGAAGGGACAGATCTTTTGTGAGGGCCTGGTTTTCCCTGTACAGATGCTGATATACTCCTTTCCTGAGAGCGGAGGGGTTTCTTTCCTGGCAGTTGTCAGCGATGAAACGGCAGGGGAGCATATGATCAAGCTGCTGAATCAAAGCGTGTCCAATGCGGAAAGGAGTGCTTTATGAGTATCTGGAAAGTGACTGCGGCCGTTGTCTGCGGGATCTTGTTCTTTACAGGCGGAGCGGCATGGGCACAGGCATCTATTCCGTCAGATGGGAAGCTGAAGGATGGCGCGGTGCAGCCCTGGTATGAGCAGGAAGCGGGCAGAGAATATCTGTCTGCTGCTGTATTTCCTCCGCATATGTCATATGTGCCGCTGCGTGGGAATAGCGGCGGACAAGCGCTTCCGGTAGGACAGCTGCGGGAAAATACAGAGGGAAAAATGGTTTCTGCCTGGGCGGCAGGACTAAAGCTGTCTGACGGAGAGGCGGCCATACTGAAAAAATTTCTTTCTGGAGAAACTGTTCCGCGGGGAGCGGAACAGCTTCAGGACCGTATTCTCCGCTTTACGGAGGCTATCCGGGAGCAGGGCGGTGAAAATATTCCTTTTAATTGGGCTTCAATTAAAGTGTCGGATTTTCATCGGATTCAGCTTCTCCGCCATGGCAACCGGTATGCGCAGGCGGCCTCGGCCCGTATATGGCTGGTGTCAGAAGGATTTGTACTCCCGGAATTTGTCAAGCTGTATTTGTTTCCCAGAAATGGCCAGTTTTATATACTGGCGGTAATGAGTTCTGACGGGGAGCGGAGATTCGTGGAGGCAGCTTCGGATAAACTGGTTTTTTCATTGACGGACAGCCGTACAGCAGAAGAAGACCGTGTCCGCGCAGAGGAGGTAGTCCATGTTTCGAAAAGTTAAAAAAAGAATTATTTATGCCGCTGTCTGT
>ENA-OQIN01001035-OQIN01001035.1-human-gut-metagenome-genome-assembly--contig:-NODE-1035-length-11644-cov-3.372525_pt1 | contig 11644 bp, 7 predicted proteins | sample MGYA00242581_ERZ504746 | MGnify/ENA primary metagenome ERZ504746 (study PRJEB26092, sample SAMD00036436) | human gut metagenome | host: Homo sapiens | study: EMG produced TPA metagenomics assembly of...
TATAAGATGGAGAAGGCAGGGAAATACTTCCGCAAGGTGAGCCGGTGGTTCCCTTCCTCCCAGACATGCAGGTGCTGTCAGCGCTAAAAAACGTTATTTACCGACAGCCCCCTCCTCCAACAGAATTCCTGTATAGTTCACAAGTCCTGCTTTTGAACCAACGGCATTGGTTGTATTCATGAAAAAAGCCGGCTTTCACCGACTTATTTTAAACCCCTGGTCGACAGCATCGTACCATTCATCCATTTCATCAAATGAGGGATATGGATATGCTGTAACGATACGAAAAGAAGTATAGTTATCCTTGCATATTACAAGTCTTACAGAGGAGGCCGGATGCATTTGGTTCCAATCCGTTCCCATTGCGATTCCTTCGGCAATAGGCGCTGAAAAAGTGTAATCCAGCTCTAATTCCTGAGCAATCCTTTTATTTTGGATATATTTCTCTACATCCTCCCGATCCTCCCAGAGTATCTCTTTAACACAGGAAATCAATGTTTCTGCTGAGAAAAACATACAGGCATATACAAAAGGTTCCTCTTGCATAGACTTAACATTCTTCTTTAACTTGGCGATCATATGTGCTTTTCCAGTCCAAACATGCTCTTTTACTGCGTGTTTGCAGCCATAAATACCCATGTTCTCTACACAGAGATTTTTAATATTATTTTCTAATTTCGTCATCTTATTTCTCCTTAAGCAGGACAAAAAAAGACCGACCAGGTTCTGGTCAGTCATGCTACAACAAGCTACTTATAAACTATGGTGCTGCTAACACCTAGTTCCCTTTTAAGTGCGGCGCATCTTATTGGATTACTACTCTCCTCCTCTGTCACGAATGTAACACCCTCTTCCTTTGAGCGTTTTTCGCAGGCAGCACGTTTGATCAACTTATGAAAAGAATTACTCGACATGTAGATATTACAATAATCCTTTCCATCAGCACATTGAAAGCTGTAATCTAAGGATCTGCGATCCATAATGCGGCGCAGATACGGTTTCAGTTCTGGACTGACCAGATATCGTTTCATTTTGCATTCTCCTTTCGTCATTTGATTACTGACAATATGTCAAAGAAATAAGATGGATAAAAAAGTCCCTGGCAGCTATCAAAAATAACAGCTGTCAGGGAACTAACACCTCGAAGTGAGGAAAGAATATACCACTCGAAGTGAGCTTTTTTCGATATATCCTTTTTGTGTTATAAGTATTATATACCGCAAATTGAAACTGGTCAATTCTGATACGAAAATAAGATCCTTTTTTTGAGCAGCTCTTCAGATATTTTCAACCCATGCAAAATTTTCAGCCGGCCATCCCAAAATACTTCCTCTATGGGTATCAGAACATACTTTTTCTAATACAATCATAGAGACTTTTCTTTTTGAAATTATCGTTTTGCATCAACCTAATACTATTTTGGCTCAGAATCTTGTCTTTTAAAGACGACGTGAGCATAAATTCTGGATCTGTGAGTACAAGAGCCATTTCAGTTTTTGTACATCCTCTGGTTTTAACATACCAATCCCGCATATGTTGGCTTAAGTCAGAATCTTTCCCTTTGATACTCTTTGCGACTTCCATCAAATCTTCCTCTCCGCTACAGAAAAACCAGTCAGCAATAACTTTAGAGACATACTCTTCTGGAATGCTGCTAATTCTTTCTTCGATTGTTTTTAATATTTCTTTTTTCCTTTCTTCTGTCATATCAATTAACCCCCAGTATTATTTTTGAGTATGCCGTATAGTAGGATTTATAAGCTTCCTACACGAAGACTTTAAATTATCTTTTTCTTTCTGGATTTAATATGAAAAATAATATTTTTCAGACAAAAAGAAAGACCAGCCATTTCAGGCTGATCTCCCTCCAGCAGAATTACTGCTTATTTCTTTTTCCGTCTCATGACGAAAACTGCGATTGCGGCTACTGCCACGATTCCAAGACCGATTCCCGCATACATGCCTGCATGGTTCACAAGTCCTGTCTTTGGTCCAACTGTGTTGGTTGTATTATCACTGCTGTCAGCTCCCGGTGCCGGGGTTGTGCTTGGAGCAGGTGTCTCACTCGGAGACGGATTCTCGGCGATGGATACGCTTGCATTTGCAGCTACCTCATCTGCATCATCTGCGGATGCAACGGCTGTATTTCCAACCATCTTTCCTGCAAGACTGGAGTCAGATACGACTGCCTGGTAAGTGATCTTTAAGGTGGAACCATATGCAAGATCTGTATTTGTATTTACTACAAAACCGTTATCCGCTTTGGTTACATCTGCCTTGATAGACTTACCGTCTAATGTTGCCTGGATTCCTCCAACTTTCATACCTGTGGTATCAAAATTGTCGCGAACGACAACATTCTTCGCCGTCTGATCTTTCTCTGTCTCTTTTACAGTCAATGTATAGCTGAGTGTATCTCCTACGGAAGCACTGGAGAGGTTAACGCTCTTATCAATAGATAATGCCGGTTTCTCCTCTTCTTTCGTATTTACAGTAACACCATGGTCAGCATCAACCGGATCCATGTTATCAGAAGAGATCACTGCAGTATTCTTAACTGTCTTTCCTGCAAGACTTTCGTCTGCAAATCTGACACTGTAAGTTACCTTCAGGATCTGTTTTGCAGCAAGATCCTTGCCTGTTTCCATTGTGAAGCCGTCATCTGTTACACTTAATTTCTTAGGTGTAAAGAGCTGGTCATCCAGATATGCCTTAATGCTGCTCTCATCGATCACACCCTTATTATCTAAGGCATCTTTGATCACTACATTTACAGCTGTATCTGCAGAAGTTGTCTTGCCGATCAGAGTATATTTTACAGTATCACCAACATTGATCTGGCTGTGATCACCGATCTTTGTAAGGTTCAGTCCGCCTGTTACAGGTTTATCTGAAGGAACTTCAACGATCTCTGTGTCATTGCCCGGATTCATATTGTCACTGCTTACTACCGCTGCGTTCTTGATGGACTTGCCTTTCAGCTTGTCGGAAACAACCTTCATGTCATAAGTGACTTTCATTACCTGACCAGGCTTTAAGTCTTTTCCGGATGTTACGGTAAATCCGTTTTCAGTTACATCCAGACTCTTCGGAGCGAACTCAGAATTGTCAATGTAGCAGTGTACGGAGCTTCTGTCGATAGATACATATTTTGCATATGCAGAATCAACAGTATCCTTGATCACTACGTTCTTGGCTGTATCTGTTCCGGAGTTGACCTTAGCTTCCAGAGTGTAAGATACGGTATCACCAACGGATACTTTGGACTGGTTTGCCTTCTTGCTGATGGTCATTCCGCCTTCAACAGGATCATCTGTTTTAACCTTTACGGATTCTTTGTCCTTAGCAGTGTCCATGTTGTCACTGGATACGGCAGCGATGTTCTTGAAGGTCCTGCCTTTCAGGGTATCATCTTTTACCTTAACATCATATGTGACTTTCATGACCTGTCCAGGCTTCATATCCTTGCCGGATTTCAGTGTGAATCCTGTAGAGCTGATGCTTAAGTCTGCACCATGGAACTCAGAGTCATCCAGATAGCTTCTGAAGGAATCTTTCACGATCTCAAGATGCTCGAACAGGTCTGCATCCAGGGTATCAGTGATGACTACGTTCTTAGCTGTTTCCTTACCGGAATTAACAGTTGCTGACAGTGTATAGGATACAACGTCTCCAACAGAGACTTCGTTCTTGTTAGCTGTCTTTGTGATAGTCATTCCGCCAACGCCAGGTTTATCCGGAGTATCCGGTTTATCCGGCTTATCCGGTTTATCCGGTGTATCCGGTGTATCACCATCTCCTACATGAACGGTATGCTCATCATCAGATGGGTTCGTATTATCACCCCATGTGGTAGCGATGTTTGTTACATCTCTTCCGTCTAAGGATGCCTCCTCGAATACAACATCATATGTTACATAGATCGCATGTGTTCCGGAAAGATCATGTTTTGTCTCAACAACAAATCCGTTATCCTTTTCCTGAACATCAACTTTCAGCTCTTCGTTATCGTAGTAGGTGCGAACAGTTCCTGTTACCAGGTGTGCGCCCTTCTGTTTCATAACATCTTTGACAACTACATTCTTGATAGTTCTTGACTGGTCAGCAGCAGTAACTTTCAGAGTGTATTTACCAACATCCCCAACTTTGTATTTTGTCTTGTCACTGGACTTCGCAATGATCAGTCCTGCATCACCGACAGTTACTCTGTTTGTATCAGTTGGCTCATCACCCGGTACAGTAGAATCATCTTTTGTCAGGGCGACATTCTTGATCTGCTGTCCCTCAAGTTCTGCATCCTTGAAGAGAACATCGTATTTCACAAGGATCTCTTCACCGTATTTCAGGTTTGTATTTGTATACAGGGTATACTCGAAGTCTTTCGCTACGAGCTGTACATCCTCGATCTCTTCCGGTTCTTCTGCACCCTCTCTGAGGATGTATGCCTTGATGGAATCTTTCTGGATGTAAGCACCCTTCTTCTGCAGTTTATCAGCTACAACAACATTTCTTGCAACTGCACCTTCCACTTTCTGTTTAACGGAAACTGTGTAATGTCCAGTCTCACCTACAGAATAGTTCATCTTGTCAGATGATTTTTCAATGGAAAGCTTTCCACCGTCGATATATACAACATTCTGGTCTTTGACCCATCTGGTATCAGTATAGTGTACTGTTTCATTTGTATTTCTGAATGCTTCATGTGTCCATGTATTGTCTGTCTGGTCATCCAGTGCAAACTTGGTTACACGAACCTGGGCTACATTGAGGATCATTGCTTCCTGTGGTGCATCTGTTACAGTTACAGCAAAGGAAACGGTTTTCTCCTCTCCAGCCGGAAGGGATTCGATTACAAATGTAGCATAAAGCTTGTCATTAAGAGTTCTGGTGCCTGTGATCACACCGTCCTGCTCTTCACTGGAAGCATATTCCGTATATTCAGGGATCATATCCTTTACAAGGACATTCTTCATGTCATCGTTGGATGTGTTCTTGACATTGATGGAATAATTGATGGTATCTCCGTTCTTAACCACGGAACCTGTTGCAGGATCTGCGGACTTGTAAACTTCAAGACCATTAGCCAGTTTGATCGGACTTGGTGTTTTGGTTTCCACTCTTAAGTTGTCACATGTAGCTCTGGCAACATTAAGGATGTCTTTACCAGCAAGAGTCTCAGCCTCAAACAGAACATCATAATTTACAGTAAACTGTTCTTTATATTCCAGGTCATGACCTGTTGCGATCGCATAATCCGTATCGGAATGCTCGATCTCTGCATCATCCATGAGTTTGCCTGCATCATTGTAGATCTTGATAGATCCGTCAACGATCTTGGCTCCCTCTACCTGAAGTGCGTCCTTGATAATCACGTTACGTGCAGTTGTGCCCTTTTCTGTATTGGAAACAACTACGGTATAATGACCGGTTTCTCCTACTTTGTAGGATGTCTTATCGGATGTCTTTTTGATTTCAAGTCCAGGAGTCTCATCTACAATGTGGACACAGTTGTCCTGTCTCTCTTCCTCAGTATTCTCACCTTTTGCAGTTGCAACGTTTACGATATCCTGATCATGAAGGGATGGATCTGTGAAGACTACTGTATAGAATACTTCCAGCTTATCTTCGATTGTCAGGTCTGCTCCTGTATTGATCACGAATGCATTGTCTGCTGTCTGCTCGATCTCAGCACCGTCAAGTTTCTCTCCGTTCAGGCGGACATTGATCTTGGAAATCTTCATGCCTTCCTTTTCGAATGTATCGGTAACAACTACCTGTTTTGCAGTGATGTTGTCGCGAAGTTCACGGATTGTCAGTTTGTACTGAGCCTTTTCACCGACCTGATATTCTACTTTATCGGATTCCTTAACAATGTCAAGGGCTGGTCCGTAAACAAGAACCTCATGCTCATCCTCTACAGGGATATTTTCCTTGGAATTGGCAGTTACGGTGTTATGGATACTCTGTCCTGCAAGATCCTCATCTGTGATCTCTACGGCATATTCAAGTGTCAGTTTGGATTCTTTGTCGATTCCTAACGGGTTATATTCACCGTTCTGGAAGTATCCGGAGTCACCCTTCTCATCATCAGCCTTGGACATATCAACTGTGGTATATCCGGATTTATTGTTGATCAGGTTGCGTCCTGTGTTTACAGTAAATGTGTTGCCATTTACTTCAACACTTTCCGGCTCGATCTTGTTACCGTCTTCGTCGATCAGGACGATGGACTTTTTCTGAAGTTTTACTCCTTCAGTGTCGATAACATCAGTGATCGTGATGTCTCTTGCAAGGCATCCTGCCTGTTCCTGAGTTACGTCTACCTGATATGTGACAGTGTCACCAACCATGTATTCATAACGGTCGGAATCTTTGATCACCTTGAGTTCTGGACTGTTGATCCAGATTCTCTCAGAATCTTTTACTTCACTTGCATTATCAGCAGCAGCTTTTCCTGTATTGATAATTTCATATCCGTTTAAGATAGAACCTGGTGTGCAGTGATATGTGATAACAACCGGTGTTGTTACGTTGTTAAGAGTATCGCCTGTTGTACAAGGAAGGTTATCAATAGTAACCTGGAAGCCACCGTTTACACGCTCAACATTGTAGTTGACTGGTTCTACGGATGTCTCATTGTAATGGTCAGGATCTAACTGGTTTGCAGGATCGTCTGTTCCGGCTACCGGGTTCACATATGTTTCCGGAACACCTTCAACAGTAATACTGCTCTCATCCAGTTCCATACCTACAGGAATGGTTGTATCGGAAATTACTACGTTTCTGGCAATGGAACCTTTCTGGTTATTGTTAACTACCAGTTTGTATTCAACATCATCACCAACGCGGAACTCATATCCTTCACGTCCGTCCTGAGCATCCTCTTCTCCGCCTGCAGCATACTTATTTACCATCTGTTTATCAATAGATAAAGCAGCAGTGTTAATATATGCCTCAGCATCATCTGATTTCTCAATACCGTTTGTTGCGGATACAGTACCAACGTTTACACCTTCTGCTCCGTTTCCGGCTTCCAGTGCTTCGCAGGTAAATCTGATATTTACATCATTTCCTGCCGGAAGGTTGCTGATCTTTAATTCCCAGCCATTTCCAACCTGTGTCAGTTCTTTTGTGATAGGAGTTGTGACGGTTTCATTCCATAAGGATTCATCCACGTCATTTGTCTTATCTGCTGTTCCGGCTACATGGTCGTCAAAGCTGTCCGGGATTCCTGTAACAGTCATTTCCTCAGCAGGAGTCGGTTCATGTTCTTCTGGATTAGTTGCATCCGGAAGATCTGTATCACCAGTTCCATCCTGATCTCCATTCAGTTCTGGAAGATCAAGGTCTGTATCACCATCAGAATCTGTTCCGTCCTCATCCAGGTCAATGCCTGCATTTGCAAGGATCTCATCTTCTGTCATGGACTGTTCCGTATCATTATCAAGAGCTGCTAACTGTTCATCGATCTCATCCTCTACGGATTTGGATGTATCACCTGTCTGTACATCTACAGAATCAAAATCAAGTTTGAATCCTGCAGGGATGTCTTTATCAGTGATGATCACGTTACGTGCCACTGTTTTGCCTGCGGCACCGATCTTCTCTTTCTCACCTTCATCAATGTCTGCATATTTTTCGTCATCGGCAAGATCCTGTGTACCCTCGTCATTCACGTTCTTGACTGTGATATTGAACGGTACATGATCACCTACCTGCCATTCGTATGCATCGGATGTTTTCTCGATGTCAAAGTAAGCGGTGTTTACATAAACTTCTGCATCATCCTGTGCGGTCTGCGGTTCCTGATTTTCATCAAGGCTTAAGAAATTGTCTGCTGTTGCAGATACAACGTTCTGGCTTTCCACACCGTTTGCTGCTTTTGTTGCAATACAGCTGAATGTAATATTCAGAGGCTGTTTGGATGTAAGGTATTTCGCATTGATTGTCCAGCTGTTTCCATCACTTGTGACTTCCACATTGTTGTCTCTCTCTTCTGTTGCAATGGTTGTTGTTCCATCTACAACCGGCCATCCGATAGATGTATCTTCGCCACCCATCTCGATCGTCGGGTCACCCTGAAGCTCCAGTCCCTCTGGAATATCAATATCGGAAACTTCCACATTCTGTGCGATCGTATAGTCTGCAGTATTCTTTACGCTTACTGTATAATTCACAGTATCGCCTACTTCATACTCATAACGGTCAGCTACCTTATCAACAGTAAGAACCGGGCTGTTTACCCATACTTCTGCGCTGTCGGAAGCAGTAATGCTGCTGCCGTCATCATCCGTAAAGTTATCTGCCTCAGCTGTTACAGTATTGATCCAGTCCTGTCCATTAGAATCCGCTGTTGCGATGCACTTGAATGTGATCTTGATTGACTCATTGTACTGCAGTAACGGACATGTCAGGATCCATCCATTTCCCTCTTCAGTAGAAGACATTGAAGGAATGGTTCCGCTGTTCGGTCCGGATACTTCCCATCCATTGTTCACCAGTTTCAGGCTTGAAGGGATATCAGTATCTTTTACGACAACATTTGTTGCATATCCATCCTGTTTTGTCTGAGTCACCTCAACAGAGTAAGATACTTCATCTCCGACTTTCCAGTCGTCATATTTTGCATCTTTTTCCACTGTCAATTTAGACTTGATCTCATCAGTTACCCAGCACTCCTCAGAATCCAGCTGTGTTGTTTCCTTAGCATCTTTGACATGATACCGTACAGTAGACGCATTCGGAACATAGAAGGTATATCCTGTGTTCTCCGGATCATTTGCGATCCATGGTGCCATAAAGGTATAAACATCTTTTGTCTTGATTCTGTGTACAGTAAGGCGAACCATAAACTCCTGATCAGCTTTCTTGAAGTCACTGGACTTCATATAGTCAGCTTTTGCAGAAGCGGTAATAGTCTGACCTTTAATCGAGAGATTAAAGTCATTGGACACGTTCGTGCCATCCTTATCAGTAATAGTGATATGATGAGTATCATCAATTGTCAAACAGTCTTCCAGAGTATCCACGATCTCGTAGGAATCTGTTTCAGCTCCCGGACCTGCTGTCTTGATCAGATAATCGTAATCATCATAATCGTTGATCTCAAAGGCATCTTCCGGGGATGCAGCTTTGTATGCATCATCGTAAGAACCGCCCTTCTGGACTACTACTTTCTCGATTGAAGGATCGTTTGGTTCTGGATCCCCACCTGGAGTAGGAGTTGGTGTAACAGGAATAGTATTAATTAAAGACTCTGCTGTATACTCGAAATAATGACCAGAGATCATACCCGCTTTATTTTTATTCCAGCTATAACACGTATTCGCGGGCATACCCCACTGTTTGTTATACTCCGTATCATGTACAACTTTATTGGGCTGACCGGCACGGAACCACATAATAAAAGTTGGGCTTCCTGTTAATAATGCCTGAACCCATGATTTTTTTTCACTAGGGGAAGTTGTTTCATCACTTTTTGAAACATACCAACCATCCTGTTCAGTGATAAACTTTGAACCTTTGAGTTTATATACGTCTAAGTCACCCTTCTGATTTCCTGCAATCTTTATTGCCTGTCCACCATCAATATCCCTGATAGTAATATAAGAAGTGAGTTTCTCTACCTGTCCAGCTGGGATATCTTCTGAACCATTGTCCTCTGTCCATTTAGACCAGGTAAAACTACACTGTACATTTTTTAATCCGGAAATACCAACAGACGACTTCTTTGTGTCAATATAAATATACGGACACTCTGGCTTTGTGGTAATCTTAGAATACTGTTTGTCCCTTGTACTACTATCAGCCATATACCAGATATAACCATCAGACTCGTATTTTTCAACACGCATGGTCAGGTTGTAATACTGCTTGTTTTTCTTGTCATATCCGGCCTTGTAATAAGTAATAGTTGGATGAAATTGGTCTTTACGAACAGTCCACTGCTTGCCGTCAAAAGTTGCAAAACCAGATTTTGTTCTGATACGCAGAAATCTTCCGGATTTGTCTTTCCATAAAGAACCATTCTTATTTTTATCAAAATCATCATTTGTCGAATAACCGGATATTTTTTCCGGAGTAGGATTAATTAAAATATCTCTTTCTGGATTATACGTTCTCAGAGCTGAGAGCTTTGTTCCGGAAGAGATCTCCTGTAATGGATAACTGTCTGCAGCGGAAACACTTACTGCAGAAGTTGGGATATACCCAATAATGGTACTAAGTACCATAAGAAGAGATGTAAACAAGGAAATCACCTTATTACACAGCGCGCTTTTCTTCTTTCTTTCCATAAAGAGCTCCTTTCAAAAAAATAAGTTTCACTTTTCCGCCAATAAATCGTACCGGCGGCGACTTATTTCCCCAAAGGGCTCCCATGGCAAACGCAGTTTTGTCATGTGGCGGTGAGCCAGTTTTATGTCTCATCCGCCGGAACCTCCTTTCCTATTTTCTCATCCTCAATCGGGACATACATAATATGAAAAAAAAATAAAAAAATGTTCATAGCCGAAATCTTCATATCAGCATTTGCTTTTCTAATTAATAGAAACCTGATAAAAGAACTTTCATATCGGCCATGCCATTTATTCCGCAAGTTTCTATCTGTCCTTAATCGGATATTTTTAATATGAAGAAAATGAAAAATAAGTTCATAACCTCTGATACTCTACACTACATGTTGTTTCATTCGAAAAAGTGAATTCGAATTCACTTTTTTACTTAATGATTCTTCAGAAGCATTACATCTTCTCAATTTTCTACATCGAAAGTATAAGATAATTTATAATAATGATATTTTTGTACGAAAAAATGCGTCGTTGAATTCTGAAAGCAATAATGCTATCATTTTAATATATATAGAAGATTTGTTTTTTGCCTGATTATAAGCAAGAACAATATAAAACATTACATTTACAGAAGAGGAAAAAGAATTGTATACTTGGGATAAGATTATAACAAATGAGCTAATCGATAAAACAAATGATTTTTTTAAGAAATATGACATATCCAAAAATTGTGATAATATTAACGAGGGGATACAAATTATTACAGACTCGCTATGTAATACTCAATATCCAGATTTACAAAACAAAGCAGGCAAATTCGACATTGAAACAAAGAAGATTGTATTAAGAGATTCCAAAGTCACACAGCGATTATTCCTGCACGAATATGTTCACAAAAAATCTGTAAAGCATAGATTATTCAGGGAAGATTATTTAGGAATTGAATCTAACTCAAGTTTTCGCAATCTAAATGAAGCAATTACAGAAAAAATAACATGTGAAATATTAGATCTTCCAGAAACAGAACAAGCTCTTCATCCGTATTTTTCGATGTTTATCGCAATAGACGAATTGACCAAGCTAATCCCCTGGCATAAAATTGTCCAGTCATATTTTTCAAATGATATCAGAATATACAAAAAAACACTTGGTAAAGACTTGATTCCATTTTTAAATGATGTTGATACATTATTAAAGAATTATCCAGCACTGTATCCAAACGATAAGAATAAATTACAAACTTATCAGAAAGCTCGCAATGATATTATTAGAATCATAGAGACTGTGAGAAAAAGTCTGTAAATAAGATTCTTCTATGATATGCAAGGGTGGCAAGCCTGAAAATCAGGCTTCTC
>ENA-OQIN01001038-OQIN01001038.1-human-gut-metagenome-genome-assembly--contig:-NODE-1038-length-11564-cov-3.808914_pt1 | contig 11564 bp, 11 predicted proteins | sample MGYA00242581_ERZ504746 | MGnify/ENA primary metagenome ERZ504746 (study PRJEB26092, sample SAMD00036436) | human gut metagenome | host: Homo sapiens | study: EMG produced TPA metagenomics assembly of...
AGACCTGACATTTCAATCCACGCATCCCGCGAGGGATGCGACTAACTTCCACAATTTTTTCTCTCTGTCCCATTTGATTTCAATCCACGCATCCCGCGAGGGATGCGACGATATCGTAAATCCCTTTCCAGAAGGATTCTAGTATTTCAATCCACGCATCCCGCGAGGGATGCGACGTAGCCTTTGTCGCTGTATCCGCATTTCCAGTCGTGATTTCAATCCACGCATCCCGCGAGGGATGCGACAATCAGCCTGAACATGCATAATCCATGGCGCATTATTTCAATCCACGCATCCCGCGAGGGATGCGACAGGAAGAATTAAGTGATTATCAGATGTCAGCATGATTTCAATCCACGCATCCCGCGAGGGATGCGACGACTGCACCGGAAGCAGCACGGCTATGGGGGATATATTTCAATCCACGCATCCCGCGAGGGATGCGACAACATGGATATAAGTACATCAACGCTGTATGAGTGATTTCAATCCACGCATCCCGCGAGGGATGCGACCTTTCTTTCCAGCAGTTCTATTCCCGTCAAGGTAATTTCAATCCACGCATCCCGCGAGGGATGCGACGGTGTCGACCATGTAAGATGATGGATTCCACCATAATTTCAATCCACGCATCCCGCGAGGGATGCGACAAGAGAACAGGGTTTAGAAAAACATGCTGTAAGATTTCAATCCACGCATCCCGCGAGGGATGCGACGGATTTGATCTTTCAGAAGGGGCAGAGGCTGCTATATTTCAATCCACGCATCCCGCGAGGGATGCGACTCCTGTAATACGTCTGATTTCTTCGCCGTCTTTGTATTTCAATCCACGCATCCCGCGAGGGATGCGACGGACAATATCCGTAAAACGGCAATGGGCACGTATATTTCAATCCACGCATCCCGCGAGGGATGCGACACCATTGATGGTATGAAAAGAGTGTTCGGCGCAGGATTTCAATCCACGCATCCCGCGAGGGATGCGACGGCCCGTTTGCTGACGACTGGAGGAAATACATCAGATTTCAATCCACGCATCCCGCGAGGGATGCGACCATCCAGTAGACAGCTTTCTTCTCATCTCTTATCATTTCAATCCACGCATCCCGCGAGGGATGCGACGCCCTTTACTGTTATATCTATATAGCCCATTCGGATTTCAATCCACGCATCCCGCGAGGGATGCGACCTGCGCATGGTGTTCCATTGATGTCAGGATTCAAGACTGTCTTATTTCAATCCACGCATCCCGCGAGGGATGCGACGAGCTTTCGGAGTTCCAGCACTTTTTATATAACAAATTTCAATCCACGCATCCCGCGAGGGATGCGACGTGTCGGGAGCTCGGTTGTGCTGTCTTTAGTTCCGATTTCAATCCACGCATCCCGCGAGGGATGCGACGTGATGCGGTTTGACGGAGACTGGGAGATGTCCTATTTCAATCCACGCATCCCGCGAGGGATGCGACTGTGAACCAATAATATAATCACCGGTTAATGATGATTTCAATCCACGCATCCCGCGAGGGATGCGACCAGACAAGGATCATCCGGGGAGTAGAGTATTATCCATTTCAATCCACGCATCCCGCGAGGGATGCGACCCCTTCTGGAATTGTGGTGTGCCAGTTTTTGACAATTTCAATCCACGCATCCCGCGAGGGATGCGACGACGTAACAGGAATTGTGATATCGGCATCTCCTTTATTTCAATCCACGCATCCCGCGAGGGATGCGACAACTCCCGTTGCAATGAGTACCCCTGCATCCCATATTTCAATCCACGCATCCCGCGAGGGATGCGACAGGCGCACCAGAGTTTTCTTGATACTTTGAATAGATTTCAATCCACGCATCCCGCGAGGGATGCGACTTGCCTTTGTCGTCCGAGTAGTATAAGCCATTCGGATTTCAATCCACGCATCCCGCGAGGGATGCGACTTGCTGATGAGATAGCAAAGGTTATCAGGTCAACATTTCAATCCACGCATCCCGCGAGGGATGCGACGTAATCCCATAATACTGTGATATACAAGCTTCCATATTTCAATCCACGCATCCCGCGAGGGATGCGACGAAGACGCTTAAAGTTTCGTCATCCGCCGGTCGTATTTCAATCCACGCATCCCGCGAGGGATGCGACGCTCATATGGAGTATAACGGAGGAGATTACTATTGATTTCAATCCACGCATCCCGCGAGGGATGCGACCCGCTGATTCCTGCATCAGAGGCATAAGGTCAGATTTCAATCCACGCATCCCGCGAGGGATGCGACTGTCCGGTAGTGACCCCACTGTTACTTGCTTAATTATTTCAATCCACGCATCCCGCGAGGGATGCGACTGCAGAATGTTCCGCCGCAGGTCCTTTGCACAGTATATTTCAATCCACGCATCCCGCGAGGGATGCGACGTACGGTCGGCGCAAGCTAAGAGCCAATAAGTACATTTCAATCCACGCATCCCGCGAGGGATGCGACATGAGATGGCTGGAATCATTGGTATCCTGCGCCGCCTATTTCAATCCACGCATCCCGCGAGGGATGCGACTCAACAACAGATTGATATACAGACGTCAGCCACTGATTTCAATCCACGCATCCCGCGAGGGATGCGACATCTGCACCAGAGATTTTTTGCTGTCAGACTGTAATTTCAATCCACGCATCCCGCGAGGGATGCGACTATAAGTGTCAGACATCTTCTTCATCATGTCCGGATTTCAATCCACGCATCCCGCGAGGGATGCGACATGTACCGAGATTTACAGATAACGGATTGATGATTATTTCAATCCACGCATCCCGCGAGGGATGCGACAATGGAATTGGAAAAGGCATTAATAGGATTAATTATTTCAATCCACGCATCCCGCGAGGGATGCGACTAAGGAGATTGAGGTACTGTTTCTCCCCGTCGCTATTTCAATCCACGCATCCCGCGAGGGATGCGACGTGTGGCTCGCTGTCCTCAAACGTCATATTTTGTATATTTCAATCCACGCATCCCGCGAGGGATGCGACCTGATAGAACTCTTCCATAGATAAATTATCAAACTATTTCAATCCACGCATCCCGCGAGGGATGCGACCCCCCATAAGGGGGGTGTAGTCCCAATGCCCACAATTTCAATCCACGCATCCCGCGAGGGATGCGACCCGATGGGAGCGGAGGATATATCCTGCCTACGGTATTTCAATCCACGCATCCCGCGAGGGATGCGACAATCCTTTGCCACCTCTTATATTAATGGTACAAGGATTTCAATCCACGCATCCCGCGAGGGATGCGACCGCTTTTATCAGCCATGTATGGGTGTTTTCATCAATTTCAATCCACGCATCCCGCGAGGGATGCGACAATTTACAATTATCCCTAAAGTCATAGCTAATTGATTTCAATCCACGCATCCCGCGAGGGATGCGACCTGTCGAGCCAGATCGCTTATCACGGGCTGCTTAATTTCAATCCACGCATCCCGCGAGGGATGCGACCGCCATTTAACACTTCAACATAATAGATGTATTTAATTTCAATCCACGCATCCCGCGAGGGATGCGACTCGGATGGCGTACCGTCCTGATTTACTATAATAGGGTATTTCAATCCACGCATCCCGCGAGGGATGCGACGGCTGTGTCGCATCGCGGCGACGGCCACGTGGATTATTTCAATCCACGCATCCCGCGAGGGATGCGACGCCGGCAAGCCCGGGGATATGATCTCCGCAGCCTGATTTCAATCCACGCATCCCGCGAGGGATGCGACCCGGCAAGCCCGGGGATATGATCTCCGCAGCCTGATTTCAATCCACGCATCCCGCGAGGGATGCGACTAGCGCTGGGCTATGAACTTAACTGGAAATCCGGAATTTCAATCCACGCATCCCGCGAGGGATGCGACTGGAGCAAGTATTATACTACGTTCCAAAGCAAGAAATTTCAATCCACGCATCCCGCGAGGGATGCGACAACATTGCCCAACTTGAGATGTTCATAGTCAGATATTTCAATCCACGCATCCCGCGAGGGATGCGACTTTGTGGTGTCCGCAATTATATCCTTGCGCGGAGCAATTTCAATCCACGCATCCCGCGAGGGATGCGACTACCCACGATTAAGGGCAAGATTGAGCTGGAGGCATTTCAATCCACGCATCCCGCGAGGGATGCGACGATGGTGTCAGGGGTAACAGCGATCTCAGCGCTATTTCAATCCACGCATCCCGCGAGGGATGCGACGCTGCCGGAGGCTACGACTACGGTGACAGGGCCGTATTTCAATCCACGCATCCCGCGAGGGATGCGACGTCCTCGATGTAAGCGGCCGTCTGGACGTAATCGCCATTTCAATCCACGCATCCCGCGAGGGATGCGACTAGGCAAGCATTTTTTGTGACGCCTGCGTCAACCCATTTCAATCCACGCATCCCGCGAGGGATGCGACATCGGGACTCCTGCAGCGATTCGCCCAATCAATGATTTCAATCCACGCATCCCGCGAGGGATGCGACCTGACAACCTGGTGCCAGAGATTAAGGAGGATGCGATTTCAATCCACGCATCCCGCGAGGGATGCGACTAAAAATCAGTCTAGAGGCGGATAATATCCAGCTATTTCAATCCACGCATCCCGCGAGGGATGCGACTCTGGCGGATGTTATGACCGCCAGTGAGGCCGCAATTTCAATCCACGCATCCCGCGAGGGATGCGACTTGGAGCTCCCGCAGCAATACGCCCAATCAACGATTTCAATCCACGCATCCCGCGAGGGATGCGACTGCTGAGTATGGCGCGTCCGTCCCGGAGATTTTGGATTTCAATCCACGCATCCCGCGAGGGATGCGACACAGCGGCTATGGCAGCCCCCGCAGCGGCAAAAGATTTCAATCCACGCATCCCGCGAGGGATGCGACGCGCCCATGACGGGAGTGCATTATAGGCCATATCATTTCAATCCACGCATCCCGCGAGGGATGCGACGACATGATTCCGGTATCGGCCGAGGTCGTCAACGGATTTCAATCCACGCATCCCGCGAGGGATGCGACTTAACCCGGTAAAACCCATAAAACGAACTTTGTTATTTCAATCCACGCATCCCGCGAGGGATGCGACGGGTCAAGGCAAACCCGATTGTGGCAACGTATCCGATTTCAATCCACGCATCCCGCGAGGGATGCGACGGTGCCAGTGCGTATGACGCCGAGACCGCCACAAATTTCAATCCACGCATCCCGCGAGGGATGCGACTACACCGCCCCGGCTGTTGAGTGGAGAGGCCCGCATTTCAATCCACGCATCCCGCGAGGGATGCGACACGCCATTGGACACAATCAGAGATTTGCAGATGACATTTCAATCCACGCATCCCGCGAGGGATGCGACGGGGATTCGCTTTTCGACCTTTTTGATAATGTCTGATTTCAATCCACGCATCCCGCGAGGGATGCGACAATGGAGGATGTTGCCCTGATAGGTTTCTTCCCATTTCAATCCACGCATCCCGCGAGGGATGCGACTGCCTGTGCGACCGTGGCCACTGTATGCGGCGCAATTTCAATCCACGCATCCCGCGAGGGATGCGACGCCAACATCCCGGTCCGCCGTCCTCGCCCATTTATATTTCAATCCACGCATCCCGCGAGGGATGCGACAGTACTTTAGAATTACGCTGTTTTTATCGAATCTTTTTCTACATTTTCCGCGAACCTCCTTCCGATCAATTTTGATATTCCATAAAATCAGGGATTTCAGCCTCTGTATTTCATGTATGCTTATACTTCGCGCTATAAAATAAGCGGTCCGTTAGGATCATATGTCGGCTTGGCGCCAACATGAACAACCTTCCGTTGATAATGATTTCCCAAATTGTAAAATCGGAGACTGTCTTTTTCATCGTCAATCAGCCCCGACAATCGGTCTCTTAAAATGACATACTGCACTTCATCTAATGAACATTCAAAAACCGAATTCTGCACCCGCTGCCCGTGAGCCACACAGCACTTAGCCACCTGACGGAGACGTTTTCGCCCTTGGGCTGTTGTCGTATTTACATCATAAGTTACAAGAACCAGCATCATATTCACTTCCCCACAAATGCAGGATATCCTTCCATATCTCCCCGGATATACCGTGCCAGCAGAAGAGCCTGCACATAGGGAATCAATCCCCAATAGATTTTCTCCTGCAAAAACGGATGAATGATCATTGTCTGTTTTTTCTTCTGCCATTCCGCCAAAAGGATCCTCCGTCCGTCATCATTCAGCCAGACTGCCCCGTTTTCTTTTTTCTGAAAATGAGCAGGAATCATCAGCCTGTTATTGATCAGCGTAAGCACAAAACGGTCTGCATAAATACTGCGCAGTTCTTCCATGAGATCCAGAGCCAATGATTCTCTGCCTGGTCTGTCTCTATGCAGGAACCCCACATAAGGATCAAGTCCGGCTCCTTCCAGAGCCGATGCGCAGTCATGTGCCAGGATGGTATAGGTAAACGACAGCATGGCATTTACAAAGTCTTCCGGAGGTCTTTTGATCCGTCCACAAAAGTAAAAATACTTTTTATTCTGGAGAATCATCTGATCAAAAACAGAAAAATACAGCTGAGCGGCATTTCCTTCAATCCCCCGGAGTCCATCTGTATCAAGTGCTTTTTGTGCATCAGCTGCAGACCGGAGCAGCATCTGTATGACATAAGCAAATTTTCCCTGATCAACTGACAGAGGATGATCCCGTATCATGCGCATTAATACCATGCGGGCATTTAAAATCTTTCCCATAATGAAAAATCGGGCGATGCCGCAGCTGTCTGTATCACTGTCTGACAAGCGGTACTGCATTTTACGGAGCAGTACATTGCCCCGCACTGTCCCCGAAACACGTGCCAGGAACCGTCCGTTCATATCAAAAAAGCAGAATCCGATTTCTTTTTTTGCGCAGGCCCCCAAGAGTGCGGGACTGGCTCCCTTATAGCCGAAATAGAGAATGTTTTCCAAATTCAGCAGGGGCAGTCTCTGGATGATCTGATTATCCTTCCATGCCGCAATATTGTCATTCTCCAGGGAAAGATAAATCTCCGGTGATGTTACAAACAGCGTATTAAGAAGATGTCTCATCGTCTCCGCCTTCCATCATTCTTTTATAATAACCGGACACGGAGGGGTTTCTGCACAGCCGGGGAATACATAGATTTTTCACAGAGCAGGCATTGCAGTATGAACCTGTTTTGACCTTCGGCGTGTATCCCCGTTTCATATAATGATGCATCTCTGCAGTCATATCTTGTACATGCTGCCGTATTTCCTGAGTCAGGTCAATTTTACGCCTGTGACGGATTTCATGATAATACAAATACCCATAAGGGATCCTGCAGGGAAGCATCTCTTCTAAACACATCGCCTCACAGCAGAGCTGCAGCACATCACTTTCATCCTGCTTGTCTTTTCCATGCTTGTACTCAACAGGACAGACCTGCCATGTTCCCCGGTGCCCATGAAGCACAGCCCCCTCTTCCGAACGGATAAACTCCACCACATCGCATTGACCTGTCACCCCCAGATAGGGAGAGGAAACCCGCATGCCCCGCGTAATAAGGATTCCCGGTCTTTTCGTAATCAGGCCTTCATTATGGGCATTTTTATGGAGAATTTCCCCTTCAGCCGTGAGGCGGTTCTCCTCCCACAGGCACTCCACATGGATTAATGCCCATTGTCTCCGGCAGAAAACGAAATGCTGCAGGCCGGAGATCATCAAGTAATCATCCTCCGCGTAAATCATATTTTATGAATACAGGATACCCCTTCCGGCATATCCGAAGTATCCACAGTCACTTCATAATCCTCATACGAACGGGCCGGCTTCGTGCTGTCTTTGCGGCTTACATGAATCCGGTCAAACAATTTATACGCCGGTGCATTGCCCAATTCGCTGTCATGACAGAAAACAATCAGTTCCCGTACCGCCATATTGCCTCTTGCCGCCGAATGGTCATTTTCAAACATATTGATCACTGCATTCCAGAACAGCTCCAGATCATCCTCAGAAAATCCTGTCACTTTCCTGGCCAGATTCGCTGAAATATACCCTTCTGCCTGATACAATGCATAAGGAACAATATACTTCCTTCCCATTTCAGTTTTCTTATTTGCCGCATCCTTCATCGTTGTAATGGCCACCCTTGTGATAGTGACCTCCTGGGGTGCTATGGGATCAATGCTGTGTGAAAAGCCGATCTGCACAGGCCCCCTCACCTGTCCGCAGTTCAAAGCCCCTTTCACAAAAGTTGTCATAACAGCGCCGAACGTACGGATATCAAAGAAATTACGGCACATGAAATCCCGTATCTTTCTGTCAATATCCGGATCCTTCTTCTTTGCTTCCTTAATATCGTCAATACCGAAATATGTGACGGCGCTCCGGTCACTCTGCTCCAACGGCACTGTATCCTTGATATAAATCTTATACCCCTGAGCGCCTTCCGGTGCAGTATCCTCATCACGGGGTTCTTTGGCTGCTTCCACATAATTTCTTATCTTCCGCTTCAGACAAACATCCGTGACAAGTCCGAGCCCTGTTTCCGGATCAATTCTTGGCATATTTCCTGCATCAGGATCCCCATTGGGATTCCCATTTTCTACATCATAGAGGACAACAAAATCATAACGGTTACGGATCGGTTCAGTCATTTTCTTTTTCCCCCTTCTTAGTATAACGGTCCTGTGTTTCTTGATAATATCCCAGAACAAAAGCACCCTGCTCTTCTAAACTCAGTCTGTTGGGAATCGGTGATCCCTCATCGGGCATAACAATGAGCGACAGCAGATGACCGATCTTTTTATTAAAAGCGATCTGAAACGGTGTGTCTATTTTGGCCAGATGTGAATTGGCTAGTTTTAATAATATGGGGAATACCGAGGCCGGCGTGGCGCAGGCTGAATTAAAATAACGGTCCTTAATTGTTGCATTAATGCCCGGGTTGGCATTTTGCTGCACATTTTCCAATACAGAAAACAAACGTCCCAAAACATACGCCATATCCCTGCAGTTATCATTCACGTTCATAGTGATCTTTCCCTCCCATCGATTCGAATGATTCTTTAATAAATACGCCTTCAGTCCTGCCGCCCGCACTGATCCGATCTTTTCAGATATACGGGTTCCTTTTTCATTATATTCATCCTGTTCCGAAAAAATACGAAGCATCAGATTTTGGAATAAGGCCTCCGGATAAGGCTGGTCTGCTAAAATAGCTCGGAAAAGTGAACCAGCCATAAGAGGGGAAGCCGCATTATCCTGCGAATGGCTGTTAGCAGTTTTTTTCAATAGCAGCCATAGCGGGATCATAGACCGCTTCTCCCAGGAAGGCCGTATAATCTCCATTCTTTTTTGATGCTCAGACAGATGAAGCAAGGTCTGTCCAAATGTACTGCGCAGGAAAAAACGTACAGACAGGCGGGCTGCATTCGGCGCCAGCCCTAATATATAAAAAGGTTCATCAGGACGTACCACGATGCCCTGTATATCGAGAGCTGTGCCTTCTCTCATATGCCTGATTACGTTGTCCAGTGTTTCCTCATCCATGGAATTATCCATTCCGTTAATAGCGGAAGAAACAAGATCCTGACATACTGTCTGTGCATGCTCTGACCAATACACGGTCGTGGCATCCCCTATGAGCTGTGTATGTTCTCTGTCTGCCAGCAGTGCATTCAATGCCGCACCGTAAGCAAAGGCCGCATATTCACTGACCGGTGCATTCAGTCCCTGCCCGCCTTCATTCCCATATGATTCATAAGCCGGTGCATTAAAAGAAACCAGTGAAGCCCCGCTGCTTTGAGCACCTCTCACCCCCTTGATGCTGGGATGAAGCAGGGCAATGGGCTGATCCTGCTCTCCGGTGACAAGACACTGCCCCTGAGCCATATTTCCTGAAGAGTTTTCTTTTTGAAGATAATCATTCCAGGCCTTTATAAATGCCTGCCGTTTATGGAGATACTGCCCTTCTATCTGAAAAACCATACTGCCCGCCTGTATAATCTCATCTTGATTTTCTGCTGCAGTCAGATCCGTTTCAGCTTTCTCTGCATTCCAGGTATCAAAAAAATTCAGCAGTGCTTTGGCATAAGGGTCACTGCATCCGTCCAGCACCGCATGATGCAGAGCTTTGGCAGACAGAAAACAGTCTTCCGTCCGTTTAGGCTTTCCCTTATTATCCATACACAAAAAGTAGCTGGAACTGTCACATAAGAAATTAGCACACACATTGACGGTCTTTTTATGCTGCAGGGGAACTGTCATGACAGAGGGTATTTCCACTTCTTTTTTCCCCCGTGTCTCATTTTTCCGTACAGAAATAACCCCCAGGAACTGTCCCTGTCTGTCCAGTTGAATGGCATCCGTGACCTTCGCCGGAGACCAGCCTTCACTGACTATCCGGCCCTGCTCCTGCAGTGTTTCATATAACCTGACCAATGACTGGAGAATCATTGATGCACCTCACAGTCCCTCAGATCGAGCACACCGTTCTGCAGCCTTCCCCTAAAAAACCGGGGTACAATATGAGCCTGATCATGATAATCCATATCAAAAAGCATAAATCCCAAATCTCTCGTATCCGGATAAGGCAGTACTTCCTCCTCTTCTTCTACCAGACGGAACCGGGCCGGAAATTCCCGGCATCCCAGATAAGGCTGATGATAACACTGCCCTTTACGGGCCCGTCTTGTCAGCATTTCCTTGAATTTCCCCGGGTTGTCCCGCTCCCCTGCGCATTCCGTCATTTCAAAATGGAGCGTAATGCAGTAATGGACATCACACAGCACGGCAGCCGCACGCTGTTGGATATCCCTGGAAGTAATAATAGCCAGCGGTTCCTGACTGCCCTTAACTGCAGACAGCACCTTAGACCCCAGAACCTTGGACTTCACTTCATTCCGTCTGATATTGGTGAACCGGATCGGATTTAATACATCAATTTCATCAATTACATAACGGAGTCCGGGATGCCAGAAGATGGCCTCGGCAATACCCCGTGCGGCAGAAGGTGTCATTACATCATAAGACACACGCTCCGTCTTCATCTCCGGCCTCGTAAAGCAGGCATAAGGACCCCAGCATTCTATCTTTGCACCATAACTCATAATATCCTCCTCTCTCTTTCTTTATGGAAACGCCCTCTCTAAATCATAATACCCGATCCCTCCTCTTCTTCATAGATCAGCCCTCTTCGTTGCTTATCATAAGCAGACAGATCCGTCAAAACAGCCAGCTGTGTATCGATCATCTCGATCTGTCCGCGGTCGCGGAGCTGTTCGAAGGCCTGTCTCTTCTGATGGGGCGATGAAGCAAAACGGACATTCACCGTATACCGTCCCGCTTCCCGGAGGAGCGCCCGTGTCCTGATTCCCATTCGCAGCTGTCCAATAATCTCCTGGGCCTTCCCGTCAAAAGGAATCAGCACGGCCTTGGATGCATCTCCGATCAGCCGGACCTGATCATTCACTGAAGCAAAAGCAAAATGCTCCGACAGGCTGATAATATTCTTTTGGTCAAGAGACTGATCCTT
>ENA-OQIN01001043-OQIN01001043.1-human-gut-metagenome-genome-assembly--contig:-NODE-1043-length-11416-cov-2.785431_pt1 | contig 11416 bp, 9 predicted proteins | sample MGYA00242581_ERZ504746 | MGnify/ENA primary metagenome ERZ504746 (study PRJEB26092, sample SAMD00036436) | human gut metagenome | host: Homo sapiens | study: EMG produced TPA metagenomics assembly of...
GCTGTCGATCAGCTAGGTGTACGTCAAGGTGCAGTTGCTGTTTATCTAGATGCATGGCATAAGGATCTGCCTGAGTTTTTAAACCTTCGTACAAACAATGGGGATGATCGAATGAAAGCACATGATGTATTCCCTTCAGTTTGTTATCCTGACTTATTCTGGAAAATGGCAAAAGAAGATTTAAATGCTACATGGTATTTTATGTGCCCGCATGAAATTTTAAAAGTAAAGGGGTATGCACTAGAAGATTATTATGGAGAAGAGTGGGAACAGCGCTACTTTGATTGTGTTAATGATGCACGTATTTCAAAGCGTGAAATGATTTTAAAAGATGTTGTTCGTCTAATCTTAAAATCTGCAGTTGAAACAGGTACTCCATTTACCTTTAATCGTGATCATGTAAATCGTATGAATCCAAACAACCATTGCGGTATTATCTACTGCAGTAATCTTTGTACAGAGATTGCACAAAACATGTCACCATTACAAATAGAAGAACCAGAAATTGTTGAAGTAAATGGAGAAACCATTGTTGTAAATAAAAATAAACCAGGAGATTTTGTTGTATGTAACCTGGCAAGTTTAAGTCTTGGAAATATTGATGTAAATAATCGCAATGAATTACAGCAGATTATTTCTGTTGTTGTGAGAGCTTTGGATAATGTTATTGATTTAAATTATTATCCAGTTCCTTATGCAAAAATCACAAACCAGAAATATCGTCCGATTGGTTTAGGAGTAAGTGGCTATCATCATATGCTTGTGAAAAATGGAATGTCTTTTGAAAGTGAAGAACATTTACAGTTTGTAGATCAGTTATTTGAAGATATTAACTACTATACAATTCAAGCAAGTATGCAGCTGGCAAAAGAAAAAGGTATGTACGAATTATTTAAGAACAGCGACTGGGATAATGGTTCTTATTTTACAAAACGAAATTACATACAAGAAAAATGGAAGAATCTGGCAAAAGAGGTGCATGAACATGGAATGCGCAATGCATGGCTGATAGCTGTTGCCCCTACTAGTTCAACTTCTATTATCGCAGGTACAACAGCAGGAGTAGATCCAATTATGAATAAATACTTCCTGGAAGAAAAGAAAGGAAGTATGATTGCACGTGTAGCACCTGATTTAACTCCTAAAACTTTCTGGTTATATAAAAATGCACATCTTATTGATCAGGAGTGGATCGTAAAAGCTGCAGGAACTCGTCAGCGTCATATTGATCAGGCACAATCTGTCAATTTATATATTACAAACGAATTTACTTTACGCAAAGTCTTAATGCTGTATATTCATGCATGGGAATATGGTGTAAAAACAATATATTACGTTCGAAGCAAATCATTAGAAGTAGAAGAATGCGAATCCTGCGCTTCTTAGAAAGGAAATGTATATGAAAGAACTTTTAAGAAAACCTTTATTTAATGAGTATGGAGATTGTGAAGTTGTCAATCGAAGAATGATCAATGGAAATACAACCAATCTAAATGACTTTAATAATATGAAATATACATGGGTATCTGATTGGTATCGCCAGGCAATGAATAACTTTTGGATCCCTGAAGAAATCAATCTGGGACAAGATGTAAAAGACTATCGTCAATTAAGTCCTGCAGAAAAAAGTGCTTATGATAAAACATTGTCTTTTCTGATTTTTCTAGATTCTATCCAGACAGCTAACTTACCTAATATTGGGGATTATATTACAGCGAATGAAGTAAATCTATGTCTTACGATCCAGGCTTTCCAGGAAGCAGTTCATTCGCAGAGTTATAGTTATATGCTTGATTCCATCTGTTCTCCACAAGAACGCAATGATATTTTGTATCAATGGAAAAATGATGAACGCTTGTTAAACAGAAATAAGTTTATTGGTGATTTATACAATGACTTTATGGAACATAAAGATGGAGAACATCTAATGAAAACATTGATGGCAAACTACATTTTAGAAGGAATTTATTTTTACTCTGGATTTATGTTCTTTTATAATTTAGGACGTATGGGAAAAATGAGTGGTTCTGTGCAGGAAATTCGTTATATCAATCGTGATGAAAATACCCATCTATGGCTATTTAGAAATATGATATTGGAACTTCAAAAAGAAGAACCTGAATTATTTAGTGATATACATATCGAAGAATATAAAGCAATGCTTCGTCATGGTGTAGAAGAAGAAATTCGCTGGGCTGCATATGTCATCGGCAATGACATTGAAGGTCTAACAATGGAAATGGTATCTGATTATATCAAGTATCTTGGAAACCTTAGAAGTAATTCTCTTGGTTTTGGTATCTTGTATGAAGGATATGAAAAAGAGCCAGCTTCTATGGAATGGGTAAGTATGTATTCCAATGCGAATTTAATTAAAACTGATTTCTTTGAAGCAAGAAGCTCTGCCTATGCGAAAAGCAGCGCTTTAGTAGATGATTTGTAAAAAAAAGAGGATTTTTTATTTGCTTTATAATTAGATAAAGCCATAAGAATATCCTCTTTTTTTACAAAAACTTTAAAAATTTTATATCCATTTTATAATCAACATTTTTTATTTGAAAATTTTATTACATTAATCCAAAGAAAGTAGCAATACAACTCAATATAATTAAAATAATTAAAATTCTAGTAGTTTTGACATTTTTACCAAGTAACCAATACATAGCACCAAATACACATAATGGTAATAAACAAGGCATAATTTGATCGATATAAGATTGAATAGTTGCTTCTGCTCCTTTTACTCCAATTTCTAATGGAATACTAATATTAATTGTGGTAGCAATCATCGCTCCAATTACCATCAAACCTAAAATAGAAGCACCTTTTGTAATATTCTGCACTATTTCATTATTAGACAAGTTACTAAAAAATTTTACTCCATATTTAAATCCCGCTTTTAAACAATAATATCTAGCAAAGAAAGCTGGAATATTAATAATCAAAAGAAATAAAATTGGTCCTAATATACTCCCTTGTTGAGAAAAAGAAACTCCTATACCGACTGCAATTGTTAATAAAGTTCCCCAAAAGAATGCATCTCCAATCCCTGCCAATGGACCCATTAAAGAAGTTTTCACGGCACTAATACTCTTAGTATCAAATCCTTCATTATGCGTACTTTCTTCTTCCATAGCTCCTGTTATTCCTGCAAGTAATGTTACAATATGAGGGGTACATGACATAAATTCTAAATGACGTTTTAATGCATCTGCCATTTTTTCTTTGTCATCTGCATATAACCTTTTAAGAATTGGAGTCATCATATAACAATACATTAAATTTTGTTGGCGTTCATAATTCAATGCAGAATCAAGTGTACATGAACGAAAAAATACTTTCCAAAAATCTGTTTTCGTAAGTTTAGATTTTTCCATAATTTTATCTTCTCTAGAATTCATTATCATCTAAAACTCCTCCTTCTTTTTGTTTATTACTATCACTGTAAAATACAAGTACCGCAATTGCCAAACCACATAAAGCAACACCAAATACTGGAACTTTTAAATAAGCTGCAATTAAAAAACCAAGTAGTAAGAACGGTAATAATTCTTTTGTTACAATCATTTTTGCTAACATTGCAATACCAACAGCAGGTAAAATGCCAGCGGCTACATTCATTCCATCTAAAATAAACTGAGGAATCATTGATATTATTTCCTCAATTACTGGAATACCGACAAAAAAGCCTATTCCAACAATTAAAGCTTGAATAATACGATAACCTAAACTAGTCCAAAATGCTACTCTATCTACATTTTTGTAATCTCCTTTTTCTGCACAGCCATCTGCGATGTGTACTGCAGCTGGGATCAAGAACATTCCACATAAGTTACAAATCATCAATACCAGCGTTGCAATAGGAATTGCTAATACAACCGCAGCACCTATTTCTTGACCAGTTAGAATTACAAAACTCGTTCCTAAAATTGCTCCAGATGTTGAATCTGGCGGATTACTAGCACCAATTGGAACTGCCCCCATAAAACTCAATTCTAAAGTTGCTCCAGTAATTATTCCTGTTTGTAAATCCCCCAAAACCAATCCTGTCAATGCAGAAACTATAATTGGTCTATTCCACATTGTAGATCCTACCCAATTATGCATATACCCAAATAATGCAACTAGTGTAATTAATAAAGATTGCACTAACATATGTTCCATACTGTTTTCCTCCTTTTTTTATTTCTATGAAATTAAATTCATGGCGTTTTGCTTTACATCTGTAGGTACCAATCTTACCTCTAATTCTATTCCCATTTTATCCAATTCTTTTAATTTCTGTATATCATCTTGACTAACAAATACAGCTTTGGAAATCTGCATTCTGTCATCTCTAGCTTTCATACCGCCAACATTAATGGTTTTAATTGCTGATACTTCCTTACTTATTCTATATGCATCTTCTACACTCTCTACAATAATAAATAATTTATATTTATCAGTAACACCACTATTCAGTGCCTTAATTGAGTCTTCTATGCTTTTCATAACAAGTTTAATCCCTGTTGGTTTCGCCATTCGCATTGCTGCCATTTTTAATTCATCTTTCACTAAATCATCACTTGCTAATAAAATACAGTCGCTATCTAAAAACTTTGTCCATGAAAATGCAACCTGACCATGTAGTAATCTATGGTCAATTCTTACTAATTTAATCATTTTTATTCTCCCTATCTTTATCTAATATCATTTAAAGTATCAATTAATGTTTTAACATGATTAGCATCAACATCTCCTGTATCTTTATACGTATCTTTAAAATAGCTTCCTACAATTGCTGCATCACCTACACTAAACTGTTCTTTACAATTTTCTGCTGTTAAACCCGCACCAATTACAAGTGGAAAATCCCCAATAATAGAACGGAATTCATTTATCTTCTCCATAGAAGTTTCTTGTCCAGTTGCATCCTGTGTCACCACTATTGCATCACATCGTGTCATACCGATTTTTAAATCTTCTTCTAATGTACGTCCAGATAAATATGGTTGATATTTAAATCTTACTCCTCCTAAAACATATCCGTCGTAAGATTGTCTGTTCATTTTAATAAACTCATCAAACCCAGGATCATCTCTTACTTTTAAATGTCCTGCAACAGAATCTAATTGTACAAATGTTGCTCCATAGCGTCTTGCTAATTCAAATCCCATAGCATCTACATTTAAGCAATTTACTCCATAAATTAAATCTAAATTTGAATTTTGGAGATACTCTAAAACACGTTCCATGTCATAATAATTTCCAAAGTAATTTTCTACAATTACAGCATCTACACCATTTTCATAATAAATTTCTATTTCACGTTTTGCACGCTCAAATATTTCCGTTTCTGTATCTCCCTTTAAATGAATCATTGCAAAAATTGGTTTTTTATTTTTGAATACATCTAGAAAATTCGGTTTCATTATTTTTTTCCTCCTTAAAAATCCTCTTCTTCTTTTTTATCAATACAGGTTTTATATGTAATTCCTGCCTGAGCCTCTTCTATTATTCTCATGATCTTATTATCATCCAGTTCATTTTGATTTTCTAAAATTAAACTTAATACTAAATTCATATTCATACCCGAACAAATACGAACTCTTTCAATATCTAATAGCTGAGATAATGCAGTGTGAACACTTCCCCCAAAAATATCACAGATAAACAAATAATTTTCTTCATCATTTTCAATACGATTTCGCATTTTTCCTGCATAATCTTCAGGATTCATACCAGGATATAGACAAAAGACTTCTACTTTATCTACTATGTTTCCCACAATCATTTGTACACTGTGTTTCATTCCCTTTGCTAATTCACCATGAGAGGCTAATATAATTGTTGTCAATTGGTTCATCTCCTTTCACTTATCATTACAGCAAAAACCGTGCCAATTTTATTAAGACACGGTTTTATCGTACTTTTTATTCATTATGTTCAATATATTCATAGATATAAGCTATTTCACCAGGTATTATCTCGACACTATAATACCTCTCCACGACACTAAAACATTCCTTAACAATCTCAATAAAATCATGATGATTCTGTATGAATTCTTCTAAGTGAGGATAATTATCTATACTAGAATGCGTAACTAAGCGTTCTATCAGACAGCATATATGAACATATAATCCAACACATGTTGAATTGGATAAATTTATTTGCATACGTTCTTGTAGCTGATCAAGAGCAGTCGCCACATGCTCCAATAAAATATTTGGATTTAAAATAGTCAAAGTAGTTATAAGATTTGTTAAAGAAAAGTTTTTTAAAATGTTACTTTTAAATGTTTTAATTTCGTCAATATCAAGATAATGTTGAAAATATTGATGCAAATTATCCATCGTTACATTAATAATTAAATCTTCTAAAGGAATAAATGGAATATCTTCAATATTAGGATTCAATGTTCCAACAATACAAATAATCTCATAATCATCAAAAAACATTGGTGTTAGTTTCTTTTCAATTAACGTATTATAATCATATGTCAGTATTTTTATATTTTTTTGTTTAGGCAAAGAATCATCTAATATATTTTTCAATCGTTCTGCTGTACCTAAGCCACTTGCACAAGAACAAAGTATTAAAGGTTCCTTACGACGATGTGAAACAATTTGATAGGTAGGCATTCCTTTTTCACATACACTCTTAAAAATCTCTTCAATAGAATACCCCTGCCTGATACCATTTCCTACTTCTAATGCCATTTTAGTTGAAACATTATTCATAATACCAATATTTACATTTTTAACCTGTTCAATTGCTTTATAAATTTCCTCTAATGATCCCATATCTACTAATAAAATCATTTCTTCAAAATTCCCTATTTTCATTAAATGCTCATTAATTTGTTCAACAATTTGGGCATTATTTACATTCATAGGCATATCAATTGCATCAAATATATACTGATCTAAAAAACGATTAACTGCATCAGCTATGGATGATGCAGTAGAGTATCCATGTGCTAGTATTAGTCCTATACGTTTATTCCAATCTGAACTGCGATTGAATTTTTTTAAATAAACGATTAATATACAAAGTGCAATATCATCTATTTGTAAATCTATATTTGCATGCAAGCTTTCAACTATATCCAAAGAAATCATGTACTCTCGATGAAGTCTTGAACTTAATAATTGTTTTAAATCTTCAATTTCATCTTTACGATTCATGCTATAATTTCTTAATTCAAATGTGAAACGAGTATAATCATATAGATAAGTGGTAATGGTAATAATGTCATTATTATTAAAATGAATCCCAAAACGATCTGATATAACCATCATTACCTGCTTTAATAAAGTCTGGATATAAATAAAACTTGCATTTTGTTTAATATCCTTCTTAATCATTATTCTATCGTAATAATCATCCAATGCTTGAAAACATGAATCTAAAAAAGAAGCATAACCACAATTTCCAATAGAGAATTCTTTAAAATTCTCTAAAATCTGATTATTTAAGCGACCTTGTGGTTTTTCATTTCCAACAAAATTCAAAAGATCTTTTAAATCAAGCAGTGTCGCCTGTGTTTCCATAACATCTCGTTGCTTATTTAAAACATCTAACTGAACTAAATTAAAAGGTAAATCAAAGGAATCTACTATAATTTTGTTTTCTTTAGGATCACATTTATAGTATGCATGTACGCAACTTGCCTGAATACAATTTTTCAAATCTCCAATATTTCCAGGAAAGTTAGTAGTAGCCAATACATTATATACTGTACTTGTAATTGAAATTTGCTTATTTAATCGTCTACTTTCATCCTTAAACATTGTATAAATTAGCTGCAGTCGTTCCTGGATTCCTCTTTCTTGTAAGCTTGGGACTGTAATAATCATTGGAATTCTTCTTAATAATGTTTTCAATAAACATTTTTTTGGATCCTCAGTTGTTGCAAAAATTAATCTTGCGTTTGAATTGTACCAATGTTCATTATCACCTACCATATGATAAATTCCTTTATCCATGAAAAGAAAAAGTTTTTCTTGGCATTCTCCTCTAAGACAATGAACCTCATCAAGAAACAATATGCCGCCTTCAGCAAGTTTTAATAACCCAGGATTATCTTTTTCGGCTCCTGTATATGCTCCTTTTTTATAACCGAATAAATTAGCAGAAAGTAATTCAGGATTATTTGCATACTCACTACAATTTAAAATCAAAAATGGTTTGCTTTTTTCGATTATACCTTTATGTATACAATAATCATATGTAGTTGATGCTATTTTGCTTTTTCCAGTTCCTGTTGGTCCATAAAGTAAAAATGGCAATCCCTTTGGAGGATAAGAAATTGTGGCTTTACAAGTATCTACAACACTTTGCAAAGAGTCATTATATCCTATCAAATATTCAAAATCTTTTTTCTTTTCATTCTCTATCATTTTTTCAAATTCTTCTACCGAAGCACAAATATTACATGATATATGAATACGATATTGCTCCTCTAAAGATGCTAAATGAACAAATATTACAGGTCTTGTATTAATTTTCAAAAAAATACCATCATTATAATATTCATTAAGATACTGTGACACAATGTTTCGACTAACCTTTAATTTTTCTGAAATAAATTGTGCATTTGACTTTTGAATCTTTCCTTGTTTAGTTAACTGAACAACACTATCATATATTCGTTCTTTCATAGAATACACTCCTTTTTAATAAGTAAAATATAGCATTCCATACTAAAAGAAACAAGTTCATGTATAATTATAATCAAAAAGATATAAGTATATATTTCAATATCAGTAACTTACATTGATTTTTTTTACTTTTATATCTTTTCCAATAGTTTTTTTGATAATACGTTATACCTGACTTGGTTTTTATTATGTTACAATGAAATCACAAATAATACGGAGGTGATTGGATGCGAATCCTTATTGCGGATGATGAAAAAGATTTAAATCAAATCCTGACACAGAAACTTAAACAGGAAAGCTATAGTGTTGATCGCTGTTTTGATGGTGAAGAAGCTTTGGATTATCTGGAAAGTGCAGAGTATGATGCCGCAATTCTTGATATTATGATGCCAAAGAAAACAGGGCTTGAAGTATTACAAATACTAAGAGAAAATGGAAATCAGTTACCGATTCTTCTTTTAACCGCAAGGGATAGTATAGATGATCGTGTTCTTGGACTTGATCTTGGGGCAGATGATTACCTTGTAAAACCCTTTGCTTTAGAAGAATTACTTGCCAGACTTCGCGTTCTATTAAGAAAAACATCGACACAAAAAAATAATGTTTTACAAGCTGGAAATCTATCGCTGCATCTTGATAGCCATCAGGTTAAAAGAGGCAATAGAGAAATCCAGTTATCTTCTAAAGAATTCTCACTTCTTCGTTATATGATGCAAAATAAAGGAGTCGTATTATCCAGAGACACTTTAGAACAGCATATTTATAGTTTTGATTTTAGTGGAGGCTCTAATGTCATTGATGTTTATATCCGTTATCTTAGAAGAAAAATTGATGATGGTGAAGATGAAAAACTTATACATACAATACGCGGACAGGGTTATGTTTTGAGGGATCCATCATGAAACGATTTTCTATTCGTGCAAAACTAACACTCCTTTATACTCTTTTATCCACTATCATCGTATGCATTATTTTAGGAATTCTATTTTCTTTGGGAGAGCAGCAGATACTTACAAATGCAAAACATACGTTAGAAGAACGTGTATCTTCCTCTTTAAAAGAAATTCATATCAATGATGGAAAAATAAAATTTGATTCTGAACTCATGCAGCTGGAAGATGGTGTATATTTATCTGTCTATAACCAGTATAAAGAATTGCTTTATGGAAGAATTCCATATGGATTTTCCAATGATTCTCCCTTAGAAAATGGTTATATTCGTGAAATAACCAGTAACCATACACGTTATTATGTTATGGATATTTCCACTCCCCTTAATGAAAATGAAATGCTTTATGTAAGAGGAATCTTATCTTTAACAAAGACAGAATCTACTTTTTATAATGTACTTCGTCTTGCACTCATACTTCTGCCTTTATTTATATTTCTTACTGCTGTTATTGGATATTTTATGGCAAAAAAAGCGCTCTCTCCTGTGTATCAGATAACAAATACTGTACAAAGCATACAAAAAGAAAAAGATTTATCAAGAAGAATTCATTTAGGAAATGGAAAAGATGAAATTTATCATCTTGCGAATACTTTTGATGAATTATTAGACCAGGTAGAAGACTCCATCAAACGTGAACAGCAATTTACATCCGATGTTTCACATGAACTTCGTACTCCATTAAGTGTTATCTCTATGCAGTGTGATGCATTATTAGATACAGATAATTTAGATGAAACAATAAGAGAAAAACTGCTTGTTATCCATAAAAAAACACGCATACTAACAAACATGTTATCCCAGCTTCTTTTATTATCAAGAGCTGATCAGGGAAGAGAAAAACTGCATATGGAGCGTTTAAACTTTACAGAATTATGTGAAATGGCAATCGAAGAATGCCAGCTATATGCCAAAGAAAAAAATATTTCCATAACACATGAAATTGAAGAAAATATACAAATTTATGGAGATCAGACACTTCTTATCCGTTTGTGGATGAATCTGTTAAATAATGCTTTGCAGTATGGAAAAGAAAATGGACATATTCATGTTTCTTTAACAAGCCATGATGGATATATTTATGGAAGTGTGGAAGATGATGGATGTGGTATACATGAAAAAGACCTTCCATATATATGGAATCGTTTCTATCAGGCAGATAGTGCCAGATCAAATAGTGAAAGCAGTGGATTAGGTTTATCCATGGTGAAATGGATCATAGAGGTACATCATGGGGTGATTCATGTTGAAAGCACACTGCATAAAGGAACAAAATTTTTCTTTGAAATTTCTCAAAAAAATGAAATATTTTAATCTTTCTTTAATCTTTGCCTGTTAAATTATAGATGTAAAAGATAAAAAGGAGAGATGAAATATGAAAAAATTATACAAATTATGTTATCCATTATTAGCAGTTGCAATTTTAGCCGGATGTTCAAATGGAATGGCAAATACAGCTTCAGATGGATCTTATATCAGTGAAGATAGCGCAAAAACTACTGCTTATAATCATGCGAATGTGAATGAAAAAGATGTTGCATCTATACAACTAACAAAAGATAAAGAAAATGGAAAAGATGTATATTCTATTGAATTTTACACAAAAGATAAAAAATATGATTATGATATTGATCGCAGCACAGGTGAAATTCTTAAAAATGAATCTGAAAATTTAACATCTGCAATGAACAATGAAAAAAATACAGATTCTAAGAAAAACAATACTTCCACTACTGTAAATACAACTTCAAATTCAAATAATAAAACTACTGCTTCTAATACTCCATCAAACAATACAAACAAATCTAGTTCTTCTAATATA
>ENA-OQIN01001045-OQIN01001045.1-human-gut-metagenome-genome-assembly--contig:-NODE-1045-length-11411-cov-5.675666_pt1 | contig 11411 bp, 8 predicted proteins | sample MGYA00242581_ERZ504746 | MGnify/ENA primary metagenome ERZ504746 (study PRJEB26092, sample SAMD00036436) | human gut metagenome | host: Homo sapiens | study: EMG produced TPA metagenomics assembly of...
CGCTCCAAGCTGGGCTGTGTGCACGAACCCCCCGTTCAGCCCGACCGCTGCGCCTTATCCGGTAACTATCGTCTTGAATCCAACCCGGTAAGACACGACTTATCGCCACTGGCAGCAGCCACTGGTAATCGGATTAGCAGAGCGAGATTTATCCAGATGCTTACAGAGTTCTTGAAGTGATAGCCCAACTACGGCTACACTGGAAGGACAGAATTTGGTATCTGCGCTCTGCTAAAGCCAGTTACCTCGGTTAAGCAGCCCCAACTGACTTAACCTTCGACTAAACCGCCTCCCCAGGCGGTTTTTTCGTTTACAGGCAGCAGATTACGCGCAGAAAAAAAGGATCACAAGAGGATCTCCTGATCTTTTTTCACCAAACCACCATCTATGTCAGCGACAAAGATAATGTTACCCCTCCCCATAACCGAGTAGCACCTATAACCACCAACATAACGATGTGTATTGCGTAGCAAATTGTATTAATTACCTTTTTACCTCCACTTAACAGTGGGGGAGTCTATCTTCAATGGAGAAAATGACGCAATCTCTTATGTATCCGGTTAGATGCCTTAATAACCAGTAACAGTTCTATTGAACAACTCAACAACATCACACGAACTAACATTCACACATAGATATAAATCACGAGGAGAGATAATCGGTTATCAGCTATCGTTCTCTCCTCCAAAGCATCTAATCAAGATTATCTACCGTTCAGAGATAAGCCTCATCAATTTATTAAGGCATTAGCATATTTACTTAGATTGAAACCTACTTAAGTTTATAGTAGATTGCCGAATTATCAAATCGCCATGGAATATAGCATCCCGTGAAGGAATATCAGGAGTATCTATTCTGGAGTGCAGCAATTCCATCGCTGCACTCCCTATAAGATCTGTTGGTTGCTTTATTATAGTAATTCCCCCGCCAATAATTTCAGACCATTCAACATCATCAACTCCCAGAAAACCGACATCAACACCTATTCTTATATTAAGATAGTTAATTACCTTTATTAGACTTATAGTTAATGCGCCGTTTGCTGATATAATAGCTTTTCTTTTTGCGTTTATTCTTTTATCACAAAAGGTAAGTAGAATTTTCTCAATACCATCAATATCCAAACACCCTATTTCTTGCGCATGATATTGAATATCGTGAAAACATCTTGATGAATTATAAAATGCACGTTGCCGCTCAAGCCTTGTATGCACTCCCATAACTGGCTCACTAATAAATAGTATATCATCAAAACCCTCGTTCACAAGATGTTGAACGGCTGTATTTACGGCATGATAATTATCAAGCCCTACCATATCGAATAATTTTCCTGGTATTTTTCTATCAATTAAGACCACCGGAAAGCGATACTCACCAAATGGTTTTGAAGAATTGACGGTATTAATTACAACGCCCTCTACCTGATATCTATTTAATATATCAAGAGCTTTACTTTCTTTTTCAAAACTATTGTCTGTATTAAAGACAATAGGAACAAAGTCATTTTCCCAGCAATATTTTTCAACACTATTAATGATTCTTACAGAATATGGGTTATTTATATCAGCCAGTAAAAGCCCTATAAGTTTACTTCGTTTATTCTTTAGGCTTCTTGCTAAGGGATTTGGAGTATAATCAAGAACCTCTATCGCATTTTTTATACGCTCCTTGAGTTTTTCTGATAACAAATGATGTTCGCCATTGAGATATCGAGACACACTTGTCTTGCCAACTTTTGCTAGTTGGGCAACATCAGAGATAGAACTACTTTTATTCATTTTTGATACCCTATGTTCAGGCTGGCATACCACTTATTCCAATTTGTTATACACATCATGACAATCACTCACATCCATTGGAATATATGATTTTGCGGATTACTTTTTTTTTGACACGATTCACATAACTATATTTTCCATGATGCACTGGAATCGGTTCCATGATGAACTAAAGAAAACAATTCAAAGGAATGCATTATGAAAATCAAAGCAACAATAGAAAAAATCCCAGGTGGTTTAATGCTTGTACCATTACTGCTTGGTGCGATATTGAACACCTTTGCCCCAGAGACAGGCAATTATTTTGGCGGTTTCACTAAAGGCTTAATAGGAGGCACAGTACCAATATTAGCTGTATGGTTTTTTTGTATCGGTGCCTCAATAAGCCTAAAAGCTTCCGGTATTGTTCTAAAAAAATCAGGTACATTGGTTTTGACAAAAATTGCAGTAGCCTGGTTAGTTGCGTTCGTTTGTACCAAATTCATTCCAAGTGATGGTATCCAGACCGGTTTTTTCGCAGGTCTGTCTGTTTTAGCTATTGTATCCGCCATGGATATGACGAATGGTGGCCTATATGCCAGCCTAATGAATCAATATGGAAGTAAAGAAGAAGCTGGAGCATTTATCTTAACATCTTTGGAATCAGGGCCATTGATGTCGATGATTATTCTGGGAACAGCAGGACTTGCATCCTTTGAACCTCAACATTTCATTGGTGCAGTATTACCATTTCTCATTGGCTTTTTACTCGGTAACTTAGATGAAGAATTGAAAGAATTCTTCACGAAAGCCAACCAAGTCCTGATCCCTTTCTTTGGATTCGCGTTAGGTAATGCGATTAATCTTGGCGTGATTTTAGATACAGGATTATTAGGTATAATTCTTGGACTGGCGGTTATTGTCATTACCGGAATACCATTAATATTGGCGGATCGTATTATTGGAGGGGGGAATGGCACTGCTGGTGTGGCAGCCTCGTCCACAGCAGGTGCTGCGGTAGCAAACCCAGTTTTAATTGCACAGATTAATCCAATATTTGAGCCTGTTGCAGCATCAGCTACAGCATTAGTGGCAACATGCGTTGTTGTTACCGCTATTTTAGTGCCAATTATTACGGCCTTATATGCAAAACACATATCACCAAAGATGAAAACTAAAACTCTTTAGTTGCAGCTGAACATTTCGTTAGGACAAAAAGCGTCAGCCTGGCGCTTTTTGTCTGGCTTATAAGAGTACTGATTCCAGACACGATAAAATCCTCACCGCCCCCTACAGCAAAGACTTATTTAACATAAATATACTTTAGACGGAGATGATGGAGCCGCAGCCCCTCCCGGTTTTCTTTTGCTTTAGCCTGTGCTTCTGCGGCAGCTTTTGCCCGGGCTGTCTGTTCTGCCTGCGTTCAAACGGACAAAAAAAAGCCCATCTGGAAGAACGGGCAAAAAGTAATAATGTGATTGTTTAACTACGCTACTCTGCGTCCTGAATTTGCCGCAATTCAACAAAAAACACAACCCATCCATATCGCCAGTAACCGAGAAACCTTGCCATTTTGACCCGTTCGACGGCTGGAACGTGCGAAACTGATCGTCATTCAGTTTCGCGCATAACTATGCATGAGGTTAAAATTTACCAGGCGCGATCGCGGCAACTTTTCGGGTGGTTTGTTGCTGGTTTTACCTGTCTGTTGCCGTGATCGCACCGAACGTGTTTTAGCGGTGCGCGCAACGGGAGTTATGGTAAATGGATCGGGTTTGCGGGAAGACTCGACAGGCTTTGTCGTTGGGGGGGATGTAAGCGAATGGCAAGTTTGCTCATTGGAAACAGTGAGCGGGGCGCGAAATTTTTCGCGAGCTATGAATACGGGGCTCAATCCAAACTTGCCCGGTCCTGAAAATCACGTTAGAACGCGTCTGAGCGCGTTTTTGATGCCATTTAAGGATGGGAAACAGGGTTGGTGTCAGAAGCGCGCTCAAAAAAAAACCCCTTGGAGCAGGGGGGCGAAAAGACTATGCGGAGATTATTTGTTGTTATGTGAACGCCACATGAACATAACATGATGTTTCCCATTTTGGCTGGACTTAACCTTGTTTTTTTTACGGTTATCTGACAAATTGATTCCGTTACATCGCGCAAAATGCGCATTCCTCTTGAGTGGTCCATGACCGGCCCAAATTTTTTCATGCGTACTCAGACTTCTCTGTTGGAGACCCCCGTTAGGGGGAGTTTTTTAGAGCTCCATTGACGGACCACTCCGACTCCGCGCCACGCGTTCCTGTATCTTATATCTGTACCGGGCACGATCCTGCTCATCCCTTATCTGCTGTTCGTGATAAATAACCGACTCAAGCGGTCCACCTGCCCGGCTAATCTCTGCACCTGCTGACTCAAGTTGTCGCACTGTTCCCTCAGTTGCCCGTTCTCCTGTCGTGTCCGCTCGAACATATGCTGCAAATCCGTGAAGGCGCTCTCCCAGTCTTTCAGTCGCTGCGTATAGTCCTGTTGCAAATGCTCTAAGGCGTTCAGCAAATGCCTTTCCAGTTCCGTCATTCTCGTTTACTCCCTGACCAGCCTCACGGCGTTCTTGTCGCCCACCGTCCAGGTGTTTTCCCCTTTCACCCCGTCCGGCAACACCAGAAATTTCCCGTTCTCGCCATTGACGAACGTCACCCCCCAGGTTTTTGCCTCGAGTTTCGCCAGCGTGTTTTCCTGCTCTCTGATGGTCAGGATATTTTTCGCAATCCTGCTTTCCTGCCACTGAATCAGCCCCCAGCACCCCAGAAAAATGCCGCCCGTGACGCTGAGCGCGGTCAGCGACGGAAACAGTATCCGTCCTTTGATCACCTGCCAGAGCAGGTTTTTCTGCTGCCGCGACAGTTCGGCCTCTGTGGTGCTGAACTGCGTGCTCACGGTGGTGCTCAGCGTATCCAGCTGCTGTTTCACGGATGTCGTATGTCCGCTGATAGCGTCTCTGATTTTCTGCCTGTTTAAGCTCAGTGCCTTGTCTACAGACTCTTCGAGCTTCCTGAACTCGCTGTTCAGCATGTTCTCGGTAGAAGCGGCTCGCTCTTTCAGTTTCTTCTCGAAGTCTGTCCCCATTTGTAAAAGATTGCTCATACAGCGCCCCCTTTAGCCTGAGATTCCGCCCCCCCTCCGGGTCGGCAATACTGATGCTGCTTCTGGTTGTTCTCACCACCTCAAAACCTGCCGCTGTAAGCGCCTCTGTGACATCCTGACGCGTTTTTATTGCTCCGGCATGGTAAAGAGCCTCAAGACCCCGTGTAATCGCTTCTGCGGCCTCCTGTTTCGCTTTTGGCAGATTATTTGGCGTGACAAGCGTCCGTCTGTTCTCCGGTGCGTTCGGATCACGCAGCCCGTAATGATGATTAACCAGCGTCTGCCAGGCATTTATCCTCGGCCTGTCCGCACGGTCGTAGTACGGCTGGAGGCGCTTACCGCTCTGTAGCTCCATGTTCGGGATGACAAAATTCAGTTCGAGCCGCCCCTTATCCTGGTGTTCCACCCAGAGAATGCTGTACTGGTCTTTTTCAAGACCGGGCATAAGAACACGCTCAAAGCTCGTCATCACTCTTTCGCGTTCACCCGGCGGTAACTCCTTCTCCGCGAACGACAGAACGCCTGAAGTGTATTTCTTCGAAAATGGCGTGGAATCAATGAGTTCCCGCACTTCTTCCGGGTTACCCCGGAGCACCGTTGCGCCTTCGCGGTTACGCTCCCGCCCCAGCAGGTAATCGACCGGGCCACTTCCACCGCCTTTCCCCCTGGCATGAAATTTAACGATCATCCCGTACCCCCTGTTCCCTGACAGCCTGCCGCAACTGGCGCAATTCACCCTCGATGGCCATCAGTGCGGCCACCACATGAACCCGGTCAATCGAAGACCACTGGCCGCTGTTCACCTTCCGGGCTGTCTGGTTCAGGTTGTTCCCGATGGCAGCCAGATGCCGCAGCAATGGCGGTGCCAGTGTCGGCAGTTTTCCTGTGCGTGCAACCGGCTCCCCCAGACAGACCCGCCGCATCCATTCCGCCAGTCGTTTACCCTCGCAGCGTTCCAGTAACCGGGCGTGCTCCTCATCGGTAACCCGTATCGTGAGCATCTTCTCGCGTTTCATCGGTATCATTCCCCCTGACAAATCCCCCATACAAGGAGCATTAGGACCATGACCAAACAGGAAAAAACAGCCCTTAACATGGCTCGCTTTATCAGAAACCAGACGCTGACCCTGCTGGAAAAACTCAACGAGCTGGACGCGGACGAGCAGGCAGACATCTGCGAATCTCTTCACGACCACGCCGACGAGCTCTACCGCAGTTGCCTCGCACGCTTCGGCGATGACGGTGAAAGCAACTGAAACATGCAGCTCCCGGAGACGTTCACAGCTTGCCTGTGAGCGGATGCCGGGAGCAGACAAGCCCGCCAGGGCGCGTCAGTGCGGGTGTCGGGGCGCAGCCCTGACCCAGTCACAGAGCGATAGCGATGTGTATACTGGCTTAACCATGCGGCATCAGTGCGGATTGTATGAAAAGTGCGCCATGCCGGGTGTGAAATGCCGCACAGATGTGTAAGGAGAAAATGCAACTTCCGACGCTCTTCCGCTTCCTCGCTCACTGACTCGCTACGCTCGGTCGTTCGGCTGCGGCGAGCGGTATCAGCTCACTCAAAGACGGTAATGCGGTTATCCACAGAATCAGGGGATAACACCAAAAGAAACATGTGAGCAAAAAACAAGAACCCAGAGAAGGCCACGCCGCTGGCGTTTTTCCATAGGCTCCGCCCCCCTGACGAGCATCACAAAAACCGACGCTCAAGTCAGAGGTGGCGAAACCCGACAGGACTATAAAGATACCAGGCGTTTCCCCCTGGAAGCTCCCTCGTGCGCTCTCCTGTTCCGACCCTGCCGCTTACCGGATACCTGTCCGCCTTTCTCCCTTCGGGAAGCGTGGCGCTTTCTCATAGCTCACGCTGTTGGTATCTCGGCTCGGTGTAGGTCGTTCGCTCCAAGCTGGGCTGTGTGCACGAACCCCCCGTTCAGCCCGACCGCTGCGCCTTATCCGGTAACTATCGTCTTGAGTCCAACCCGGTAAGACACGACTTAACGCCACTGGCAGCAGCCACTGGTAACTGGACAAGGTGGATTGAGATATTAAGAGTTCTTGAAGTGGTGGCCTAACTGCGGCTACACTAGAAGGACAGTATTTGGTATCTGCGCTCCACCAAGCCAGTTACCTTCGGAAAAAGAGTTGGTAGCTCTTGATCCGGCAAACAAACCACCGTTGGTAGCGGTGGTTTTTTTGTTTGCAAGCAGCAGATTACGCGCAGAAAAAAAGGATCTCAAGAAGATCCTTTGATCTTTTCTACTGAACCTTCGAAAAAACCACCAGGAGAGGTGGTTTTTTCGTTTCTGGTACCGAAGCTTACGACGAAGCTAATGATCTCAAGAAAAAACTAACAAACATCAATTACTTTTGTAATCGTTTGTTTTTTATCAAAATTCTGAAATAAGGGCATTTACCATTTATAGACAAATCTTTTTCATCAACACCCTTTCTAAATTTTATTAACTCAAATTGCTCAGGGTTAAACTTATGCAAGAATGTGATAGGAACCCCCATAACCCCATTGTAATCTAATGGAATATCCTTTGTTTTGTTTACATTTATAGCATCATAATTATCATATTTTGGATATGAACTTTCATTCCCAAAATATTTTCTTGTAAGAGGCAAGTCTTTATGCCTAATAAAGACATCTAGGTTAGTTAGCCATAAGCAGTTGTTTGGCGAGATAATTCTATTACCATTAGAATCAATTCTCGCCTCAGTACCATATAATTCATAATGCTCTGGAACAATAAATCCAGAAACACCTCTCCCGAGATGAACCCCAAGCCAAATCTTATTTTCCTTAATTAGATTAAACACCTCTTTATATGTTATTGAATTAACATTTGCAATTATAAGGAATTTCTTATCATACTTAATTAGTTGATCAAGATACTCTCTAAATAACGAGAATGGAGGATTCGTAACAACAATATCTGATTTTTTTAGCAGATCAATGCTCTCCGAACTGCGAAAATCGCCATCGCCACAGAAAGAAGAAACACTAATATCATCAAAAACTAATTTCTTTCCATTTTCTTTATGATATTCATAGTAAAATCCGTTCTTCGCGGCTTCGCTACTAGAAAAACCTTCTTTATTCTCTACATAGCAAGATGCTATTAACTTTTTCAAGCCAAGATTATCAAAATTCACTGCAAAATATTTAAAGAAATTGCTTACTCTAGGATCATCACAATTGCAATAAACAACCTTATCAGAGAAGTGCTCTCTGTAGTATTGCAGTTCGTTCTCAATATCACAATACTGAGTGTAAAATTCGTCGCTTTTCGATTTTTTAGCTTTGTGCAGTAACTTGTTTGTTGCATTTCTAGCCATTAATTAAAACCTTATTAAAATAAAAAATATCACTTAGATGTAAGCTGTTCAAACAAGTCACGCCCCAACACTCTGAGCGAAGTCGTTGATATATCAAACATTATTTCAAACATAATTTTCGAATCCCACTCCCTCCCATCTCCTTGAGTATATATAGATGCTGCTTGTAGCATAATGCTTTTGTCTTTATGATTTACAAATTTGTTAATACATAGATTACTATTTATAGGCATTCCATAATTAGCTGCAGTTAGTCGATCTAACCTATTTAATATACCAGAATTATACTCAAGATTAACAACCCTTCCATCTGGTCTTGTTATTGAGATATTTTCTGTTAAAAAGTTAGACCCCTCTAAGAAAAGGACGTAAGGAAAGTGGCTCTCAGAGAGCATAAAATTCGCTATCTCTGATATATTCTTATGAGATCTTTCGATAGCATTACCAGCAGCCATTAAATCTTGATCTCCTCTTTTCCCAACTAACAAACCATTCCTTATATTTATAATATCTTTACCTTGGTGTTTGGCTTCAGCAACAAGTACAACTCTCCATTCACCATAATCATCTTTGACCTCTACAATTCCACCATCAGGTTTGATGCTGGAATTTGAAACAAATAAAGTACCGCCAAGATCAGGGTCAATTTTTTTTAAAGCTTCATTTATTTCTGTTTTCTTTATACTATCTCTATATCGAAATGATAATTGAGGGTATTCGTTGCTAAGAGCTTTCTTTACTAATTTTGAAACCTCACCAACAGCGAGATCATGAGCTTTTGCATAATCCCCAAAAATCCCAATTACACCTTGAGATAACTTATGTTGTTCAGTTAGCCTATTTGACTGTTTTTTATTAGACATGAATCCATGTTTCCACTGTTATTTTATAAAGTTACATATGTCGATAGATTAACATACGTTTGATTTACCATAATCCCTTATTGTACGCACCGCTGAAACGCGTTCGGCGCGATCACGGCAGCAGACAGGTAAAAATGGCAACAAACCACCCGAAAAACTGCCGCGATCGCACCCGGTAAATTTTAACCACATGCATAGCTATGCAGCCATGTGAATCACGCAGGAATTGCCAGCCAGAGACAGCTGAAACGGATTTTTTTCATGCTTTCGGAAGCGAAGAAGACGGGACCGGAGCGGGAAAACAGAAGTTCAGGGGAATGAGCGCGATCTGGCAATAGAGGCAAAACACAGCAACAAAAGACACACCAGAATCGCGCCCGTATGCGTTTTAACGCGTTCCTGTGTTTTCAGCAAGGTCTGACTGAAGCGCGTTCCCGGTGCCCCCGAACCAACCATTATCCCAAAAAATGCACCGGAAACGCGCTGACAACATTTTAGCCTGTCTCTGATTACCATCCCAGCGAAGGGCCATCCAGTGTCCGTTCCTGTATTTCCAGCTGGCGCTCACGCTCCAGGGATAACTCATGTTCGCGCTCCTGTATCAGCCGTTCGTCCCTTATCTCCTGTTCTCGCTGTATAACTGGCTCAAGCGTTCTGTCCGCTCGCTCAAGTGCTGCACCTGCTGACTCAACTGCATGACCTGCTCGTTCAGCATCGCGTTGTCCTGTTGCGTAAGCGAAAACATTTTCTGCAATTCCACGAAGGCGCTCTCCCATTCGTTCAGCCGCTGCATATAGTCCTGTTGCAGTTGCTCTAAGGCGTTCAGCAAATGTCTTTCCAGCTCCGTCACTCTGTGTCACTCCGTCAGTTGTACCCAGTCCTTCCCCTGATAGGGAATCACCGTTGCCGATTTCCCCTGCGGGATGACCAGAAATTTCCTTCTCCCGTCCTGCACAAACTCCACGCCCCATGTCTTCGCGTTCAGTTTCTGCAATGTTTCTTCCTGTATCCTGATTTCTTCCAGGTTCGCCTGTATCCGCCCGCCAAGATACCAGAGCGTCCCGCCACTCACGGTAAACAGGAAAAGGACCATCCCCAGTAACATCATGCCCGTATTCCCTGCCAGCTTTAACACGTCCTTCCTGTGCTGCATCATCGCCTCTTTCACCCCTTCCCGGTGTTTTTTCAGTGATTCCTCTGTCGAAGCTGTGAACAGGGCTATAGCGTCTTTGATTTTCGTCTCGTTTGATGTCACAGCCTTGCTTACAGATTTTTCGAGCTTGCTGAACTCGTCGTTCAGCATTGTCTCTGTAGATTCGGCTCTCTCTTTCAGCTTTTTCTCGAACTCCGCGCCCGTCTGTAAAAGATTGCTCATAAAATGCTCCTTTCAGCCTGATATTCTTCCCGCCGTTCGGGTCTGCAATGCTGATACTACTTCGCGTCACCCTGACCACTTCAAGCCCTGCCTCTGTGAGCGCCTGAATCACATCCTGACGGCCTTTTATCTCCCCGACATGATAAAGAGCGTCTATCCCGCGTGTGACGCTCTCTGCAAGCGCCTGTTTCGTTTCCGGCAGGTTATCAGGGAGAGTCAGTATCCGGCGGTTCTCCGGGGCGTTGGGGTCATGCAGCCCGTAATGGTGATTAACCAGCGTCTGCCAGGCATCAATTCTCGGCCTGTCTGCCCGGTCGTAGTACGGCTGGAGGCGTTTTCCGCTCTGTAGCTCCATGTTCGGAATGACAAAATTCAGCTCAAGCCGTCCCTTGTCCTGGTGCTCCACCCACAGGATGCTGTACTGATTTTTTTCGAGACCGGGCATCAGTACACGCTCAAAGCTCGCCATCACCTTTTCACGTCCTCCCGGCGGCAGCTCCTTCTCCGCGAACGACAGAACACCTGACGTGTATTTCTTCGCAAATGGCGTGGCATCGATGAGTTCCCGGACTTCTTCCGGATTACCCTGAAGCACCGTTGCCCCTTCCCGGTTACGCTCCCTTCCCAGCAGGTAATCAACCGGACCACTGCCACCGCCTTTTCCCCTGGCATGAAACTTAACTATCATCCCGCGCTCCATGTTCCCTGACGACCTGCCGTAAGCTGCGCAACTCTCTCTCGATGGCCATCAGTGCGGCCACCACCTGAACCCGGTCACCGGAAGACCACTGCCCGCTGTTCACCTTCCTCGCCGTCTGATTCAGATTATTCCCGATGGCAGCCAGCTGGCGCAGTAACGGCGGTGGCAGTGTTGGCAGCCTTCCCGGACCGGGCAACCGGCCCCCCCGACAGAACCCCCCCCCCCCCACCCCC
>ENA-OQIN01001046-OQIN01001046.1-human-gut-metagenome-genome-assembly--contig:-NODE-1046-length-11384-cov-3.006102_pt1 | contig 11384 bp, 9 predicted proteins | sample MGYA00242581_ERZ504746 | MGnify/ENA primary metagenome ERZ504746 (study PRJEB26092, sample SAMD00036436) | human gut metagenome | host: Homo sapiens | study: EMG produced TPA metagenomics assembly of...
GTGCCTTCCCTGCAGATGTCACTGGCAGCAGGTGCGGATCCATTGACAGCAGCCTGTGTAGCTGCGGGAGGATCTGCGGTGACGCAGTATTTTCTGACAGGAGGTCCTGTGGCGGCCCTGTCTACGGTGATTCCTTTTGTACCCGGTTCTACGCTGCAGAAGGCAAATCAATTTCAACGTCCGGCGATGATCTTCGGATTTGTGGTGCTTTCCGTTATCATTGCATTGATGTCTGTTTTTTAAAAAGAGGGAATTGTAATGAAAAAAATTGTCATGATTACTACCGGCGGAACAATCGCCATGAAATATGATCCGGACACTGGGGGATTAATTCCTGCAGTCAGCGGAGAGGATTTGATGGAGGCAGTGCCGGCACTTAGGAAAACGGCGGAGATGGAGGTTGTTGAGTTTTCCAATGTTCCCAGCGGATATATGACACCTTCAAAAATGCTGGAACTGTCTCATGTGACAGATCAAATCTGCGGACGGGATGATGTAGATGGAGTGGTCATTACGCATGGAACGGATACATTGGAGGAAACAGCTTACCTCTTGGATTTGACACTGCATACAAAGAAGCCAGTGTGTATTACGGGGGCCATGAGAGGGGCCTCGGATACGAGTTGGGACGGTCCGGGAAACATTCTGGCTGCTGTTCAGACAGCGGCCTGTGATGATGCCGGAGGGCATGGGGTTCTGGCCGTGCTGAATGACAAGATTCACGCAGCCCGGGAAGTAACCAAGACACATTCTACGAATACAGATACTTTTGCATCTCCTTACTGGGGCCCTTTAGGTTATGTGTATTTCGACAAACCGGTGATTATGAGAAAAAATGAGCATAATGAAAAGATCCAGCCGGAATCCATAAATGAGAATGTCTATTTGATACAGTGTGCAGCAGGCATGGATGATTATTTATTTCGCTGTCTGATTCAGAAGCCTGCCGTCGGAGTGGTGGTGGAGGGATTTGGATGCGGAAATGTACCGCCTGCAGTGAAGGCAGGTATTGAGGCTGTTCTGAAAGAGGGCATTCCGGTGGTATTGACAACCCGTGTATCCGCCGGGAGAGTGGTTGAAGCATATGGATATGAGGGGAGTGCCCATTCCATGAGAAAAGCAGGTATTCTGTTGGCGGGGGAATGTTCGGGGCTCAAAGCAAGGCTGAAGCTGATGCTGGTTTTGGGACTGACGAGGGAACGCGGGGAGATTGCCCGGTATTTTTATTGAGTGTTTTTTTGCCAATTACACAATCTTCACTATGAATAAAAAATGTCAGGGGATTTTATTGTTTATCCCAATTTTAGATGCTATGCTGTCAATGTGGATCACGGAGGCTATTTTGTTCTTTTTAGGAATTCATTGATTCCTATTTTTGAATCTGAATTTTTTAAAGTAAAATCCCGGGAGGCTTAAAGGCATCCCGGGATTTTATCATGACGTTTTGTTTAATTTGCAGACGGGCACATAAACGGATGATGTTTATTATCTGTCTTCTGTTTTTGGATCAATATGCTGCAGGGTTTCCGTGGCCCAGAGAGGAAGATTCAGCAGGCTGTCCTCCTGCTTATAACCGGCCATGGACAGGCGGACAGCCATGGGCGGAGCAAATTTTTCACAATAGATTTTCAGGCTTTTGGCTTTCAGGTTGGTTTCAGCCTTGACTTCTATGGGAATTATGAAAGGGCCTGACTGAATCAGAAAGTCTATTTCGGCAGTACCCCGCCCATTTGTCCAATACCAGGTATCGATCCCACGGAGTGTTTTCAGCTGCTGAAGTACGTATTGTTCTGTCAGTCCGCCTTTGAATTCACGAAACAACTGACTTCCGGCAATGAGTACGGATTGATCCAGATGAGCCATACAGGACAGAAGTCCGATATCCAGGAAAAAAAGTTTAAAGGCTTTTGTATCTTCATAAGCGGATAACGGTATTCCCGGCGCTGTTACACGGTGGACTGGATGAACCAGCCCGCAGTCACGGAGCCAAAGAAGTGCCATTTCATAGTCTTTGGCACGGGCGCCTTCTCTGATCAATCCGTAAATAAATTTTTTGTTTTCTTTGGATAACTGGGCAGGCAGACTGTTCCACAGCATTCGTATGCGGGGAACGATATGGTTGGGGGCATGTTTGGAAAAATCCTGCTCATAAGCCAAAAGGATATTTTTTTGTATATTCCGTACTTCATTAAAATCCTTATTTGCTGAAAAATATTCTACACATTCCGGCATCCCGCCTACAAAGTAATAGTATTTTAACAAGTCTATATAATTTTGGCTGAAGGCAGAAGCGAGTTTAAAGTCATGTTTTTTAAGGAGATCTGCCAGTGGTTTTTGGTCCATGGCATACAAAAATTCAGCAAATGAAAGAGGATATAAATCGAGGAACTCAACCTTTCCCACAGGAAATGAGGTGCCTTGATGCAGAGCTGCGCCTAAAAGAGATCCTGCACATACAATCTGATAACTGGGAGCATTTTCGTTAAAATATTTTAAAGAAGCAAGTGCTTCGGGAACTTCCTGAATTTCGTCGAAAATCAAGAGTGTCTGATCAGGATCAATTTTATGTCCTGCATAGATTTCAAGACCGGTTATAATCCGTTCGATCTGCATATCAGCAGAGAACAGTTCTTTCATCGGAGGATTATTATCAAAGTTAATATAAACAGTATGTGCATAGAATGATCTTCCAAATTCATTCATCAGCCATGTTTTTCCAACTTGTCTGGCTCCCCGTATGAGAAGAGATTTTCTCTTTTTCTTTTCTTTCCATTGTTTTAGATATTCTATAGCAGCACGGTACAGGAACTTCATCTCCCTTCTTTTCCTCTCAGTAAGAGGATACTATCATTTTTTTCAATGAAAAAATGGCATAATATGACATAAATACGAAGGAAAAAATGTTAGTAAACACATAAATCATAATGAAATGAGGATGCTTCTTTGTTTTACAGACGGTTTTCTCCTGAGAGGATACGCAGGGAAATTTTGTAAATGTAGAGGGCTGGATCATCAGTGGTCCAGTCATTTTCCGTATTATATGAATTATGGGATAAAAGTTGTCAGAATTTTTAAGAGTCGGTTTTGCAGCCGTGCTGGAAAAAGAAAAGGATGATTTTATCAGTGAAAATAGAAGAGGGGGATGTATGTTTTGCAGTGAAATATTCTTTATGGAAAATAGTGACAGAATACGAAGCATGTAATATAATGTATTACAAAGGAGGTGCGGTTATGACTTTATCATTAAGGATGAAAGAAGAGGACAGCCGGATGATACGGGCCTATGCCAAAATGCATGGAATGACGGTGTCTGAACTTATCCGAAAAACCATGATGCAGCATATAGAAGATGAATATGATCTGGAGCTCTATAAACAAGCTGCCGCAGCTTATAAAGAACATCCGGAGACATACAGTCTGGCTGAAGTGGAAAAAGAGGTTTCGGATTTATGACAGCACTGTATTCTGTTGAATTTACATCCGAAGCAAAAAAACAAATCAAAAAATTAGATCATTATGAAGCTATTCTTATTTTATCATGGATTCATAAAAATATAGAAGGTTGTATGGATCCAAGGGCTCATGGGAAAGCATTGACAGCCCAATTTAAGGAATGCTGGAGATACCGTGTGGGCAATTATAGGCTGATTGCCAAAATTGAGGACGAGCGTATTTTAATTTTAATTCTGAGTATAGGACATCGCCGTGATATATATAAAAAATATCATCTGTGAAGCCGCCTTCAGCCAAAAGCATGAATTTTCTCTGTCCGCAAAAATACAAAACTGATCCTGTAAACCAGGACGGAGTAAATTGCCCCCCATAAGTCAGATTTGGAATATCTGACTTATGGGGGGCAGCTTTTATGGGATGCATTATTTTCCTTGACTGGCTGTGAGGCCAGGGCCATGAATTTCTTGGTTCTGCAGGGTTAATCTAATTTGAGAGAGGAGAACGACAGGTCTTTATTGACAAAGGTTTCGCAGGATTTGACGAAGGCTCTTTCTGTGCTGGAGGAGCCGGCGGCATTTTCTTTCACGGACTGTTGTTTGAAGAAGATGTATTTATCCTGATCAACAGAGTAAATAATCGTGGTGAACAGGGTGGTTACTTCAAATTTTGAGCCTGTCCATGACATCCAGGCAGTTTTGACTTTTTCATCAGTGATTCTGGCATTGACAAAGGCAATGTATTTTACATTGGCAGATTCTGCAAGATTTTTTAAATCCTCTTTTTTGGGAAGGAATCCGACGCTTGTTTTGTTGTCATCAGGAACGAGGTTATTTTCAATCATGTATTCCTGCATCATCTGCTGTGCATCGGCATGATCTTTAAAAGTAAAATGATAGGGAGATAATGCTTTTTCCATGCCCTGGCTTAAAATGTCTTCGGCCTTGGTGATGTCACTGACAGCACTTGGGTTTACCCAGACCAGTGTAACGGCGGACCGGTTCTGGTTTGATGTTGTTGGAGAGGCTGCACCGGACACAGACGGTGTGAATAGGGACAGCATCAGCAAGAACAGTATGGAGAAGAGATTTTTCATATGTATATACCCCCTTAAGTTTATGCTTACAGCATATCAAATTTATGAATATAATTCAATAGAAAGAAATATTTAGTTTTTTTATTTTCTCATTTCCCATCAATAACAAATTTATCGATTCAGCGCTGATCCAGTCCTGTATGGAAAAACAGCATCTTCCCTTCAATTGAGGGAAAAGATGCTGTTTTCTGCCTGCAAGTTTTTGTTTTATTTCTTTTCAGGAGACATTACGATGGTGCCTCTGGAGTGTGTGAAGGATCCGTCTTTTGCGGATACATTGGTATACAAATCTCCTGTATTCCAGTTCTGGATATGAACAATATTCAGTCCTGTATGGGGTTCATGCCAGCAGACCATGAAGATATGGGGGGCAATTTCCACGGCTGTGTACTGAACAGTATCGCTGAGGCCTTTCGCAGGTCCGCCGGTTCCGACAAAGGTCATTGTTTTATTATCCAGGAAATGGAGGTCAAACGCGAGGTTGTCGAAGCTGTCATGGGCGGTTCTGCCAATAGGAGGATAGGGCGAATAGGTCTTCCATTCTGTCTGTCCCGTTGATACTTTGGCACTGAAAGCAAGGGTATCTTGATCTGAAAGAGAGGGATATTTTTTTTCCATATAGGAAATAATGCCTTCCGGTGTTTTTTCTGAAGAAAGGGCAGCCCTGTAGTCCGTGATATAGTTCTTTGTAAAGGCAATCCGGGAAGGTGAGAAATCTTTTTCAATGTAATGGCCGGGAATTACCTGCCTGGGCTTCAGGGATTCCATCTGTTCCAGTCCTTTTATCCAGGCATCAATTTCTCTGGGTCCTGAGGCATCAGCCATCCATACATGGGCTTTTTCCGTTACGAGATTGCTGCCCAGCACTGTGCTGAGGGAGGGAATATAGAGAAAGCTGTGACCCGGGTTGGTGAGGTCATCTTTAATTTCAATAATATCTCCGTCTATGGTTATGCGGTTAGTCTTTACGGCCTGCGGAACTTCAATGGACAGAGGACCGTCTTTTCCAAGCTGGTCTTTCCAGACTTTGATTTTATCATCTTTTGATGCAGAGATCAGGTAGGCTGTCTGGGCTGTGGAAATGACCTGCGCATGGGGGAAATCTTTCTTGATGCGGGATACGCCGAAGTAAAAATCGGGATCACTGCTGGAGATAAAGATATATTTCAGATTTTTACCCGATTTTTTGATCATTTCAGATACTTTTTCAGCATATTGGTTTTGGAATTGCGCATCTACGAGAACGGCATCGCGGTCGCCTTCTATAAGTGTTGATGTGACAGCAAAAATTCCTTTGTCACCGGGGCTGAAGGTTTCTGTTGACAGGGCGGCGGATGCGGACAGGCAGAGTCCGATGGAAGCTGCCAGGGTGAGAACGGCTGTTTTACGGATCATAAAGGCCTCCTTTGTTTTTAAAAATGCTGCTTCTATTGTCTTTGTACAGTGATTTTATAGGAATGTCAATGTTTTTACTGTTCTGTGACAATGCAGGCTGAAAGAGGATATATGGAGTATTTTTCATCAGGACGGACTGACAATTTTTTCATTGCAAATGGTGTATCCGGTTATTCAGTCACATGATAGAGGAAGGGCGGCAAAGAATATGATTTTTTTGTATAGGCGTAAATATGGAAGGAGGTATATATTTAAACTATAATATAATTATTAGTATCTTCTCAGGGAATGGAATGCAGGCTTTCTGAGCACCGGCGGAGAATCAGGGGATTCCCGGTGCCAGCAGGAGGCGGACGCAGTTTGGGGTATTTTCTTTGAGTGTCAGGGGAATAGCATCGGATGAGGAGGGATCTTATGGTTCAGGGAAATCAGAATCAGGAGAGTATACGTTTTTTGATTGTTTCCGATGGATCGAAGCTATGGACGGAAGAGGAAACCATGATTGAAGAACGTATTATAAACAGCCGGAACGGGCATGTATTCATAAAAAAAATGCACAGCTGCGGTCCCGCGGAAATCTTTCTGCAGATCAAGCAGTGGAAACCGCATATTGTCCATTTCTGCGGACTGTGGCAGGCGGATGGAACTTGTTTTTCACTGCCCACAGAAAAGATATCTTATTTATGGAGCCGCGATGAGATCATGAAGGGAATTGGAACGATGGATCATCCGCCCCGTATGATCGCTTTCAACGGGCTCATGCGGCTGGAAGATATGGCTTATTCAGATATGAAGATTAATTTTATGTTCTTTATGAACGGGGGAGCGAACGGGGACGTATTCCGATTGTTTTTTCCCGCTTTTTACGCAAGAATTTGCCTGGGAGAGCCGATAGGGCGGGTGTATAACAGTATTGTCCTGCCCAAAGAGCTGTTTCCTAAACGGCCGTCCCTTTATTGTAAGAGTCAGGAAGATCTGATGAATTCAGTGACTGGCCGCTCTCCGGAATATGGATCAGGAAATTCAGATGTTTATGAAATGGGGGCGGAGCCGCTGTCATGGAATGATATTCTTCCGCTGGCAGCGGCGGCTATTGCACAGAATCAGGCAGCTATGGAAAGGCTGGATCAGGTATGCCGGGGGACATGGCTGATAAAAAGGCAGCTGCCGGCAGAGGAAAAGAAGAGAAATTCATCTTATTATGAGCGTCATACGCTGGATACAGAGTATCAGGCTTATAAGGCGGAACAGCTTCTTTTGGCGGCCGGGCAGAAGGGAAAGGATCATGAACAGGCTGCGGAGGCACTGCGTAAGGTACTGCGGGATGGCTGGCCTGCTTTTTATTCTTATGTGGCCCAGAGCAGTGATCCCATGAATCTGGACAGGAAGGCGTTTACTCTCTTGCGGAGTGCCCTTCCGGGGAACACAAAGAAAGGGGAAAACAGGAATAAAATATTTTTTGCCCATCAGATGGATATGCTGAAGGAGCAGTCTCCTGATGTAATTCGGGATACAGAGGTAAAAAGGTATACTGTTGAGGAGTGCAGTGTGGTTTTGGTGATTGTGAAGTTGTCTGAAAAGCAGGTTGTTAATGCAGCCCCTGTTCTGACTCCTTTGCGTAAGGGGTGCCGGTTTGTGCTCCGGGGTATGGAAGCCGGGCCAGGACATTCTTTGATGACGAAAGAGGATAAGGAGAAAGCCGATCAATTATGGGATTTTGTAAAAAATTTTTTTACGGAGATTCCATTGACTATTGGGGAATGTGAAGGTTCTCCCAGAGGGAAAATATTAGCTCCCTGGTATCATATGACATCTATGAAGGAGTTCCCCGGCCTTGAAATGATTGATGCGCCGGTATCGGTTAATGATCTGCGCCGGGGGATTGAGTCTATGGCGGTTTCTCTGAGAGGCAAGGATATAACCGAAGAGAAAAAGCGGGATGGGCTGTATTATTTCCTTCATATACTGATTCTTCAGGTATGCGGACAGAAATATTGGGAATTGCGTCAGGAGACCAGGCAGAAAATGAAGAGGGAGGCCAGTGTGCTCAGGCAGGTATCGATTTTGGAGGCGCAGTTAAAGAAAGCCCGGGAAAAACAGAAAGAAGCGGTCTGGGCAGAGCGGAGGCGCGTAGAGAAAGAATGGTCGGATCAGCAGAAACGGTGGAAAATAGAGCTCCATAAAAAAGAGGAAAGTCTGAAACAGCAGGAACAGGAGCTTATAAGGGAAAGGGCTTCTTTTGCAGATATGCTGCGGGATATGCAGGCAGGTCTTGAGTCGGAGCAAAAAATGTCGGAAGAGGAGGCAAATGGGAAAAGCCTGGAGTTGTCAGAGGAAGAGCAGGCTTTTCTGGCAGGAATCCGTGTGGTTGTGCTGGGAGGGCTTCCCAAATGGCAGACGCGGCTGCATCAGACTTATCCGAATATAATCTGTATTTCGCCGGAAAATCTCCACTTTGACAAATCTTTTATCAAAGATGCAGATGCCGTGGTAGCGGCTATTAAGTATATGGGTCATTCTATGGGGCAGCGTGCCATGGTGAGGTATCTTAATGAATATGGCGGGAGAAGGGTGTACTTTTACGGGACGAATGAAGACCGTCTCATGCGCAGAATCTATGAAGAGTTTCACAGAGAGTGCGCACAGTGACAGCAGTCAGAGAGAAGAGTATTGACGGATGCCATGCCTTTCTTTATGATGAAAAATAAAAGAGTTTTACAGCCGGAAATGTGGATATTTGAAACCATAGGGATATGGGATCCCGGCTGTAAGGGTATATTTTCAGGAGGGAACGGAATGGAAGATCCATCGTATGTGATCAGTGTATCGACAGGCAGGGGATGTTACCGTCATATCCAGATACCCGGGAATTGGACTTTGTTTCAGCTTCATCAGGAAATTTTGTCAGCTTTTGAATTCGATGATGATCAGCCCCATGCTTTTTTTATGGATAATAAGCCATGGAGTGAGAGGCACAGTTATTATTCATCCGAGTTGGACCGAAAAGATATGCGCAATACCGATGTGATGCTGAGTCAGCTGAATCTTCATGAGAACCAGCACTTTATTTATTTTTCTGATATCTATGGGGATTGGTTTTTTAACTGCAGGGTAGTGCGGATTCTGAATGAATCCTGTCCGCAGGCAAAGATTATACGCCGGGCGGGGGATCCGCCTGTGCAGTATGATGACAAACGGTTATTCCGCATTCCGGAGCTGTATGATGAAAGAACATTGAGGGATCTGTATGGGGTGCTGGGGATATCCCGGCAGGGAGTCCGTCTGATGCATACATATTTTGATGCGATGGCACGCCTGTACGGTGTTATCTCTCTGAATGAGGCTTTTCAGATCATCCAGATGCAGAATCAGGGTTTGTTATCGCGGGCACAGTTTTATTTTTTCTGCGAGATTGTGCGTCATGAGAAACAGAATTATCTGCTGCTGGGAAGAGGGGATATATATAAAAACGGATCGGTTAAAGAGGGGTTAAACAGAGAGCTGGTAAGGATAGATCTGGTAAATTCTGATTTAACAGGATACCGAGATATTGTAAGAGGGCACATGGGGAAAATTTGCTGCATACTGCCCAAGCATCAGATGCTGGCCTATGGGGATCCTCTTTATTATGAGCCTACAGCCCCAAGAAGGGATATGCTTCAGTATCTGATGTCAAAAGACCGGATCAATCGAAAAAAAGCAGGAACCGTTTTAGAAAAACTGCAAAAATTTTCTGATGAAAAAGTATTTTCTCTGGATCAGTTTTCCCAGGTGTTAAAAATCAGCGGCTTTGTTTTTGATGATGAGGATGATATTAATGAATTCCTTTGCTTATTTTCTGATCTTCAGAATTATAGCCGCAGGGATTTTAACTTCGGATGGATGCCTGCTGAGCTTTCTGAAATTATGGCAAGAGAAGGGAAAGAGACCCGGGAGATCGTTTTGGGACCAGGAATATGTAACATGATGGAGAAAGAGGATTTCGATTTGGAGGAATTCCGCCGGGATGTAATGAAGATGAATTTTCCCAATGAAGAATTAAGGGAGAGTATGTTGGGACAACTTGATGAGATCCTTCAGAAGAAAGTTTCAAAAAAGAAGAAATCCTCCGGAAAAAGACAGGGGGAAAATATCATTTCATTTTCTTAATAAGCAGAATCCGGGAGACAGTGACCCCGGATTTTTTTGTGTGCTCCATATGGCGGCAGGGCCGTATGGACTGGAGTGAAGAAGTGGGAGTCAGCCTGTTTTTTTCAGTTGTCATCAGAATGTAATTCCTTAATATAAAGAAATGGGAAAGGCATTTAGGAGATATAATGAGTTTGTATATCACAAAATATAAGTTTATTTTTTTAATTTTCTTATTAATAAAGAAGATTTTGAAATTTACAGCGCAAATAAGGGGATTATAATGATTAAAAAGGTGTTTTCTATTAAGTCAAGCCAATTACATATTATATAGGTGTTTCCCGCAAGGGAGCCGAACAGAGAAGCCGGTGGAAATCCGGCACGGTACCGCCGCTGTAACAGGGAGCTGATCCGCATGTTTGATGTCACTGGGAAACCGGGAAGACGCGGAGATGTGATGAACTGAAGTCAGAAGAACTGCCTATATGATGTCCGCCGGTTTATAACCGGAAGAGATAAGCCTGCGAGTAACAGGTGCGGATGCCAGGATTTCAGAATCCAATAACTCCCGCATGGGAGTTTTTTATTGGATATTTGAGAGTTGGGGAGATTTTTTAATAGGGGGCATTTGTATGAACAAACAAGCAATCCGCATTCTGGTCAGGCTGTCATTGGCAGGGGTTTTTTCCATACCTGCATGGGCAGGGGGTATTCCCGGAGTACAGGCAGAGGACGGCACAGCGTATTCTCTGGAACCTGTTGTGGTCACGGCGACGAAGACACCGAAAAAACTGGCGCAGGCTGATGCGGATATCAGTGTGGTGACCCGGGCGGAAATTGAAACGATGCATATCCAGAATGTGGAGGAAGCGTTGCGTATGGTTCCGGGGGTGCAGTTCCTGAACTACGGAGCCACGAATCTGGATGCCAATCTGAACGGGATCCGGATTAACGGCAGCAATGATATTGTCATTCTGGTGGACGGAGTCCGTGTGTCTGATTTTCAGGGATCAGGTTCGAGCGGATATATATATATGGGCCCATGCTGAAAAATATGGATAATATTGAGCGTATTGAGGTACTGCGCGGTGCGGCGGGAGCTATGTACGGCTCAGGCGCCAAGGGCGGAGTCATCAATATTATCACGCGAATCCATCGAAAACGCAGACAACCATCGATATGTCGGAGGGCGCTTTCCATAAGGAAAATTATCAGATCAATACACAGGGAAAGGCTGATAAGCTGACTTATAATGCTTATTACGGCAAGAATATTCAGGGTAATGTGAAGGATGCAAAGGGAACGATATGGCCGG
>ENA-OQIN01001054-OQIN01001054.1-human-gut-metagenome-genome-assembly--contig:-NODE-1054-length-11169-cov-2.805175_pt1 | contig 11169 bp, 13 predicted proteins | sample MGYA00242581_ERZ504746 | MGnify/ENA primary metagenome ERZ504746 (study PRJEB26092, sample SAMD00036436) | human gut metagenome | host: Homo sapiens | study: EMG produced TPA metagenomics assembly of...
GAAGTAACGGGCAAAGAGCCGGTACGGTGTTTCTGTACCGGCTTTTTGGTTATCCTTCTATTTTTTTTAATGCATCCGGATGGTCTTTTCCGCAGCGGAGGCGTGCAAAGGATGTGCCTTCCGGAAGACGGAGAGTATGTTCGTAAATGGGGTACATCTGAAGATGAAGCGATTCTGATTTCAAAGACAGCAGATGTCCTCCCTGTGTGCGGTCATCTGACAAAAAGTGGATGTGCCAGGATGAGATATTAACCCCGTCCATAAACTGGGGAAAGAGAAATCCTATGAGCGTCCCTGATACATGGCTTCCCCTGTGCTCCTTTTGGGAATGGGCGGCTTCTTCCAGTGTGGGATAAGGCCGCTTCTGCTGTTCCATGCTGCGCACCGTCACATCTGCATCTTCTGTATGTCCTTTGACAACATAAATGATATTCGGATCTTCTGCGGTCCACTGCCGCAGGAATTGCTTCAGCTGCTCAAAAGAAGATATTTTTTCTGTCATATGAAGCGGGGAAAAAGCGTCGAAAAAGGTGATTTGCGCAAAAGAAATCTGGTCGGAAGGCGCAGCCGGCGATACACATCCGTCTGCTGTGCACCGGTATGCCTCCCCGTCCAGAATAATGAGCTCACCGCCAAGGCCCTCAAAGGTGCCCAGTCCGAAATCGCCATGGGACAGCAGCTCCTGCGCTGTCATAACTCCTCCCATGATTCCCTGCATAAGTGCCGATAAAATAGAAACCTGATAGACTGCATGAGTTTTCATAAATACCCCTTCTTATGTTCCTTACTGGCCATACGATTCAGAAATGGCTGTCTTCCAAGAGGAAAGGCATCTCTGATCCGGCTGATAGTTTTATTATACCCAAAGAGGGAAGGAATATCTACGCTGTCCCGTGAAAAGCTCATTGTGTTCTTCTCCTATCCGTTCATACGGCAGAACCATTCCGCTGATTTTCAGGAAGTACAGCCCGGGTGATGTTGTTATTTTTGCCTTGACAAAAAGGGCGATGCCCGATATACTAATAAAGTACGTTGCGGCCCGGTGGTGTAGTGGTCTAACATGTCGCCCTGTCACGGCGAAGATCGTCAGTTCAAATCTGATCCGGGTCGCCATTTTTGCCTCGATAGCTCAGTCGGTAGAGCAAAGGACTGAAAATCCTTGTGTCGACAGTTCGATTCTGTCTTGAGGCACCACAAAATAAGCGGAAGTAGCTCAGTGGTAGAGCATCACCTTGCCAAGGTGGGGGTCGCGGGTTCGAGTCCCGTTTTCCGCTCCAAGAAATGGCGGCATAGCCAAGCGGTAAGGCAGAGGTCTGCAAAACCTTTATCCCCAGTTCGATCCTGGGTGCCGCCTCCATTTTATTTATTTCTGCCGGGGTGGCGGAACTGGCAGACGCAAGGGACTTAAAATCCCTCGGATCGTGAGATCCGTACCGGTTCGATTCCGGTCCTCGGCACCAATTTTTACTCTGATTGAATCCCAGCGGTTCAATAAAAACAGACAGCATATGCTGTCTGTTTTTTTGTTCCTTCCCTCTCGGAAGAGTCCTGAAAAAAGGAGCAGCCTGTGCAGGCTGCTCCCCTTTCTCCAGTCTCCCGGACCTCTGATATTCAGTCATCCAGAATATTCAGCTCATAAATTTTATACTGTTCTTCCAGTTTTTCAACCTTGCTGTTGATCTTGATCTGAAGGTTGGAGGCTTCTTTATAGTCACCCTTTTCCAAGGCTTCTTTCAGATGTGTAAGCAGGCATTTGTCTGTCATGGTGTCCTTAGCCAGTTCAATGCGGCCTGCTTTGATTTCTTTCCACCGTTTTTCGTCAAGTTTGTCTTCATCTTCCAGTTCAATGAAGCTTCTCACCAGTTCTTCCTGGGCAGGAATCACACGGTCAATCAGTTCATTTTTCCAGCGGTAAACAATGCTTTCAATGAAGGAATCCGCCAATGGCCGCGGGAATGCTTCTTCTTTTGTAATCACTGCCAGTTTGCCGCCGCTGTCACGCATGGATTCCACATTTTCCCAGACTGTGGCCGGGGGTTTCCCGAACATATGGTCGCGCTGTTCCTGTGTAAAGTCTTCAAATACGTTTTCTTCACAGCGGTAAGCTCTGCCTTTTTCAAGGTAGTCAGCGCTGTCTTCCGGTTTTTTGGAAAGTTCATCAAGCAGCTCAGCTGCTCCTTTTCCGCTTTCCACAGCATAACGGATTCCGTCCAGCGCCGTCAGGTAAAGGCAGGACATGGCGATATAGCTGTTGGTAAAGGGATTGGGCGCCCGGAGTTCGAAGCGGGTCGCCTTGGAGTTGTCAATATCGCGGACCAGGCCGATTAAAATGGTTCTGTTCCGTGAAGGAACTTCCGGTTTATGCCCCAGTGAAGTCACAATGCACACAGGTGCTTCAAAGCCAGGTTTCAGGCGGTTGAAGGCATCTGTTGTGGATGAAACGAAAGGATTGGTGGCTTCATAGTTTTTCAGGATACCCATGATGAATCCGTATCCGATCGTACTGAGGAAGTCCGATTTCATATCTTCCGGTGAAAGCAGGTTCATGACTTTCCCGTTTTTAAGGCGTGCCGCCAGTCCCACATGGGTATGTTCACCGCTTCCGGCTACACCGATGATGGGTTTGGCTTTGAAAGAGACATCCAGTCCGTTTTCACGGAAGGTTTCACGGATAATAATACGGGCTTCTAATTCATTATCGCAGGACTGCAGCGGATTCAGCGTAAATCTCCAGTCGCATTCCAGCTGTTCCAGCACTTCTACGGTATGGCCTTCATCATCCATCTGCGGTTTAATGCCGCCTACTTCTTTATGGCCCATTTCCACATCGAAGCCGCGTGCATTCAGCTGTTCAATGGCCTGTTCCATAGAGGTCCGCACGGTTCCTCTCATTCTCTGCCAGTACTGTTCCTGCAGTCTCTGGGAAATGGACAGCGGCTGCAGCTGTACACTTTCACTCGGAGTTTTGACCCAGAATTCGAGTTCGGTGCCTGTGGTGAATACAATTTCCTGGATATCTTTAAACGGGAAATTTTCCATTCCCTTGACCGGATGGGCCGCCAGGATTTCCTTCAGTGTGTGTGCTACATATTCACAGGAATTTTTTAAAATGGCCCGGGAATCAATAAATTTCCCGTTATGAAGCAGGAAGCACGGAATGCGGAGCGTCCCTACCGGGCGTCCTGTCTCTTCATGAATATTTTCCAGATTATAATCAACAAACCAGTTGACGCTGCTGTCCGCCACCATGTCCACACGGGCATCATTCAGTGTGGCAATATTCATCAGCACCACGGAGGAACCGTCCGTCTGCACGGCAGTACCCGCAAAAAAGTCATCATAGTTTTCAATAAAAAGTTCAATCGGAATCTTTTCGTCCGTATCATTTCCTGCCAGATCGATTCCTACCAGAGAAACGAATCTGATTTCCGGATGCTGTGCCAGCAGAGAAAGAACGCCTTCTTTTCCGTACTGTCCTGCAGGAATGTAATACAGCAGATCGTTATTCATGTAAATCCCTCCTGTATGATAATGGATGCAATAATCCGGCATGCCTCCCAGGCTTCCCTTGTCGGGCAATCCCCGCCTGCCGTGCGGTTCTGTCAACTTTTATGAGCTATAGGTGAAAACAGGCGCCCCCGTAAAAACGTAAAAATGGCCCATCCCATCATGGAATGAGTCATCTTTGGCCTGTATCAACTTATGCTTTAAGAATACCTATTCATTTTCTGTTTGTCAAGTATCCTCGGGCATATCAGGAAAGAAACTCACGGACTATGCGATTGACTGCTTTGCCGTCAGCCCTGCCCTTCAGACGGGGCATAACGGCTTTCATCACATTTCCCAGACTGCGTTTCTCCGGATCCAGTTCATTCACTGTTTCCTGTACGGCAGTCCTGATTTCTTCCTCTGACATCTCCGCAGGGAGGTATTTCTGAAGAACAGTCATTTCATCATGGATCCCGTCAATCAGATCCTGACGTCCAGAGCTCCGGATCTCCTCCAGAGTCTCTTTATACTGCTTCATTTCTTTTCTGAGAACTTCCAGCACCTGATCATCGTTAAAATCAGCATGCCCGCTGTCTATTTCAGCCTGCCGGATGTCCGCTCTGGCCATACGTATGACTTTGAGCGCCAGCCTGCCGTTTTCCCTGGCTTTCATGGCTTCTTTCATATCCGCCATGAGCTGTTCTTTTATCGACATAGGATCACCTTGCCCGCTGTTTTTCTCATTTGAATTTACGCTTTCTAGCTGCTTCAGACTTTTTCTTGCGTCTTACGCTGGGCTTTTCATAATGTTCGCGTTTTCTCACTTCAGAAAGAACCCCGGCTTTTTGGCAGGAACGTTTAAATCTGCGAAGAGCGCTGTCTAATGTTTCGCCCTTTTTGACTTTGATTTCAGACATGTTTATCCCTCCCTCCAAATAAGACTGATGGGGTGCTGCTGCACACCTATAAATTATAAATTATAACACTCTTTCTGTCAATCAGAACAAAGATTCCTTCTGTCTGCCAGTCAGATGTATTATTCGCTGAAGGGAGGCCAGCCCAGTTCTCTTCCGCCTATAATGTGGGCATGGAAGTGGAACACCGTCTGTCCGGCGGCAGCCCCGGTATTGACAACAAGGCGGAAGCCCTTTTCCTGAAGGCCTTCCTGCATGGCAATGTGTCTTACCGTACTGAAAAAATCTGACATCATTCCTTCTTTCTCCGGTGTCAGTTCAAAAATATCGCGGATGTGTTTTTTAGGAATGACTAATATATGAACCGGTGCGCAGGGACTGATATCCTTGAACGCAAACCAGTGTTCGTCTTCGTAGACTTTGGAGCTTGGAATTTCTCCCGACGCAATTTTACAGAAAATGCACTCTTCCATTATGATTCGTCCTCCTTTTCCACAATGCCTTCCAGTCCTTCTTCATCAGCCGTTTGGATATGCACCTGATAAATATGGCCCCGTTTTATTTCTTTCCCCTTCATGCGGACCCGTATATAGGTGTCGGAAAGGCCTTCATGGAGACCATTTTTTTCTTCTTCCGCCAGTACGGAAACTGTCTTTCCTATAAAACGTGACCGGTACTCGAGACTGTAAAGGGCTTCTCTTTCCTGAACCCGTCTCACTCTTTCATGTTTAACGGATTCCGTCACCTGATCCGGAAAAGAAGCTGCCGGCGTTCCCTGTCTTTTCGAATAGGGAAATACATGAATAGCCGAAAATCGGAGCTCATCCAATGTATCCAGTGTTTCCTGAAACAGTTCTTCTGTTTCTCCCGGAAATCCTACAATAAGATCTGTGGTCAGCGCCAGACCGGGAATCTGACTGCGCAGATTACGGATCAGCGCTTTGTACTCATGCAGCCGGTAATGGCGGTTCATCCCTCTGAGAATACTGTCAGAGCCTGACTGGATCGGCAGATGGAGATGAGGGCATACACGGGGATCGCTGCGCAGCAGCTGAATCAGTTCCGGTGACAGTTCCACAGATTCAATGGATCCGAGCCGGATTCTTTTCAGTCCCGTGATTGACAGAAGGCCTTTTACAAGAGATGCCAGACTGGTTCCATCTTTCATGTCCACTCCATAATTGCCCAGATGAATGCCTGTCAGCACAATTTCTTTATAGCCTTCCTCTACCAGACGGGCCGCTTCCTGTACTGCCGCCCGGGGGTTTCTGGACTTCAGCCGTCCCCGGGCATAGGGAATAATGCAGAAGGTGCAGTAATTATTACAGCCTTCCTGAATTTTCATAAAAGCGCGGGTCTTGTCAATGTCATGGCCGTCTACGGGAAGTTCTTCAAACTCGCGGCATTCCATAATATCGCTGACTGCATTGACTGTGCGGCCTTTCATGGCTTCTTCTGCATAGTCCACAATGCGGGCACGGTTCTGTGTACCTACGACAACCCCTACTCCGTCTATTTTTTTTATCTCATCGGGAGCCAGCTGTGCATAGCAGCCTGAAACAGCAATGACCGCACGGGGATGTTCTCTGTGGATTCTCCGTATCATCTGTCTTGATTTTTTATCACCAGTCTGTGTCACAGAACAGGTATTAATGACATATACATCGGCTTCCCCCTCCTGCACGGAGACATAGCCCCGCTTCAGGAAAAGATCACGCATGGCGTCAGTATCATATTGATTGACCTTGCACCCCAGCGTCACAAAGGAAACTTTCCGTTTGGAGCATTCCGTTGTCTGCTGACTGTAAAAATTCTTATCCATGTTTGTTATTATAACATATCAGAGGCACTTAGGCATAATTCAATTCCATCCGGAAGAATTCTCTATTCCCTACACAAAGAATTCTAAAAGTGATAAAATAATATTAAGTTAATGATAATTTTTAATCGTTTGGAGGTGTTCCTGCATGTTTAAAAAAGAAGCTCTTCATATGGCTCTCCAATTGTGGAGCGGGAAGGGATTTACTGTCCGTTATTGGGATGGTACGGAAAAGAACTACGGTCATACGGAACCTGTTTTCCGGGTCATTTTCCGCAGAGAACCGGAGTGGACTGCCCGTGATCTGACTCAGGGTCTGGATGTTCTGCTCGGCTCTGCCTATATAGACGGAACCGCAGAACTGGACGGCTCCTGGGATGATGTGATTACCGCCTTTTTCCCGAAGGCTTTTGATGTCCGTGATTTTCATCTGTCAGGACTCCGTCAGGATTTATTGAAAAGGGAGGAAGACCGGGAAAGCCGGAACATTCATGCCCATTATGATCTGGGAAATGATTTCTTCTCACTCTGGCTTGACCCTACGCTGTCTTATTCCTGCGCCTATTTCCAGTCTCCTGATGACTCTCTTGAGAAGGCGCAGCACCAGAAAATTGCCCATTCTCTGAAAAAGCTTGATTTGAAGCCCGGAGAATCTCTTCTCGACATCGGTTCCGGATGGGGTGAATTGATTCTGGAAGCTGCCCGGACTTACCGTGTCCACGCTGTGGGCATTACACTGAGCCGTGAACAGTATGAAAAGACTTCTGCACGGATTCAGGAAGCCGGCCTGAATGGTCTGGCTGAGGTGCGTCTGATGAATTATCTCGATATGGATCCGTCCGCCGGACATTTTGATAAAATTATCAGCATCGGCATGTTTGAGCATGTAGGGAAAAAATATCTTCCCCTCTATATGGAAAAGGTCAGTTCCCTTTTAAAGGACGGCGGTCTTTTCCTTCTTCACTCTATTATGGGACTTCGTGAAAAGCAGACTGACAACTGGCTGAATACGTATATTTTCCCGGGCGGATATGTGCCGACAGTGCGGGAAACAGTGGATCTTTTCCCTGATTTCGGCTTCTATCTTCTTCACATGGAAAGTCTGCGCCGCCATTATGCACGCACATTGAAATGCTGGTATGAACAGTTTATGAAAAACCAGGACCGCCTGCCCGCCGCCTGTGATGAATCTTTCCGCCGCATGTGGGGACTTTATCTGTCCGGATGTTCCGCCGCTTTCCGCATGGGAGTTCTTGATGTAGCCCAGTTCCTCGTCAGCAAGGGAACTAATGAGGAACTACCCATGACTTATGATTATATGTACCGGTAAGTTTATCTGCACACAAAAAAAGAGCCCGCGGGCTCTTTTTTTGTGTGCAGGTTGTTATTCATGTCTGGAACTGGGATATCCCTGTCTCCGCTCAATCACTTTCAGTCCGTTCATGTAAGGCTGAAGGGCTTCCGGAACTCTGATCGTACCGTCTTCCTGCTGATAGTTTTCCATAATGGCCGCCACGGTCCGTCCCACGGCCAGGCCTGATCCGTTCAGTGTATGTACAAATTCCGGCTTGTCCCCGGCATGACGGCGGAAGCGTATATTGGCCCTTCTCGCCTGAAAGTCCAGACAGTTTGAGCAGGATGAAATTTCTCTGTATTTATTCTGCGCTGGCATCCACACTTCAATATCATAGGTTTTAGCCGATGAAAATCCAATGTCCCCGGTACACAGGCATACCACATGGTAGGGAAGGCCCAGACGCTGCAGTACTTTTTCAGCTTCAGCCGTAAGGCTTTCGAGTTCGTTCCAGCTGTCTTCCGGTTTGCAGTATTTCACCATTTCCACTTTGTGAAACTGGTGCTGACGGATCAGTCCTCTGGTATCTTTTCCTGCCGATCCCGCTTCTTTTCGGAAACATGGCGTGAATGCGGTCAAATGGACAGGCAGTTCTTCTCCCTTCAGGATTTCTCCTGCATAATAGTTTGTCAGGGGAACTTCCGCCGTAGGTGTCATATACATGTCCTCACCCTCTACTTTGTACATGTCATCGGCAAATTTCGGCAGCTGTCCTGTTCCCTGCATGGAGGTTCCGTTGATAATATAAGGAGGAACCACTTCCGTGTAGTCATTTTCCTGTGTGTGAAGGTCCAGCATAAAGTTGTAAATCGCCCTCTCAAGACGGGCTGCCGCTCCCAGATAGAAATAGAAGCGGGCTCCTGACACTTTCCCGGCTCTTTCTGAATCAAGAATTCCCAAATCAGCCCCTAATTCATCGTGGGCCTTCACAGGAAACGAAAAAGCGGGAATGTCTCCCCAGCGGCGGACTTCCGGATTTTCACTGTCATCTTTTCCTACAGGGACACTGGCATCACACATGTTCGGAAGATGAAGAAGACCGTCCCGGAGAATGCTTTCTGTTTCAGAAAGCTGCCTGTCCAGCTCGGATATTTTCTGACTGATGCCCTTCATTTCAGCAATTTTTTCCGCAGAATCCTGACCGGAGCGCTTTGCCTCCGCAATCTGGCGGGTCGCTTCATTCCTCTGTTTTTTCAATTGTTCTGTTTCCTGGAGCAGATTCCGTCTCCGGCTGTCCAAATCCAGCACCTCATCCAAATCAAAGGAATTGTGACGGTGAATCAGATTGTCCTTGACTTCCTGTACATGTTCCCGAATGAATTTAATATCCAGCATAATTGCCATCTCTCCTCTTTCTATATTGGCTTCCGCCCGTCCGGGATGTATTCCGTTTTGATGCCAAAAAGAAAGACTCCCATCCTTTAAGGGACGAAAGTCTTTTCGCGGTACCACCCAAATTGCTTCTCAGCCATCTTACTGCGCTTTATCGGACGCATCCGTCCGGTTCTTCGCCGGCCGCTCAGGAGCGGAAACTTTTCATCCAGTCCAGGCTTGCACCAGCCGCCTGTTCTCTAAAGGCTTTCAGGAAAAGATTTTCCCCATCTCTGCGTTTCTTTTTTATGCTCTCATTATAATATGTCTGTTTCTGTTTTGCAAGAAGAGTTCGTTCTGTCTTCTGACTGAATCTGGTCCCATGCATCCGACAGACGTCCAAATTCTTCCAGAGAAAATGTCTCCGCTCTCCGGTTTCCGTCAATTCCCGCAGTTTCCAGAATACGGGCTGCATCGTCAGCGCTTATGCCGCCGTTACGCAGATTATTGCTGAATATCTTACGTCTTTGGGCAAAGCATATTTTAATCAGCCTGAACAGCAGTTTTTCATTTCGTACTGTTACAGGCGGATTTTTTCTCATTCTCAGCCGAAGCACAGTCGATGTCACTGCCGGAGGAGGCAGAAATGATGACGGCGGAACATCCATGATTTTCTCCGCTTCACAGTAATATCGGACGGCCAGTGTCAAAGCCCCGTATTCTTTTCCTCCCGGCGCCGCCAGTATCCGGTCTGCCACTTCTTTCTGCATCATAACGGTGATCAGGTCGATGGGAAGTCCGGACTGAATCAGAAGAATCAGTACCGGGGTCGTAATATAGTAAGGAAGATTGGCCGCCACATGCCACCGTGCTCCTCCCATAATTCCCGAAAGATCGGCTTTCATCACATCTCCGTAAATGATCTTCACATTGGAGTAGGGCTCCAGTGTACGTTCGAGGATTTCTTTCAGACGCTCATCAATTTCAAGAGCTGTTACCTGAGCTCCGGTACGGGCCAGTCCCTGTGTAAGTGTTCCGATTCCGGGGCCGATTTCGAGAACACGGGATTCTGGTGTCAGTTCAGATGCTTCAACAACGGCATCCACCACATCCTTTCGGATCAGGAAATTCTGCCCCAGGCGGTGCTTCAGCCGAAGTCCAAAACGGCGGATCATATAGCGGACTACGGAAATATCAGTCAGTTCCGATTCTATGGTCATGTTGTCTCTCCCAGGCGGTCAGGGCTGATTCCCATTCATCCCTGGTAATGCCAAAATGATTCAGTCTCTTTAAAAATTGTTTCCCGTTTCCATAGCCGATTCCTAAAAGGGCTCCTATGTCCGCTCTTTTCTCAGAAGCGCCGCCGCAGCCCGCCAGACCATTCTGCGTCATATCGGCCTCACTGAAAAGACAGGAGTCTTCCCTGCTGCACGGATGAACTTTCTCCAGCGCCTCCCGGATGGATTCGGGTGATGCATTTTCAATGCCCACATCGTCTTTTGCCAGTGCCAGTTTTTTGGGCACAAAGGCATGAAGAGCCCGGGGGAAATCCTGGGACAAACGGCGCCGTATCCGTTCACCCGCTCCGTCCGGATCCGTCAGAATAATAATGCCTCTTTTTTCATAAGCACAGCGTATGTCCTTCAGAACAGCAGACCGAAGGGTAAACCCTTCGGTCGCAATCATATCCGCTTCCACTGCCATGCGGACACGGGCTATATCAGATTTTCCTTCTACCACAATGACTTCTTTAATCATCAGTCAGTCACGCACCACATATCCGATGCCACGCACTGTATGAACATATTTACGTCCTACTTTTTCATCAATCTTACTTCTCAGATAACGGACATAAACATCAACAATATTTGTATTTCCCACGTATCCATAACCCCAGACTTCTTCCAAAATCTGCTGACGGGTCAGCACGCGGTTTTTATTCTTCGCCAAAAACAGAAGCAAGTCAAATTCTTTCTTCGTCAGATCAATAATTTCATTTCCTACCCTGACTTCATGGCGGTCAGGATAGATATAGAGATCCCGAATATTGTAAGAAGGATCTACCACAATGGCCGGCTGTTCATGACGGCGGAGTGCGGAACGGATCCTGGCTACCAGTTCTTTCGTTGCAAACGGCTTGGTGATGTAGTCGTCAGCGCCGGCATCAAGAGCAGCAACTTTGGAATCAACGTCCGATGCAGATGAAAGATAAATAATAGGCAGCGGACTCACATCCCTGACCTTCTCAAGAATTTTACCGCCGTCCTTCAGCGGTTCATCCG
>ENA-OQIN01001057-OQIN01001057.1-human-gut-metagenome-genome-assembly--contig:-NODE-1057-length-11141-cov-3.124458_pt1 | contig 11141 bp, 8 predicted proteins | sample MGYA00242581_ERZ504746 | MGnify/ENA primary metagenome ERZ504746 (study PRJEB26092, sample SAMD00036436) | human gut metagenome | host: Homo sapiens | study: EMG produced TPA metagenomics assembly of...
AGCAGGATCTCTGTTGCCGCCATTCCCCAGCGTCCTTCACCAATATACTTCTCCGATGCACCAATAGCTCCCAGGGATAAAAGCATGCAGAAGCCACAAAGAACCCACTTCAGTTTTCCCAACACCCCTGCTTTTTTATTTTTTTCTGTCAAAAAATCATTCATGTCTGTTTCCTCTTTCTCTGATTAATCAAAATTCTATAATATATTGGTGAAGCTTCTGTCAGCCTGCCCCCAGCAGAAGCCATGCATCACCTGACGGATCATAATAATAAACCACATTGTCTCCTACTGCATAATAATGTTCTTTTGTAAAATGATCCTCATGATCCGTTCCCAGAACAAATACCGGACAATTTCTTCCTTCAATGTACTCCTCAGTGCCTGTATACCACAGAGACATCCCAAGACCAAGGTAATAGCTGACTTCATCTGTTTCTGAGAGCTGTTCTCTGGCAATCTTTATATTCAATGCTGAATCATGCTCCGGATTACACTCTGAATCGTACTCTGATTCATGCACCGGATTATATTCCGGATCATACTCATCCCAATTATAATATATGGAGAAATCATAGCAGTGGGTTTCTGCTGCAAGATGTCCATCCTTTAACGACACCATAGGATGGTATTGTATACTCATATTCTGCTTCTGTACAGAAACCATCACATTGGAATGAATCTCACTCACATTGCAGCGCAGAATAATGATTTCATTCTCCTGCCCCCTATAGTATGGAGAGTTCAGATCATCCAGATATTCCCCTTCTTCCGTAGGCTGAGCCGGATAAACGCTGACCCTGCAATCATCCCCCGGGACAATGGCATAAATTTCATATCCCCCTGCATCAACCACTGTTCCATCCTGTAAAAAAGGATACGCAGCTGCCACCTCTCCCTGTCTGGTATATTCAAGTATCTCTGCTACATCTGCACCTTCATAGGTATATCCCAGAAATGCCATTCCGGCCTGACATTCATTTTCCCTGATAATATCCTGCAGAATTGCCAGATTCTCATCTGCCCCAGGTGCTCTGGCAAATACTTCTCTCATACCTCCATGGATACCAACAAAAAACAGTACCGCACAAACACATACTGCAACCGAATATTTTTTCATACTCTCATCTCCCTTCTTATCAAACGGATATTTGCACTCCGCTTCGCTTTCTGCTCATAACAGAATAACTTCGCAGTTTATCAGCTTGCTATTTTAACGTAGTTACGATCAGTTTACTTTCCAGTGCAGCCGCTATCAAATCTTCTTTACAACTGTATCCTGCCCTGGCGATCATTTCCTGAAAATTCCATCTCACCCCGGAGGTAGAGCATTTCATTTCCCGCGCAATCTCTGAATATGACATTCCACGGATATACAGGCGAAGCATCTCAAGCTGCCTGGGACTGATATCACCGCTTGTGATCCAGTTAAGCTCCACCTTCGGCGTCATATCCGGAAATACATGCTCACCATTTAAGGTTCTGTGGATCACACTCCGTATTTCCTCTTCCCCGTGATCCTTATACCAGAGACTGTCTGCACATCCACTTTTTGCCCTTTCCAGCACCTTGGGATCGATCAGGGAAGTAACGATCAATACCTTTGTATAGGGATACTTCTCCCTGATCACTTTTCCGGCACTGAGTCCATCATGATTATGAAACGTCTGCACATCCATAATCACAAGATCAATTGCCGAATAATCACAGATTTTTACAGCTTCACGTGCATCTGAAACTGTCTGGACATGTCGGAATTCCGGCTCCTGCATAATAATATATTCAAAATACTTCTGCATGATCTTCTGATCTTCTACTATCAGTATCCGTACCATCGAATCCCATCCTTTCTGTCAGTGGCATTTTCAATATCAGACAAAACTCAGGGGAAAAAGAAACCTGCATCCTGCATTTTCCTGATTCAGCTGCCTTTCTCAGTGCAGATAAACCACCGCCTTCTTCCGCATTTTTGTCAGGCACCTCTCCATCATTGGTAATCTGAACAGTATATTCATCTGCATTTTTGTCTATCTTCACCCAAACAGTACTGCCATGAGCATGTCTGGCACAGTTTGTCACACATTCACGGATTGCCCTGTCTGTCAGCAGCCTGTAAGATGGATGCATGGGAAAGTTCCCACTGATCTGAACTGAAATTCCAAGCTCTTCTGCATGTCTGATCGTATCCTTATATACTTCTTCCATACTCTCAACAACAGAACCGGTAAGAATATAAACCAGATGTTTCAATACAGACAACTGTTTATCCATTTTATCCGGATCTTCTTTCCTTTCCAATATTCTGCGTATTGACAGAAGGCTTCGTCCAAAATTGTCATGAACCTGCATTTTCATGACAAGCGTCTCCTGCTCTCTGATTTTATCTCCGATTTTTTCGTACATTTCCTCCAGCTTATGATTCAGGATTTCCAGCTTTTCATTGTTTGCCCTGATTTTTTCACCATTGTAATAAATTTCTGATACATTAACTGCCACTGTCTGCAGATATCCTGCACAATCCGGCTCCTGCAGACTATATTCCTGAAACATCCAGACGGAACCATCAGGAAAATAAAACACATTACTGTCTTTGCTCAATCTGCAAAGACCTTCCGATTCAGGTTCCCCACTCATTGTTTTCCTTAATGCGTCATAATCCTGCAGATAAGAACCTGTCATGATTCTGCTCAGCTCCTGCATCTTGGTATTACACAAAACAATCCTTCCAAGAGGATCCGAAAAACAGACTCCACAGGGAACGTCATTCACAGCCTCGTTCACAGACCAGTAAGACAGAGAATGATAATATCTGCGTCTCTCGCTCTGGATTGCCCAACAAAGATAAAGCAATAATCCTATAACCACCGTCATGAAAACACTGACCGGATAACCCTGAAGCATTGGCTGATAGGAACTTTCTCCCAGGCAATATCTGTGATCATTCATCAGAGCGCCCATGAACATGAAGGAAACTACAAAGACAGCCACTACCGTTACGATTTTCTTTTTCCCGGAAAAGCAGGTGATTCTTACCAGCAGGAGGATTAATTCCAGAATCATGCAGATTTCAAGAAGAATCATCAGAACATTCTGTATTGCCATACTGCATTCCACAAAACTGATCATCTTCCGCCTCTCTTTCTGAAGACGATACAACTAATAAACCATTCGTTTTCATCTTCCTGCTGCACTTTTAATTCCGGCCTTTCCGATATGAATCCACGCAGATCCGCCTCTGATACAATATGAACTGAAACCCGCAAGGCATCATCAATCTGCGACACACGGTAAAAAACAGACTGCATGGTATCAACCAATCGTTCCACAAGCCATTCAAAGATGTCATAGCATTTTAGTATATCATCTGCATTCAGCCGCACATCCACATTTTCCACGTAGTAAGCAGCCCGAATCCTGCATAATTTTAAGCTGTCACAGGATTCTGCCAGGCTTTGTCTGAGATCTTCCATTGTAAGCAGATTTCCATCTGATGCATATTGTGTCAGCACCAGATTCTTTCTCCGCTTCAAATACGTACCAACAACTACAATTTTACCGAGAATCCAATCATATTGTTCCCTTGATTCTGTCCGTTCCAGCTCATCCATAAACTGTGACAGCAATTCCAGCTGACCGGCAGTCTGATTCTGTATCATATTTAACAGACGGTTCTGTTCTTCTGTCTTTCTCCGCTCAGCCTCTTTCTGATAAGCTTTCTGTAACAGACGGTTTCTGGCAGTCAGTTCCTCCTGCTGTTCCCGAATATCCTGATACTGATCCAGCAGTACCGAAATATCCTCTGACCAAAACAAATGTCCTCCCCTTATAGGAATATGGTTGATCCGGATTCCCTGTTCCTGTACTGATGATCTGTCTATTATGATTTTACGCAGTTCAGGCGACAACTCGGGAAAATCGCCGGAATGATAATAGCGCAGAAAAGAATAATCTGTAATCTCTGCATCCAGTCCTCCGGAAGTCTGGAATAATTCAAAATATCGATTATTGGTCTGTATCAATCCACATAATATACAACCCTGAAAAATTGCTGCCATTAAAAGGCAGCACACTGCCGTCATATCCCCTGCAATGATTTTGATGAAAGGCAGGCGGAGTATATTTCCGATATTCCATCCCAGAAGTAATATTCCCGGAATCACCGGCAGCCAGAACTGTTTCTTTCCCGGAATTCTGCTTTTTCTGATCAGAATGATTTCCATCCCTGTCAGACAGATCAAGATCCATCCCTGAATCACCATAAAAACAATACCATAGCTGTAATCTTTATCCGAAAATGGGGGCTGTTTGGAAAAACGAAATACCAGCTGATGCAAATCATTTGTAAAAACACTTACGATCAATATCGCTGCCACGGTCAATAAAATTATAACCTTTCTGACCGTTTTCTCTTCCTCCTTTTCGCCCAAAAACATTGCTGCTGCCAAACCCAGAACCGGAATCAGAATCATGGGAATATAATATAGATACCAGCAGATATGTTCTCCAAGAGGATCATGAAAAATATGAAATTTTACTGTCCGCACAAAGAACCAGAATACCATCAGACAGCCAATTGCAGTCAGGCATCTGCGCGTTTTTTTATGTACTACATGCTTTCCCAGATAAATCACCCAGGCACAGTACATTCCCAGATAAATACAGCTACGACACTGATCTGCCAGATTTCTCATAAAAACATTTTCCGTTCTCACCTGCCTGCAGAAATAAGCCAGCAACACACTTATCAGAATCACTCCATATGACAGAGTCCTCTTTTTACTGTATGTCATGAAAGTTCCTCTCTTACCGGAGCGGGTTTGAAAAATGCTTTACGCAAGATGTGCGTCACAATTTGCAGGAATGATTTTTCAAACACACCCAACCTATTTTTGTAATAATTATACTATAAAGTACCATTTTATCATATAGTTTTCAGAAGAATCATCTATTTTCAGAGTTTTTATCACAAACAGAGTGAACAATCCTGTCCACTCTGTTTCCCATTGCTTAAAACGGTCTTGGCTGACCACAGTATTCACAAAACTTTCCGGTATTCTCTGCACCGCACTGGCATTTCCACGAACTGTTATTCTGTTGCATTCCTCCGGTCATGTTCGTTTCTGACATTCCTGTCTGCTGCATTCCTCCGTTCATGTTCATTCCGGGCATTCCGGGCTGCATTCCTCCGTTCATGTTCATTCCCGGCATCCCAGACTGCATCCCTCCGTTCATATTCATTCCGGGCATCCCGGGCTGCATTCCCACATTCATGTTCATCCCGGGCATCCCAGACTGCATCCCTCCGTTCATGTTCATCCCGGTCATTCCAGGCTGCATTCCCGCATTCATGTTCATTCCTGACATCCCGGGCTGCATTCCCGCATTCATATTCATCCCGGGCATCCCAGACTGCATTCCTCCGTTCATGTTCATTCCCGGCATCCCAGACTGCATTCCTCCATTCATGTTCATTCCCGGCATTCCGGACTGCATTCCTCCGGTCATGTTCATTCCTGACATTCCGGACTGCATCCCGGCTGCATTTGGTGTCAGTGCCGCAATAATCTGATAAGCAGTCTGCTCCACTTCCATCAATTCCCTTCTGTTATCACTGCTTATAGAGAAAGTATTCAAGCGAAAATCCATATCATCAAACCACTGGGTTCTCACTTTAATACGCATAGTATAATCAAATTCATATTTATATACCGGCGGCTGATAACTTACATTTTCTCCATCCTTTGTATATGTTTCCTCATGCTGCTGTTGATCTACATCAACTCTGCACTGTACAATGGCTGATAAAGGAACTATGTCCGGGTTTTCATTGACATCCAGTTTCCGCGCAACAGTAAAATTCCCCTTATTATCATCAATAAAAACATTGTAATTTCTGGTATTGATCTGACGGGTTATACAAAAGTCCATTACCGCTTTTTTGTTTTTTTCACGATATTCCAGCTGGCGTTTGATATCCTCTACCGTACTGTGCCGCCGCTCCTCAAACCATGGTGATAATTTTTTCGCACAATCCTTACACAGATTTCCGTCATCCAGTTTTCGATTTCCCAATAACCCAATTTTCTCTCCGCAGATGTCACAGATTTTCTTATCAAATAATCCCATACCCTATCCTCCTTTTTTATCTGAAAACCCATACTGCCTCACCGGAATGGTGCGGCAGTATTTTACCTTATTCTGTAACAATTATTTTTTCAAAATATGTCTTTACGGAAAAATCAACTTCACCTGTTTCAGAATCATCTGCTTCTTCGCCGTCATCAGATTCCTCTGCATCGTCTTCTGCTATCAAACACAGTTTTCCATCATCCAGTAAATTGAACTTCATATTATCAAGACTGAAAAACATAGTTCCTGCCTCATCCTCTGTTACAGCCTTTAATACCAGTGCGTTTCCTTCCACGTCGCCCTGAAGTTCTACTTTTGTCTCTTCTCCGCTCTCTATTAAGATAATTTCAGCCTTTCCGTCTTCCACAGACATACTCATTTCAAATCCTGTAAAGTCAGCATTAACTGGCATCTGCATTCCAAATGCTTCCATCAGAGTACAGCTCCATTCTCCTTCAAAATCCTTCATGGTTGGATTTTCTACCGGTTTGCCCGGCACATAAGGCTCATACTCTTCCTTTTCCTGACTCAGGATCATTGTCGTTCCATCTGCTGTTAAGGTTATCTTACCGTCCTTGTACTCACATTCTCCTGTCTGATCATTATGAGTCATCAAAATTTTATCATTTTCTATTTTCCACTCTGATTCATCTACTTCAGGCTCTTCCCCATAAACAGAACTTGTTGTTTCCATTTTACCGTCTTCTTTAATGTCCACGGTCACTTCCATTCCCATTGCCCCCGGATGAAAGGATGCACCTTCGCCCATAGAAAGCTCATTTACATACCAGGTTCCAATAACATCCTTTTCTTCAAGGGCATAAACACTTACACTCATAAAGCCTGCCATTAAGACTCCTACTGTTCCTGCCATCCACAACCTCATTTTTTTACTCATACAAACATCTCCTTTCTTTTTTAATGTACTCCTCGGACTCTTTTTTACTTAATTTTGTGAGAAGATTTTTTGTTTATCTACATTATACGTGAACGCTCAGATATTTACACTAGCACTTCTGACAGTATGCATGTAATTTTTTGGATAAATTAAAACCTGCTGAAAAGTTTTTAACTTTTCTCAGCAGGTTCATTAAAGTACTTTCTGTTTTGGCGCATTCTCTCCAGATTTTCCAGAATTATATCTACACTGATTGGTTTGGCAATATGAGCGTTCATACCCGCTTTGATTGCCTTTTTACGGTCTTCTTCAAAAGCATTGGCAGTCATCGCAATGATTGGTATATTTGCACATTTCGGATCATTCAATGTACGGATTTCCCGGGTTGCGGTATATCCATCCATCTTCGGCATCTGAATATCCATGAAGATCAGGTCATATTTTCCGCCTTCTGCAGATGACATGATATTCACAGCATCTGTACCATCCTCAACGCAATCCACATTCAGACCAATTTCCTCCATGATCGCTGTTGCTATCTCCCGGTTCAGCTCATTGTCCTCTACAAGAAGAACTTTCTTCCCTTCATAACGCCTCTGGATTTCTGCCCGGATCTTCTGCTTCTCATTCTTAAGGGGCTCTCTTTGCTCCGGATCAGGTTCCTCCTTCACAGTCATCTCTGATATTTCACATTCAAGCATAACCGTAAACTCCGTTCCCCTTCCAACTTCACTTTCAACATGAATCGTACCGCCCAGCATATCCACAATGTTTTTGGTGATTGCCATTCCGAGACCGGTTCCTCCGATTCCATTCTCCGTAACAGTATGTTCTCTTGTAAACGAGTCAAACACCTGCTCCCTGAACTCCGGCGACATCCCGATTCCATTATCCTTCACACTGAATACCACTGTTGTATATCCGTCTCTTCTGCATGGTTTCTCAGAAACGCAAATATTAACCGTACCCCCGACCGGTGTAAATTTCACAGCATTACTGCTGATATTCAGAAGCACCTGCGTCAGGCGCAGCTTGTCGGTAATGATATCTTCATGGAGTATATCCTGTGTATCAATATAAAACTCCTGCTGTTTAGAATGTACAGATTCCTGTATAATTGTATTTAAGTCATGCAAGATATCCGGCAGGTGTACAACTGTATATTCAATCCGTACGGAACCGTTCTCGATTCTGCTCATATCCAGCACATCATTGATCAGGCTGAGCAGATGCTGACCGGATATATGGATTTTTTTCAGATAATCCAGAACAAGCTCCTTATTGTCAATATGTGTTGTCGCAAGCGCAGTAAATCCAATGACCGCATTCATCGGCGTGCGGATATCATGAGACATATTATTCAGAAACACAGTCTTCGCCCTGTTCGCATGTTCCGCAGCCGCAAGTGCATTTCTCAGATTCCTATCCTGCGCAATCTCACGTTCTTTTTCTTCTGTCGCATCACGGATTGCAACCAGAACTGTACACAATTTCCCATCTTTATCATATCCCTGTGGCACAATGATCATTGTCATCCATCTTTCATCCACTGTCCGAGCTGTAAAACTCAGCGTTTCACGTTCTTCCAGACGTTTTGCCACTGTACTTATATCGACAAATTCCCAGTATGCCTTCTGAAATGGCTCTGCAATCACCTGCCTTATAAGTTCTTCCTGATGCGCTTTGAAAAGCATATCCCCTTTCTGATCCGGCTTCATATTTCCTGAAGATTTCAGGATTTCGATTTCCTCTGTTTTTAGATTCACAAGAGAAATAGAGGCATATGCATGCCCCAGTGCATTGATCACCCGAAGTCTTTTCTGGTCCTGAAGGATACTTCTCTTTTCTGTTCTGCTCCTGTTCACCCGATAAAGTAAGAAAAGAAGCAGTGCAAGCAGCACATAAATCACACATATAATATTTCGTGTGATGTACACCTGACTTTCCGGGAAAAAGATATATGCATCGTAGTCTTTGATCTTCTCCCAACGTCCGAACCAGTTTCCTGTCTCTGAACGAAGATGGACAATTCCATTCTCATCTGCCTCAAATTTATTTTTATACTGACTTTTTGCTTCTTCTATAGAGCGGGCAGTCAGCTCCTGTCTGTTTGTACTGACAACCTTATCATCATCACAGATCACAACACTTCCATTCATCTCAAAAGGAAAGTCAGAAAATAACGATGCCATCGTCAGATCTCCGTTAAGCTCATTTACTTCCTCCTTCTGCGCATATGTGATCAGGATACCTGCTGCATCCTGTCTTGCCACTGCCGCAAAATCATAGATCTTTCCTTTATTTCTCAGACGGGTGGTATAAGTCTTTTCCGGATGCTCTGCAATATCACGTACATAATCACTTTTGATCAGTTTCTGCCACAGTGGCATAGTATCTCCATCTTTTGCATTCTGTTCTGTCACTTTCAGATTCTGATCCAGTACAAGGATTCCTGTCAGACGCTGTTCCCTGGCATATTCGTCCAGCATTTCTGTACTGAGATTTCCTTCCTGTTCTATGACTCTGCTTAATTCTGTTGTTTTGTCCAAAAGACGTACCAGGCTTTTCACCTGATCATTGGTGTTATAAATCTCATAACTTTCAATTCGGTTTTTTACAAAATCAAAGGTCTCATCCAGAGTACTGTTCAGCCTGCTATTATCTCTCGCTGTCAGCAGAAGAAAAGTCAGTATTCCGGAAAAAATCAGAATAAACACAAGCAAACACGCATTTCTGTCGACCCTCTTTTTCTTCTGTTTCTGCGGTATCTGCCTTCTTATCTGTCTGCTCATTTACTTTCTCCTCCCGGCAGAGTTTCGTCCGCATCCAATCCGTATTTTGTAACTATTTTTTCTGTAATCCCTTCACTTTGCATCTCTGTAAGCGTTTCTGTAAGCTTTTCTGCCAATTCTTCGTGAGTTCCTTTTTTGAAAGCAATTCCAAGTTCTGATTTATAAGGACTTTCCTCCAGCATACGGTAAGCGCCCTTGCCATCCTGTATCAGACTGCCAAGCATTGCCTCATGTCCCGCAATCGCATCTGCATAATTTTTTCTAAGTGCAGCATAAAGCTCATTCGACGAAGAAAAACAGTTCACCTGTTCTGCCTGTGGAAGATTTGATTCTATATTATGAAGAAAGAGATCTTCTGCTTTTGTGGTCGCCTGAACTGCAATCCTCTTCCCTTTCAGATCCTGAAGTGTCCGGATTTCACTCTCGGCTCTTACAACCACCATCTGACGACTGTACATATACGGTCCTGCCCACTGATATTTGTTTTCTCTTTCATTCATGGAATAGCAGCTCCACAGACAGTCTATTATTCCATCTGACAAAAGTTTCTCTTTATCTTCCCAGACAACCTTCTCAAATTCAGGCTGATAACCCAGCCTCTGAAAGGCTTCCTCTGCAAGTTCCACATCAATACCTTTATACTTGCCATCACTCGTCTGATAGCTGTAAGGTTCAAAATAATCTATTCCGATAACAATCTCCGGCAATTCACTGTCCGATGTTTTCTCTTTCTTTATTCCACATCCTCCCGGTATAAGGCTGCCTGCCAGAAGAAGTGCTGCAATACAAATTCTTTTTCTGCGGGTATGGGAGTCATTCTTTCGATTTTTTCTCATATCCAGTTCCTTTCCATTTATTACTGTTTCATAACCTGCGTGTCAGAACCATCTTTCCTCAATTGAAACAGAGGGCTTATCCGATTCGGATAAACATCGAAACGATGCAAAAAAAGTTCCACGTAAAAAACTTTTACAGGAACTTTTTTCATAGTCATCTCAGGTTTTTGACTGATCTGCCTATAAATCTGTCAACAAAACTTCTGATACATATTATACATTTCATATACTTTCATGTCTACAATTATTTACTGCTCTGAAGTATAAAACACACGTTACTGTTCACAGTAACGTAGCCAAAATTCATTCCAGATTGCCTGCGGCAATGGAATTTTGAATAGGACCTGCTGATTGCGGGAATACTTTTTTATTTCCAGTCAGAAGCAAGGCATACAGGTACCGGATCCTGAATTTCCATTCTGTCAGGTTCTACCAGGCAGTCATAAGCCAGAATATGCACTCCTGCCTTTTTCGCCTCCTGCAGGGT
>ENA-OQIN01001064-OQIN01001064.1-human-gut-metagenome-genome-assembly--contig:-NODE-1064-length-10991-cov-2.470955_pt1 | contig 10991 bp, 10 predicted proteins | sample MGYA00242581_ERZ504746 | MGnify/ENA primary metagenome ERZ504746 (study PRJEB26092, sample SAMD00036436) | human gut metagenome | host: Homo sapiens | study: EMG produced TPA metagenomics assembly of...
CCGTCGTGGCCCCCAGCTGCATCTCCGTGACCGCCTTGGTGAATTCCTCCGATACGGGAGGAGTCATGCTCTTCCCGATGAGGGCCATGGACTGGTTGAAGCTGAAGCCCGCCCGGAGGGCATTGGCCATCATGACGAGGGTATCTCCCAGCTGATCGGCGAAGGCCTGCCGGCGCCGATGGATATAGGCCTGGAGCCAGAAGTATCCCCCCGCCGGAAACAGTACCGCCCCTGCGAGTCCTGCCAGAAAACTCTTTCCCAGGATGCCGGTCAGCACCAGTCCGAAGAAGCCCGACAGGGCCAGAAGCACCACGAAGTCCCCTCCCCGGATGGGAATAGAGGCCTGCTGCATCTTCCTGTCAAGCCGCACCGACTGGGGCAGGGCAGACAGCAGTGACCCCAGAGGATGAATGAAGCGGAGCACGCCGTCCAGAAGATGGGTTCCCCGCCTCCTGCTCATGGCAGACGGCGCGGAACGGTCCGTATAAAAGAGAAGTTTGCTCTCCACATCCAGAGAACGGCGCTGTTCCCGCTCCCGCAGATAAAAAAACATAAGGATGATAAACAGAAAGGCAGCGCAGGCTGCCGCCAAAGCGCCTGTCACGGCCGGCCCCCCCCTTCATCATGAATTGTTTTTTCAGTAATCTGATCCACGGCGCGGCGGAAGGGAGAATCCGGGGCGATATCCGACAGAATCCGCCCCCGGTCGGCCGCCTGGGACAACGGAATGTATTCATTGGGCAAAATGCCGTATACAGGGAACTGCATTTCTTTTTCCAGGGCCTTCCGCATATCCTCCGTACAGGGATCCACCCGGTTGAACAGGGCATGTACTTTCGTCTTATAATTGCCCCAGACGGAAAAAATCTCCAGGGCTTTCGTCATATGACGGATTTCATAGCCCGTATTGATCATGGTCATAAGATGCACAATATCCGCCGCCTCGCAGGCCGCCACGGATATGCCGTTGAAGCCCGCCGGCAGATCAATGAGAATATAGCGGAAAAGGCCGCGGGCCATCTGAATCAGGTCGGTCAGGGCATCGGGCGTAATCTGCTCCGCATATTCCGGTCCCCGCGTGCCGCACAGGAAGCTGATCTGCTCCGTCAGGGGCACAAAATAGGACTGGAGCGAAGGCGGAGAGAGAAAACGGATGTCCCGCACCGCCTCTGAAATGGTGCTCTGGGGCAGCACATTGAAAAACAGGGCCAGATCACCGAACTGGAGATCCCCGTCAATGATGCCCACCCTGCTTCCCGTGCGGGCGGCCAGGGAAGAGGCCATATGGGCCAGCAGTGTGGACCGCCCGCTTTTCCCCTTGGGGCTGAAAAAAGTCATGACTGTGGAAACCTGCTGCTCTGTCTGGAAGGATTTCACGCTGTTGGCCAGTTCTTCTCCCGTGAAGGGCGCCACCATGTAGCCGGCGGCGCCGGCTTTCACGGCGGCCCGGAAGGCCGGCATGGTCCATTCCCGCCCCATGCAGAGAATCCGCGCCTCGGGAAAACGCTGCACAAATTCATGGACCACTGAATAGTCTTCCGCCTTCTCCATATCCAGCAGGATCAGGTTCGGACGGAACACACTGCCCTGGTTGACGGCGTCACGGAGTGTGCTGTAGGCCGCCGTAACCTGAAATCCGGCCGTGTTCTGCACAACGCCCGCCAGCTTCTGCAGCAGACGGGTGTCCGGTTCCACCAGCATGACTTTATACGATTCCACGAAAGGTTTTCCCTCCTTCTTCCTGTATTTCCCCGGTACTGCCCGGATTTATGATTTAAAAAGGCGTGAAAGCCAGGACCGGCTCTGCCGGGGCGCGGCGGCTTCCTCCGCTCCGCCCCGGTTGGTCAGTTTCCCGCACAGCTCTTCCACAGAACGGGACAAAGCCGTATTTTTGCGCGACGGGTCCAGCACCATGGGGAGCCCGCTGTGAATGGACTCCACCGCCGTTTTATAGTCATTGGGGAGAATATGGTAAAATTCGGCTCCCACCAGCTTTTCCACATCCGCCCGTCCGATATTGGTCCGTGCATTGCTCCTGTTCAGAATATAGCGGAGCTTCGCCGTGTCAAAGCTCGTTTTCTTCAGCGCGTCCAGTCCGGTCTTCATGTTTTTCACTGTGGGAATGAAATCGACAATCACCACGGCCATGACCAGCGTGCTCACCCCCATTACCGACATATTCAGCTCGCTGAAAACAGAGGTCATATCCACAAGAACATAATCGAACAGCTTCCGCAGTTCCTGCACGGTGCGCAGGACAGCCCTGTCCGACAAGGTATAGGCCTGCTCCACGGTTTTGGGCGCCGCCAGCACATAAAAGAGGGTATTCCCCTTCCGGCAGGGCGTCAGGTAATCCTCCGCCCTGAAGGACAGGATATCCCGGTCCACCGCCTCCTGGGCTTCATAAACTGTTTTTTCCGGTTCCAGCCCGAGAAAATGGGCGCTGTCCCCGAACTGCATGTCCAGGTCGGCCACACATACGCGGAAGCCCTGCTCCGCCAGCACCGCCGCCATATTCACCGCCAGAAAGGTCTTTCCCACGGCGCTGGCCGTACTGAACAGAGAAATCAGAATACCACTTCTTTCATTATCTCCCAGTTCTGCCATAGATTGCTGTCCTCCGTAAACTCCATACTCTTTTTTATTTTGTCAGGAAATGGATCTGTCCTGCCCTTTCAGCCAATGGTGTTTTTCTGCTTTCGGCGCGGCTGCTGAAGCAGGAACCGCCGTATCCGCCAATGCGGAAGAAACCGGATTCATAACTGAAACGGCCGGACGGGCCTGCTCCGCTTTCCCGACGGCTCCCAGCTCGTCCTTCATGGGCACCGTCACGGGGATGGATGATGTTGCATCCACCAGAGTCGGTGTAATCAGGATGAGCAGTTCTTTCTCCGTATGGGAGGTAGAGGCGGAACGGAAAAACTGTCCGATAATGGGCAGATCTCCCAGAAGGGGTATTTTTGACATATTTTTGCTGTCCTCCGAGCTGAGAAGTCCTCCGATGATCATGGTGCCCCCCGAGGCAAGGCTGATCTCCGAGGTGGCTTCCCGGCTCACCAGCCCCTTCAGTGTCGTCCCGTTAATGGTTGAACCGGCATCGGAGCTCAGCGTGCTCACGGAGGCTTTTACCTTGCAGGTGATATTGCCGTCAGGATCCGCCACGGGCTCGATATCCAGCTCAATCCCGTAATTTTTCCATTCCACATTGCTGGATCCGTTTGAGTTCGTTGTGGGCACCGGCATCTGCCCCCCCACGAGGATGCTCGCCTTGGTGCCGCTCATGGTGATCATATGGGGCTGGGACAGGATTTTGGCGTCATTATTGGCAATCAGCGCATTGAGAGTCGCATTGATGCCCGCATAGGTTCCCAGTTTTCCGAATACCGATCCCACTTTGGAATTAGAGGCATTCTGTCCGAATGAAAAGGAACCGCTGTTGACCGTCACAATACCCGTATCGCTGTCAATAGAGGACGCATTGCCCCAGTCGATGCCCAGATCCTTCGTTTTTCCCCGGTTCACCTCGATGATCTGCGCCTGAATGCGGACCTGCAGGGGATGAACCATTTCCAGCATATTTACAACCTTCTCACTGTACATGGAAGCAATGCTTTCCGCCCGCTGCTTTTCATCCTGGTTCTGTACCCGCCCCGTGAGGAGGATCTGATTTCCTATTTTATCCACCTTTACATTGGGATAGCCGATCAGGTGCTGGATGGAGGCGCTTCCCGCGCTGTCCTCGCCGCTGACGCTCACAATATAGTCATAGCGGGCGCCGTTGCTGCCCCACACGAAAAGTGTGGTGGCGCCCGCTTTTTTTGCCACCACCAGGAGATCCCGTCCGGAGAGCACATTCACATCGGCAATTTCCGGGTTGGCCACAGCCACCCGGGAAATGCCCCCCGCCACATGGAGATTCTGGGAATGGTTGATATCCACAAATACGGTTTCCGCCGCCTGTGCTGCCGCAGGCGCCGCCGCAGTGCTGCCTGCCATGAATGCGGCCAGTACAAATTTCCAAGTTCTCTGATTCATCATGTCGCTCCCCTTATTTCACCTGTACCTGACTGACTGCATTGCCCCGGATGACTTCCACTGTCCGTCCGCCTCCGGCGGAAGACGGCGCCGGTGCATAGGACGGCGCCGGTGATGCATAGGACGGCGTTCTTGAAACAGCGGCCGGCGCCGGTGATGAAGCGGCCGGCGCGGAGGCCGTCTGCGGAGCTGCTCCGCTGGAAGCCTCCGCAGATCCGGACATGTAGTAGTAATAGTCCGGCACAAAGGTCCAGCCCTGCTCGGCGCTGCCCGGACGGAGCGCCAGATACAGGGTTCCCTCCTGCTGAGCCGCCATAAGCTTCATTGCGTCGGCGGGGGAAACCGCCACCGTGGCCATAGCCACGGCTCCCTGCACGGACGGCGCCTGGACGGCGGCTGCGCCGTTGTTTTTATTATCGGTTCCCGATGCCTGCCCGCTCTGGGCGGCTGATGTCTTATTGATGCCCAGAAGCATGACATTCTGCATCATCAGTTTCCCGTAAATGATATTTTTATAGGATTTGGTGCTGATGAAGAAAATATCCACTCTGTCGCCCGGACGGGCGAATCCGGCCACGCCCGTGATATCGCTGAGGGGTATGGTAACGGCCCGCATGTTCGGCGGAATCATGCCGATAAATCCTCCCGGTCCGGCGCTGATTTTCGCAGAGGTGACCACATCCCCCTTCAGAATAGGAACCTGGGCCGTTTTCCCCACTACATCCGCCAGGGAGCCTTCCGCTGTATCGGGCGCCATTTCTTTGGGCACCTGCACCATTTTGACCATATTCCCCATGATTTTTGTATAGTTGGGAATATCGGATGAGGCCATCACCACAGAAACAGTCCCGTTCTGCACTGCGGCTGTCGATGATTCCGGTCCTGACAGGGCGCGGAAAATACCGTAAATGACCAGGGCTGCCAGAAGGCTGACAAAAAAGGCAATCAATCCAAATTTTTTCACTGACATGGATGCCAGTTTTTCCGGAATTGATTTCAGGGAATCCATAAATTTCAAAATAAAATCCTCCTTCTGCAAGGCAGTGAAACCGGGGTTTCAGTTTCCGCAGACTTTCTTTCACGTTACTCATTAAGAAACAATTTGTATAGATTCATTTTATTATACCATAAAGAAATACAGCAAACTATACTAATTGTGTATAACAAATGAAGAAGAAGAAAATTTCCAGTTTCTTCCGGCGCAGCACATGATGGAAAACACTGTTTTCCGGATTTCAGGACCGCCCCGCGGGATCCCATATCCGGAGAAAGGTCTCCAAAACACGTTCCGGAGTGATGGATGTCATGGAAACGGTTCCGTTTTCTCCGGCGGGAGCGCGGAGGACAACGCTCCTGCCGCCGCCGTAGGGACCGCTCCGGTCAGGCGAGGTAGGTCCGAAAAGGGCAATCATGGGGGTGCGGACCGCATTGGCAATATGAAGAGGACCTGTATCGCCGGAAAGATGGAGGGAGGCCCCTTCTTCCAGTGCGGTCAGCTGGAGGAGACTGGTTTTTCCCGTCAGATCCACGGCATAGGGAGAATCTGCATCCTCCGCAATGCACCGTCCCAGTTCTTTTTCTCCCGGCGAACCGGCGATCACGGCAAAGATGCGGCGGCGGGCCAGTTCTTTCAGGAAAGCGGTCCAGCATCCGGCCGGCCACATTTTCCCCGCGCCTCTCGTCCCGGGCACGCAGACTGCATAGGGTCCTGTCACACCGGACTCATGAAGAAGCCGCCGCACCTGTTCCGTTTCCGCGGAGTGCTCCCTGACGGGAAAGGCAATGCGGTCCGGACGGCAGCCCAGAGCCCGGGATACATCCAGAAGGCGTTCAATGATATGTCCTTCTTTATGAGGGCCTGCCAGAGGACGGCTCACGAGCCAGCTTCCCTCCCTGGCTTCCCAGTAGCCCACTTTCCGGCCGGCTCCCGCCAGCGCCGCCACAAGGGCGCTTTTCGCCAGCATCTGCAGATCTACGGAGAGGTCAAAATGCCGGCTCCCCAGTTCTTTTCTGAGAGTCTTCCAGTAGGAAAATTCTTTGATCCGTTTTCTGTCCACGTGATAAATCTCATCCAGCCAGGGTTTTCCCGGAAGGAGTCCGTCAAATTCAGGATGAACCGCCCAGGTGATGCGGGCTTCCGGGCAGCCCTGCCGGAGGGCATAGAGTGTCGGAAGGGCATGGATCACATCTCCCAGGGAACTCATTTTGATAATCAGAATACGGCGGAAGCCGCCTTCCTGCTGCTTGGTTTGATTCATTCTTCACTCCATGTCAGGCAGATGCTGCCGTATAAACAGGTCCAGATCAGACCCCGTAAAAAGAAATCCCCTGATGCCCGCTCTTTCGGCGGATTCCACATCTCTCGGGCTGTCTCCGAAAAGGAAGGCCCTGTCTCTGGATATGCCGTATTCCGAAAGCGCCTGCAGAATCATGCCGGGTTTCGGCTTCCGGCATTCACAGTTCCGATTATACTCCGGAAGAGGCGCTCCCGGAAGATGGGGACAGTAGTAAAATTTTTCAATATGTCCCCCTGTTTTCTCCAGTTCCCGGTTCATGTTTTCATGAAGCGTCTCTACATCATGCTCTGTATAAAAACCTCTTGCCACACCGCTCTGGTTGGTCACCACGAAAAGAAGCCATCCTCCGCGGCAGAGCCGGGCCGCCGCTTCTCTGGCCCCGGGGATCCACTGCACCTCATCCATGGAATGCACGTAACCCGTATCCCGGTTCAGCACGCCGTCCCTGTCGAAGAAAACCGCTTTTTTTCCAGTATCCCCCGTCATGGGCGGCTGATCCATTCATCAATGCTTTCGCAGATCATATGGGCGCAGAGGATATGCATTTCCTGAATGCGCGCGGTAGTCCGGCTGGGAACGATGACGGCTGTTTCACAGATCTCCGCCAGGGCGCCGCCGTCTTTTCCCGTAAAAGCAATGCGCTTCAGGCCCTTCTGTCCGGCCATGAGGGCCGCCTCATTCACATTGGCGCTGTTTCCGCTGGTGGAAATGCCCCAGAATACATCCCCCTTCTCTCCCAGTCCTTCGATCTGCCGGGCGAATACGCGGCTGTACTCATAGTCATTGGCCACCGCCGTCAGAATTGAGGTGTCCGTTGTCAGCGCCACAGCCGGGAGAGACCTCCGTTCCGCATGGTAGCGTCCCATGAATTCCGCCGCAATATGCTGGGCATCGGCGGCACTGCCCCCGTTTCCGCAGAGAAGAATTTTGTGACCTTTTTCCAGGGCTTCCCGGCAAACGGCAGCCGCTTCCGCCACCTGCGGCAGCTGCGTCTCCATCTGCCGCAGAACTTCTCTGTGTTCTTCTATTCTCTGACGGATCCACTGTTCGTTCATTGTCATCCTTCTTTCCCTCCGGGTATTTTTTCTTTCTGTCCCCCGCTGCCCGTTTCTCCCTGTGACCGTCCCGGTTTATCGGTGTCCATGAGTGATTTGAGCTCTTTCATGAAATTACCGATATCCGTAAACTGTCTGTATACGGAGGCAAACCGCACATAGGCCACCTGGTCCAGATGCTTCAGTTTATCCATGACCATCTCCCCCAGCATATCTGAGGGCACTTCCTGGATCAGGCGGTTCCGTATGCTCCGCTCCACCTCATCAACGATATCTTCAATCTGCCGGGAGGAAATATTTCTTTTCTCACAGGCGCGGATCAGTCCATTGCGCAGCTTATTTCTGTCGAACATCTCCCGAATTCCATTTTTCTTGACTACACGCAGAGGCACTTCCTCCACGGTTTCATAGGTTGTAAAACGCCGCCCGCATTCCAGGCACTGCCGTCTCCGGCGTATGGAGGCACCGTCATCGGTATCTCTTGAATCGGTAACCTTGGTATTGGGACAGCTGCAGTATGGACATTTCATGATCAGTCTCCCTTCATGACCCTCCAGCCAAAAGAGCCACACTGCATAATGCGGTGTGGCCTCCTGAACCGTTCTATTATTTTTTCAGAAATTCAGGAACCGCTATGGATGAATTTCTCATATTGCCGCTGAACATGCCGGGTCCTGCAGAGGATTTTTTCCGGTTGTCTTCAAATCCCGTGGCGATGACGGTGATGCGCACTTCGTCATCCAGATCCGGATTGACAGAGGTGCCCCAGATGATGTTGGCATCCTGGTCAGCCGCTTCTGTAATAACCTGGGAGGCTTCGTTAATTTCAAAGAGGCCCAGGTCTTCATTGCCCGTAATGCTGATGATAATGCCCTTGGCGCCGTCAATGGAACGTTCCAGCAAAGGACTGGAAATAGCCATCTTCGCCGCATCGCAGGCACGGTTCTCGCCGCTCCCGACGCCGATGCCCATAAGGGCTTCGCCCTGGTCGCTCATGATGGTCTTCACATCTGCGAAGTCCAGGTTGATGATGCCCGGGACGGTAATCAAATCGGAAATGCCCTGGATGCCCTGGCGGAGCACGTCATCCGCTGTCTTGAAGGCATCCCGCACGGGTGTCTTTTTGTCAATGATCTGAAGCAGGCGGTCATTGGGGACAATCAGAATCGCATCGACGGCTTCCTTCAGTTTTTCAATACCTGACAGGGCGTTTTTCATACGGACCTTGCCCTCAATGGTAAAGGGCTTGGTTACAACGGCTACGGTCAGGGCTCCCAGTTCCTTGGCGCACTGTGCCACAACGGGAGCGGCTCCTGTGCCCGTTCCGCCGCCCATGCCGGCTGTGACGAAAACCATATCGGAACCGTTCAGTGCTTTGGTCAGTTCATCCCGTGATTCTTCGGCAGCCTGCTCGCCTACATCAGGACGGGCGCCGGCGCCGAGGCCGTGGGTCAGTTTCTCTCCGATCTGGATTTTATTGGTCGCATTGGATGTTTCCAGAATCTGCGCTTCTGTATTGACTGCAATAAAATCAACACCCTGCACCTGGGCCTCGATCATCCGGTTCACTGCGTTGTTTCCCCCTCCGCCAACGCCGATCACTTTAATATTTGCCAAATCACTCATTTCTGTTCCTCCTTTAAATGCCTGTCTATGTCAGTAGGGATGAAATTTTCATGCTTTCATTATATCCTTAATTATATCATTCATTGTACAATATTTTGACAAAAATGGCTACTCAAAGCACCCTGAAAATAAAAATTATCCCTGCTGAAATTTTTTTACTTTTTCAGCCTGATATAGGGAGATGCCGTATTGGCATCAATATATTCCACGGAAAGCTTCCGCGCCCGTACATCACTGACCATGTTTTCCGCCAGGCCAGCCTGTTCTTCCATCTGTGACCCGTCTCCCAGACGCACGGCGATGCCGTCCCGTGTATAGGCGACAATATGGCCCGGATTCCCGATGTTGACTTCCGAGAATTCTGAAAGGCCCTCCGCGCTGAGATGACTGATGAACAGCAGAGCTTTCTGCACTTCAGGATCGGTCATCCGGTCGCCCAGAAGCACATCGGACAGTTTTTTCCCCGTGATCATGGGGAAGGCGCTTTTGCGGAGCGCCGGTTCAATCTGGACCACCCGCCCTTCCGCATCCAGCTGGGCATAGCCGAATTCACTCTGAATCACCGTGAGGGGCACCCGCTCCGTCACCGACACCGTGATGGTAAAGGGCAGTTCCCTGACAACGGAAACAGCGGAAATCCGCAGGTCATGACCCAGCCGTTCCTGAAGATCCGATGTGCTGATCTGCAGCACATTCAGGGGCTGCCGCAGACGTCCCTCAAAAATCACGTCATCCATGGTGATCTGGCTGTTTCCCGTAATACGCACTGTTCCCAACGGAATCGGCAGAAAAAGGAGCGCCAGAATCAGAGCCAGAAGAACGGCGCTGATCCAGACCCAGCAGCGGCGGCGCCGGTGCAGTTTTTTTGACAGTTTTCCGCCGTAACGCTCCCGGTTTACAGGGCGCGCGCCTTCCGCCGGCATAGAATCCTGCTGCTCCGGCAGAGACTGGGCAGGCGCGTCCGGAAGATCTCCGGGCCGCCGGTGCTGTTCTTTCAGAAAATCATCAAAGCTTTTAAACTCGCTCATATCCGTTCCATTCCATTCAAACTTTTCCTGTGCAGGCCTCCATGAGGATCCTTTCGCACAGATGAGGAAAATCAATACCGGCGGCCGCAGCGGCTTTGGGCACCAGGCTGGTGGCCGTCATGCCGGGAATTGAATTGGCTTCCAGCATGTACGGCTTGCCGGCCGCGTCGGTTTTCATATCAAAGCGGACTACGCCGCAGCATTCGGCTGCCCTGTATCCGGCGGCCGCCATGCGCTGCAGCTCTTCCGCAAAGGTTCTGTCCACGGGTGCGGGAACCAGATAATCGGTGGCGCCCTTGGTATATTTGGAATAATAGTCATACTGGCCCGAATGGGGACGGATCTGAATCACGGGAAGAGGTTCTCCGTCCAATACAGACACCGTAAATTCTTCCCCGTCCAGAAAGGTCTCCGCCAGGATTCTCGGATCAATGGCAAAAGCCCGTTCCAGCGCCTCCGGCACCTGTTTCTGGTCCCGGATCAGCTCCAGTCCTATGGTGGATCCCTGGCAGGCCGGCTTGATGATGAAAGGCACGTGAAAATGCTCTTCCATATGCTGTATCACCGCCTGCCGGTCTTCTTTCGCCGAATATCCGCAGCCGTCGGCCATGGGGATGCCCGCCTGGAGAAAAACACGGCGTGAAATGATCTTGTCCATGGTCACTGCGCTGGATGCCACACCGGGTCCGGTATAAGGCATCCCCATCATCTCCAGAACCCCCTGAATCATGCCGTCCTCACCGAAACGTCCGTGCAGGGCAATAAAAACAGCATCAATGCCGGTTTCCTGCAGCTGTGAAAATATCCGGGCGGGATCATATTCGATGGGAACGGTATGATAGCCCAGCGAGGCCAGCGCCTCCGACACAGACTGTCCGGTCTTCCGGGATACGGCGGCTTCCCGCGAGGGTCCTCCCATGAGGACTCCGATAAGGGTGTTTTTTTTGATC
>ENA-OQIN01001068-OQIN01001068.1-human-gut-metagenome-genome-assembly--contig:-NODE-1068-length-10898-cov-3.574161_pt1 | contig 10898 bp, 12 predicted proteins | sample MGYA00242581_ERZ504746 | MGnify/ENA primary metagenome ERZ504746 (study PRJEB26092, sample SAMD00036436) | human gut metagenome | host: Homo sapiens | study: EMG produced TPA metagenomics assembly of...
GATTGACAACACACAATTTATCCAGATTACAAATGCAGGCCTCCGTGAAAGTCACCCCCATGATGTAAGTATTACTAAAGAAGCGCCCAACTATAGTGTAAAATGACGGATTTTCAAATGATTTCCCATAATATTATGGATGTCCATGTGCATGCTGTGACCATGGAAGAAGCAGTCAGAAACTGTATTCTGATGGCAGAAGATGCAAACTTTCATATGATTGCGACCGCCAATGCAGAAATGCTGATGATAGCAGGAAGAGACAGTATGCTCTGCAGTATTCTCAACCAGGCGGATATGGTAGTTCCCGACGGAGCCGGTGTTTTATGGGCAGGAGAAAAACTGCACTGCCCCTTTCCTGAACGTGTGCCGGGCATTGATTTAATGGGAAACCTTCTGCAGGAAGCTTCAGCCCGGGAATGGCCTGTTTATTTCCTGGGAGGAGCACCCGGTGTAGCCCGGGAGGCGGCTGACCGGTTTGAGAAAACAAAAGGCCCTCTGGTCATTGCAGGCATTCATGATGGTTATTTTACCGCAGAAGAAGAAAGAGACATTCTTGATCAGATCCGTGAAAATGGAAGCCGTCTTCTGTTTGTGGGAATGGGGGTTCCTAAACAGGAAAAGTGGATCAGTCTGCATGCGTCTGAAATAGGGCCCTGCGTTGCCATGGGAATCGGCGGAGCTTTTGATGTAATGGCAGGCAGGCTGAAACGGGCTCCTGCCTGGATGCGGAATCACCGCATGGAGTGGGCATACCGGCTGTATCTTCAGCCCAGCCGGATAGGAAGGATGCTGGCGCTTCCGCTGTTCATGAATGCAGTCAGACGATGGAAATCCCAACAGACATAAGAGTCAGGAGAATAGCATGCTGAAAAAACCATGGATCGTGCAGGAAGGGTATCCATTCATTGCGGCAGCGGCAGCAGTTACATTTATCTTTGCTTGGCAGGGGTGGTGGCACTGGGCGGTTGTTCCTTTCCTGCTGACATTCTATTTTGTGTTTTTCTTTCGATGTCCTCACAGGGATATACCAGAAGGAGAAGATATTCTTGTTTCACCGGCAGACGGCAAAGTCATGGAAGTCGTAAACGGTGTCCAGGAAAATATGTTTATCGGAGCGCCGTGTCATAAGATCACTATTTTTCTTTCGGTTTTTGACGTTCATGTAAACCGGGCGCCTATGGCAGGAACCATTCAGTTTCAATCCTATACACAGGGGCGTTTTAGGCCGGCCTATAAAGACGGTGTAGGTTATGAAAATGAAAGGTGTGCCATTGGCATTGTCAATTCCCATAGATCTATTTTGGTTATACAGATTGCGGGCATATTGGCAAGGCGCATTGTTTCATGGAAAAATCTGGGAGCTTCTCTGCAGAAGGGGGAACTGTACGGAATGATTAAATTTGGTTCCTGTACGGAAGTCTATATCCCAGGGGAAATAGAGATTGCAGTAAAACCGGGAGATCAGGTGAAGGGCGGCAGTACAATTATAGGGAGGCTGAAAGAATGAGCAAATCATGGGTTGCCAATCTATTTACCAGTGCCAATATTGCATTTGGAACGGCATCAATTATACTGTCGCTGAACGGTGATATTGAAGCGGCTGCATTTTGCATACTGGCGGCCATGGTCAGTGATGCACTCGACGGAAGGATTGCCAGGGTTTTGGGGACTGCGGGGCCTCTGGGGGTTGAGCTGGATTCTCTTTGCGACTGTACATCCTTCGGCGTCGCGCCCGGGATTTTGCTGTATGCGGCCCAGCTTCATGGTATGGGCGGATGGGGTATGATCCCGGCGCTGTTTCTGGCTGTATGCTGTGCATTCAGGCTGGCCCGGTTTAATATTAAGACCAGTACGGTGCATGGCTACTTTGAAGGACTGCCATGCCCGACGGTGGGGGTTTTTGCTGCCGCTTATGTGCTCAGCGGTGTACAGCTGTGGAACTGGTTCGTTTTTCTCTGTGCTATTGGACTGGCTTTTTTAATGGTCAGTGAAATTCATTATCCGGATAATAAGGGATCCAGTGCAGACCAGCTGCATCTTCCTGTTTTTCTTTTCTGTCTGGCTCTGTTTCTTTTATTTACGGCGATGCAGCCTTCTGTTTGGGCAGCGGCGCTGTGTGCGGCTTATATTCTGTTCGGCATGATGAATACATGGATGAATAAAAAGAAAAAAGTCCGTCGTCTGAGGAAGCGTTATAGCTCCGGAAGAGGGGATGAAGGATCGGAATTATGACGCATATTTTGGATATCATTATGATACCCATTCAGCTGATTGTTGCTTTTTTTACACTGTATTACTTTATAATCGCTGTTTTTGGGATGTGGCACAGACCGGAAAAAAAGATTTTAAAACCGCAAAATCGTTTTGCTCTGGTAGTAGCGGCCCATAATGAAGAAGCTGTTTTGGGCGATCTGCTTGAAAATCTAAAAATTTTGAAATATCCGAAAGATCTTTATGATATTTATGTAGTAGCGGACAACTGTACAGATCAGACTGCTGATCTGGCACGGAATCATGGAACTTTTGTCTTTGAACGCACCAATCATGAAGAAGTAGGAAAAGGCTATGCCCTGGACTGGGTTTTTCAAAAAATTTTAGATCTTCCGGAAAAATATGATGCTTTCTGCGTATTTGATGCGGACAACCTGGTCCATTTAGATTTTTTGCTGGAAATGAATAACAGACTTCTGAAGGGACAGCGTGTTATTCAGGGTTATCTTTCTGCCAAAAATCCTACGGATACGTGGATATCAGGAACTTTTGCCATTGCATTTTGGACCATTAATCACCTTTGGCATCTTGGAAAATATAATATCGGCCTTTCCACAGCTCTTGGCGGAACAGGGATGTGCATTGCCTGTGACGTAATACGAAAGTACGGATGGGGATGTGAATGCCTCACCGAAGATATGGAGTTTTCGATGAAATGCCTCTCCCACGGGATCCGTACATGCTGGGCCCATGATGCCATTGTATATGACGAAAAGCCTCTTACTTTTATGGCATCCTGGAGGCAGAGAAAAAGATGGGCACAGGGGCAGTTTGACTGTGCCGAGAGATATATTCCCCGGCTGTTTATGGTTGGAATTAAAAAACACAATATCATGATTCTCGATGGTATTATGCAGCTGCTTCAGAATTATTTTCTCCTTCTGTCAACTTTCTATGCCATAATGACCTATATCAACATGTTTACGCCCTGTTTTACGGTTATTTTATATAATAATACATTGGTGCCTAAAACTTTCTGGACCGTACTGGGGATAATTCAGTATGTTATGCCTCTGATTGTTCTTATGCAGATTAAAGTGCCGGCAAAGATCTGGTTTTACTGGATTTTATATCCCCTTTTTATGTATTCATGGATTCCGGTGACTGTATTGGGTTTTATGGACCGTCACAAAAAAGGATGGTGTCATACCATTCATACGCGGAGCATGAAATTTGAGCAGGCCGCACTGACGAGAAAGAAAGAAATTGACCGATGAAAGTATCCGGGAAGCCGGATGCTTTTTTTCTGTTTATCATGATCTGCGGTGGAAATCCCGGTGAATATCGTATATGATAAAGAGGAAAGTCATGCAGGCAGGATCATCCTGAAACCGCACAGAAGAATTTTATAAAACTGTGCATGGGAAAATCTTGTTTCCACTCATAAAATATAGGAGAATTATCAGAATATATGCATATACTAATGACAAATGACGATGGGTTTGATGCACCGGGGATCACAGCTCTGTCGAAAGAACTGTCTTCTTTTTGCAGGGTGACTGTTTTCGCGCCAGACCGTGAGCGGAGTTCATGTTCCAGCTCATTGACATTAAGACAGTTTATCAGAGTGAAGAAAAAAGCGGAAGTGATTCCCGGAGTCCCCATATATGCAGCAGACGGTACGACGGCGGACTGCTGTAAAATTGCGCTGTCCCGCGTTTTGGAAGAGGATCCGCCGGATATGATTATTTCAGGAATGAATCATGGATTTAATGCGGGAAGTGATTCTTTATACAGCGGCACAGTGGCAGGGGCAATGGAATCTATTTTTTTCGGACTCCCAGGACTGGCAGTTTCTGTACAGAATGCCAAAAATGAAAACTTGCTTCGCCGTGCCTGCAGTTTTACGGCAGAGACTGTGCGGAAAATTTTTATGGAACATCAGTTTCAAGGAATTCTTTCAATGAACATTCCCAATATTGAAGACATCTCCTGGAATTCTGTGAAAATTACGCGTATGGGTCTGCAGCGGTATGAAAATGCAGTGCGGGAAATCCAGGATCCTTCCGGTCATGTGGGATATTGGATTTCGGGCAAGATGTCCCATGAAGGGCGGATTGGAGATGATGTCTACTGGGTGCACAGAAAGTTCATTACGATTACGCCTCTTACTTGGAATATGACAGACGAAAATAAAAAAGAAGAGCTTCAGCATTGGTTTCAAAAAAACTAATTGACGTTTTTATGAGGATTATGATAGAATATCTTTTGTCAGCATGTAAGCCGGAGTGGCGGAATGGCAGACGCACTTGACTCAAAATCAAGCGGTTTAACGACCGTGAGGGTTCAAATCCCTCCTCCGGCACCACACAAAAAAAGCGATGTTACCGAATGTTTCGGCACATCGCTTCTTTTTTTATGTAAAGAAGTATTCCGCAAGCATATCATGAACAGAAACCGTCGGAACGCAAAATGCAAATTGTAAACTTCTATAATTATAATAATTGACATTACTGTGCTTTGTTACTATAATCATTCTATTCGATAGATTTAACGGCGGGTATATTGTCCTATCTGCTGATGAGAAGGTGAATCAATGATAACGGGCATTGAACAGGAACGGATACTGATGAAGCATCTGTGCGGCGTTTGGAAACCTGAGTGGGCTCATATATGGATGGCGGAACTGCGGTGGAAAGGAAATTCAGGCGTTTTTTCCGATTCGTATTTTGTGGACTGCAGAGAAAAAAAGCTGATTTATATGAAAGTGCAGGGAATGAAAAGAGAAAAGCGGAATGAGGAGCTCTGCATCACGCTCATGCCGGATGGTATCAGAGCGGTGCATAACATAGAGAAAACTGCAGAGCAGACCGCTAAACCGGTTTGGTGGGCGGGAATTTCGGCAGAAGAGATACGTAAACACAGCCGGATTCTTGGAGACCATAATACACTTCATACAGGAAAAGATCCTCTGGCAGGCGGATTTTTTTTGTTTGAAATGATCCGTCAGCATTTTCCAGGACATTCTTTCTGCCGTATCCGTTTTTACCATGCGGTTTATGCATCAGAAAATTTTTTGGTTTTTTGTGAAGAAGACAAGGTGTATGTTTATCAGAAACAGCACTTGTGCCTGATCGTTTTTTGGAGGTGAAAGCTGTCGTGAACCGGGTATTTATTTTAGGAGGGCTGCGGAGCCATATAGGAATAAAGGGAGGAGTTTTTCGGGAAATCAGACCGGAGATGCTGGGAGCTGAAATAATTAAAGCGCTCTGCCGGCGGCATGATGTCGATTCGTTGGAACAGGTCATCTGCGGCAATGCGGTGGGGCCCGGCGGAAATATAGGCAGGCTGGCGGTTCTGGAAGCAGGATTGGGAAGTCGGATACCGGCATTTACGGTGGATCTTCAATGCGGATCAGCATTGACGGCGGCAGATATCGGTTTTTCTGAAATTTCGTCTGGACGATATAATCTGATTGCAGTTGGAGGTTTAGAGAGTTCTTCCCTGCAGCCGTTTCGCTCTTATGCATACCATGATCCACGGCGGGGCGGAGGAGACGGCTCATTCCGCTGCGCCCAATTTATTCCAGGAGAATATGGAGACCGGGCTATGCTGATTGGAGCAGAACGGGCGGCCTGCCGATTTGGAATTACCCGTGAAGAAGCGGATCAAGCAGCTTTAGAAAGCCGGATGAAAGCATGGAAAGCCCAGGAACAGGGGATATTTAATGGAGATATTCAGTCTCTTTTCGGAAGCCGGAGAGATGAAGGCATACGCAGCGGGATGTCTGAAGCGCTGATGAAACGGGCTCCCGTTGTCTCCGGTCTGAAAGGAGGGATCATTACGGCGGCCAATTCCTGCACCATTAATGACGGGGCCGCCTTTCTGCTGCTTTGTTCGGAAAAATGGATGAAAGCTCATGGAAGGACGGCTGCTGCAGAAATAATTGACGCCCGTATGACAGGGGCGGATCCGCAGCTTCCGCCGGCAGCGGCAGATGCTGCAGCCGCTGATTTATTGTCGCGCAGATCCACGGGCTATCAGCAAATTGATGCCTTTGAATATAATGAAGCTTTCAGTATCATTGATGTTTTGTTCAAGAAGAACCATCCTGAGGTGTCTGAGCGGCTGAACCAGTTTGGAGGCGCCTTGGCTTATGGGCATCCTTACGGTGCTTCCGGTGCTATCATTCTAATTCATTTAATAAGAGTGCTGCAGATAACGGGCGGACATTTGGGACTGGCTGCTGCCGGTGCGGCGGGAGGAATGGGACAATGTATAATGATCAGACGAATGGGATAATTAATTTTGCAGATATTCTGGAAAACCAGAGAGATAGGCGGGGAGACAGCCCTTTTTTATCATGGGATGGATACAGCTGCACATACGGGGAAGCACAGGCTTATGTGAAAAGTCAGGCGGACGGTATCAGCCAGGCAGAAATCAGACGGACTGTTGTGGCAATTCAGGTCAAAGATCCAGTCAAACAGATATTGTTCTTTCTGGCAGTTCAAAAAGCGGGGCACATTCCTGTCTTGATTCATGAATATCTTCATAAGCAGGAATTAAGAGAGTTTCTTGCCCGTTATCAAATTAATACAGTTATCGCAGAAGGACAGGAAAAAATTTTTGACAGAAGAAAAGAGACTTCTCTTGAAGAGGGATATTTCCTTCTGCAGGATGTCGGAAAAGAAGAAGGGGAATTCCCGATGGCAGCCTGTATGGGTGTCATGACCTCGGGATCCACGTCGGTGCCTAAATTATTATTCCGGACAGCGGAAAGTTGGGCCGGCTTTTTCCCTATTCAAGACAGGGTGTTCGGCATTACGCCGGAAAGCCGAATTTTTATTCAGGGGTCTTTTGGTTTTACAGGTAATTTAAATATAGCACTGGATGTTCTCTGCGCCGGAGGTAATGTGAAAGGAACGTCTTTCCTGAAGCCTTCTTTGTGGGAACAGATTATAAGAGAAAATGGGATATCCCACATTTATCTGATCCCTTCGAAACTGAGGATTCTGGTCAAACGGCTTCCGTCGGCAGTGCTGTCGGTGGTCATGATCCTGAGCGGATCCCAGTCCATGAATGATCAATTGGTGCACAGTCTGTACAGACTATTCCCCAATAGTGAAGTGATTCTTTATTATGGATCCACAGAATTGAATTACGTGTCATGGATAAGCGGACGGGAAATTCTGATGCAGCCGCATTCAGTGGGACGGATTTTTCCCGGTATTCAGGCTGTTGTGAAACAGGAGGAAATATTTGTAAAAAGTCCCTACACGGTTCTGCCCGCCGGTCAATTCTGGACCAGCGGTGATATGGGGTATTTTGATTCCCGTGGGTTTCTTATTTTTCAGGGGAGAAAACAGGATATTTATAATATTAAAGGGAATCAGGTAAGCAAAAGTAAAATACTGGGGATCATGGGGCAGCATCCATGCTGCAGAGATGTTGAAATCATGCCATTTCAGAGCGACAACGGAGAAACACGGCTGGAAGCATTCATCGAGGGGGAAGCGGGCTCAAAAACGGAAATACAGCGGTTTTTGGAAACCAGGCTCCATCTATGGGAAATGCCGGTGCGGTTTTTCTTTCTGTCATCACTTCCCCGTACATCTACAGGCAAGGTGGATTACAGGGCACTGCGGAATCTGCAGGAGAAAGGACAATTCTGAATAGAAACGGCGATCTCTGAATCGAACAAATTTTCTCTGTGTGATATAATATAGAAAATTTGTTCGGGGGCGTATTTATGGATATCATTGAAAAACTGGCAGTCTTGGCAGATGCAGCGAAATATGATGTATCTTGTTCTTCCAGCGGGTCACGGCGGCAGAATCATCCGGCAGGGCTGGGAAATGCCGCTTACAGCGGAATTTGCCATAGTTGGTCGTCTGATGGAAGGTGCATATCTCTATTAAAGATCCTTATGACGAATCAATGCCAGTATGACTGTGAATACTGTGTGAACAGACGCAGCCATGAAACTGTCCGTGCTTTTTTGTCTCCCCGGGAAATTGTTCATGTGACCATGGAATTTTACCGCCGTAATTATATTGAAGGCCTTTTTTTAAGCTCCGGCATTTTCAGGAGTCCTGATGATACGATGGAACTGATGATTGAAACGGCTCGTATCCTGAGAACGGAAATGCGTTTCAAAGGATATATTTATATGAAGGCTATTTCCGGATTTGCTTCTTCTCTCATTGACAGGATGGGGCAGTATGTTGACCGTATGAGCGTCAATATGGAGCTTCCGTCAGAAACGTCGCTCCGTCTTTTGGCACCCCAGAAAAACAGGAATTCAATTTTATCTCCCATGAAGCATATTGCGGGCAGACTGGAGGAAATCAGGCATGAGAGAAAGTTGTGCCGTTACGGTCAGTCTTTTGTCCCTGCCGGGCAGACAACGCAGATGATCGTAGGAGCCAGCCAGGAAAGCGACCGGCAAATACTAAAACTCAGTGAGGCTCTTTATCAGCGGGTTCATTTGAAACGGGTTTATTATTCGGCTTATGTTCCTGTCATGAAGGGGAAGAATCTGCCTGTCCTCCGCCAGCCTCCTCTGATGAGGGAGAACCGGCTGTATCAGGCAGACTGGCTGCTGAGGTATTATCATTTCACCGCCGATGAAATACTTTCTGCAGACTGCCCTAATTTTGATCCGTCATTAGATCCCAAAATATGCTGGGCTCTGCGGCATATGGAATATTTCCCTGTTGAAGTCAACAGCGTTCCTTATAAAATGCTTCTCCGTGTTCCGGGAATAGGCGTTGTTTCTGCACGGAGGATTGCTGCTGCCCGGCGGGGAGGTATGCTGCAGCCGGATGAATTGAAAAAACTTGGGGTTGTATGGAAGCGGGCCCGTTATTTTATTACCTGCGGGGGGATTTATGAAGGGGCCTTTCAGGACAATCCCGATAAACTGAAAGTTCTGCTGACAGACGGGGCATACAGCCGGGACATCTATCAGATGAGTCTCTTTGGAGGGCAGTCATGAATTATCAGTATGATGGTTCTTTTGAAGGATTCCTCAGTGTGATTTTTCAAATTTATCATGACGGTGCCGGGCAGGCGGAAGATATTGAAGAAGTCCGTATGGGAGAAGGATTGTTTGGAAATTATTGTTTTGTTCCTTCTGACTGGGGAGCGGCGGAGAGAGTGCTGAAGGGATTTATGGACAGAGCAGGATCCAGGGAGTCTGCTATTTTGTATCATGCATTTTTATCGGATGAAGCGAAAAAAGAGAGGCTTTTATTCCGCTATATGAGGTATGGTTTTCAGAGAAAAACTAATTCATCAGGGTTTATGAGAGAATCATGGATGTGGACAGTGGCCGGATGGGCCAGAAAGACAGAGCGGGAGAGACACCGTATGCTGGGATTGATCCGCTTCAGTGAACTGGAGGACGGAACCCTTTATGCACCCATACGTCCCGATACCTGTATTATTCCTTTAACAGCAGGTCATTTCAAAAAAAGAATGCCGGTGCAGAAATGGATGATCCATGATGTGGGGCGCCACATAGCGGTTTATTATGATGGAAAAACAGCAGAGCTGGTACATATTCAAGAATCCGCAGCCAATCCCCCTCTTGGAGGGGATGAGCAGACAGTGCGCCGATGGTGGACAGCGTATTATAAAAGCACTGCCATAAAAGAAAGGCTTAATCCGCAGCTCCGCCGTTCATTTATGCCTGAAAAATATTGGTCATTTTTGACGGAAATGCAGGATGTGAACGATCCTGAAAAATAATTTTTATGATGACAAATATATGGTAGTATAATATTTATATAGTTCTGCATTATATGCAGAGAGGGAGCGGAGAACCTGGAGAGATCCGGAAGAAAGTGCGGTGAGATTTATTTTTATGACAGAATACGAAAAAAAGGAGGAAGGGATTTGTCAGTCTGCCATACGGAGCCAGGCAGAACATATACTGGAGCAATGCCATGACAGAGTTTTTTCTTTTCAAGTCCAGGGGCATACATACTGGGTTAAAAGAAAATCGGGCAATCATAGAAACGGGTTCGCAAAATATTCGGAGGAAAAGGAATTTTATTATGAAATTGCCCGTATACGAATTGCGGAAGATGCTGTTGCTTCAGCCCCGGATCTCATCCTTGCAACACCGTCTTATATAGTAACGGTGGATGCCGGTGATAATTTAGGGCATTTAATAAAATCTGACATCAAAGAATCGGAGAAGAGGATGATCTTGAATCAGGCTGGGCAGGCGCTGGCAGAACTTCATCTGGCAGGTCTGGTTCATGGCAGACCGGCTCTGAGGGATATAGCTTACAGGAACGGACATATTACGTTTATTGACTGGGAAAGCCGATCTTTCTTTCATAATCATATATCCAAAAGGAATGCTGACCTATTTTTGTTTTTTCAGGGGATTTTCCGGGAGAAAAACAGTTGTAAAGAATGGGTGGATGCTGCCTGCATGGGGTATGCCAAATCGGGAGGCGGGGAAAATCTGGAATCCCTGAAGAAATTTTTACAGAAACACCGGTCTGTGGGACGTATATGCCGATGGATGGACATATTTCGTATGGCAGATGTGGAGGCGGCAGGAAAGGTTTACCGGTATATGAATGTGTTGTAAGAGAATTGATTTTATAAATGCCTATAAAAAAGAAGGTGCAGAATATTCTGCACCTTCTTTTTATGAGAACCAG
>ENA-OQIN01001074-OQIN01001074.1-human-gut-metagenome-genome-assembly--contig:-NODE-1074-length-10799-cov-10.794721_pt1 | contig 10799 bp, 7 predicted proteins | sample MGYA00242581_ERZ504746 | MGnify/ENA primary metagenome ERZ504746 (study PRJEB26092, sample SAMD00036436) | human gut metagenome | host: Homo sapiens | study: EMG produced TPA metagenomics assembly of...
TGGCGGCCTCAGTCCGGAACAATTTGAAAACCAGAACCTCGCTTAGGCCTGTGTCCATATTACGTGGGTAGGATCATTATGTGTCCATCCATATTAATCTGGTTTCAGTTTTCGGTATATGTCATGAGGAAATATTACAGGCATATTCTGGTGCGAGGAAAGGAAACCGAAACTATTTCAGAAAGGTTGATACGTGAGGCTGATACACGAGAATATGAACTATGGCGTCCGGTCCGTCGCTTTTTCTCCATTCTTTTTCTCATTGTTCTATTAGTTTGCATTCATTCACTGATAACAACTATAAAATAAAAGTTATGGCTGTTCTGATACCGGAGAAGAAACGTTCATGCTATGGTCTCCTCTTCCTGTTATATAAAAGAATTTAAAAAGACAAGTAAGGGAATATAAATAAAAACAACAAAAATTAAAAATGCAACTATAAAAAACAGTCATCAACCAGCTGTTTTTCAATGTTTACTTTATTATTCGCTATTACTCTTATTCCTGCATTCCTTACAAACAGGAATTTATATCCAAGGGGCTTCTTGTTCCTGTATATGAAGAGATTGTATTTCGAGGGTGTCTTTTTAACTCTTTTAAATTCTGGTTCCAGGATAATATTTATATCCCTGCAATTGTAACATCAGTTATAATCTCTGCATTGCATCTACAATATACATACTTTCGTACATTTTTGATGTTATTTCTGGTATCGTTAGTTCTTATTAGTGAAAAAATAAAGTCGAATGGCCTGTTAATGCCTATATTACTTCACATGGCGATGAATGTAGCCATAGCAGGAATACAATATCTGGCTTATATCAATTATACCCGTTAGCAAGATTTTCTGTTAAACAACCCTACAACAAAAATGAAATGGAATCGTTATTATGCTGTATCTTATCAACACAAGGTAGCCATCATCTCTTATGATATAATGAAGCACCTGCTATAGGCGCTTCATTAATATAATATTTGGCTCTCTCAAAATATGTGCCTGATATTACACTGACTGAACCAGACTGACATGAAAAATCTATACTAATAGTAATATATGAAGGTTTGTTACTGCAATATCTCCCATAAACACATTATACTTATGATAAGACTTATATAATATATTTATATTAAAATATCTTTATATGACTTTAAAATGTTTTGTTTATACCAAGTTTGTAGAACATGCGGTTTTTGTCTTCAGAATGCTCTCCATAATAGTTTTCAACGTTGGTTGTTTGCCTGTATATTTCTCCTACCAGTTTTACAGAAGGGATAATTTTATAGGAAAAGCTGGCTCCAGTTCGAATTTCTTTATTATTTTTTGATAAACCATTATTACTTGTGCTTTCGAGGTTTTTTTCTCTATAAGAGAGGTCATATCTTATGAATGGACTCAAAATAAACTCCTCTGTAACTTTAAAATCATAGCCTCCACGCAATTGCCAGCGATCATATTTTGAGGAATGTTGATTATATTTTCTTTCATTATAGACTGATGCCCAGAGCGTATTATCATTATTAAATTTATATCTGACACCCAGAATCTGGAGTTCCTGATAATAATCGTTGTTATAATGTTTCGCCCCTAACTTACCCTTTACATAATTGTTATCTTTTCTCGACTCTTGTTGTGTTTTAAAAAAAACAGGGGCAACAAAACCATTCATATATAGGCTTAACTGGTCATTGAGTTTATAAGTCATATTAGGATAAAAGCGTAGTTCCAGTTTCCACTTATCCTGCTTTTTCGGATTATCGTAGTTTACATCCCATGACTCATAACGGAAACCTGCGGAAGGAGAAAAAGAATATGCTCCCCTATTTAAAGTATAACCTTTAAGATAGAGCTCTATGCGATCACGATTGGTTTTAAATCTGTCCTCAGATGTTTTTTTATGTTTTTTCCCATATTGATCCTGATACATATAGGTGAGTGACACATTCAAAGCAGAATCAGTAACAGGGTTGAAATTACTCTTAATATACGGCATGAAGACATCTGCAGAACGATAAGCATAATTATATTGCTCATTTTCAAAACCTAATTCTACAGTTGCAGCAATTACGTTGCCAGAGAATAACGTTAATATAAATATCGTTTTCTTCAACATCATAAAATCCCATAACAAAATTTTATATTTTTGTCAACAAAGACATATTACTGCCAGTGTCCATTCTGGAATAACCTGCTTCCGGTAGGCAGCAGGTTAATGGGCATTGTCTAATTAAATTTATGAGTGATATTAAGAAAAAAATCAGGATAGATAATATTTCCACTATCATCTCGGGTGAAAAATAAATCTTTTTGTACCGGTCCTGTTTCATGTGAAACAAGCAATTTATAATTCACACTGTTAACTGTATCACCCAAGAAGTCTTTTATTTTATTTCCCCAATCATCTCTGATTGAATAATTATTGTCAAAAAGGATGGATGATGGGAGTTTATATGGGTTAGTTCTTAAAATATAATTATAGCGTGCATTGTTCATTGCTATATTATTTCTAATTATCAATGACCCAGTATTAAAATTATCAGTAAATCCATCCATATTATTATTAATAGCAATGGAATTAATAACTTTGTGATTTACTGGTTGACCTTCACCACCTAATTTAAAGCCATTGCCAATACTCCCTTTTAGGATATCCGCTTTATTGTATGGCAGGCCATTTTCATAGGCTACAGAATTCTCAATAGTAACAGATGCATTTGGACCATCTTCAATTTTGTTAAATAGATCCCAACCATCATCTGCATTATTATGTGCAATGCATCCTCGAAAAATGTTTCCCGGTCCGACACCTAATTTTGCTGCAAAGCCATCGGCATTAATCCCTGATAAATCAAGATTATTATATGAATCTGAGTTCAAAACTAAGTTATGAGCTGGCCAGAGCAAACGGTCTTTATCTTTCGCTGAAATAGAAATTCCCGTATCATCATTATTTCTGGCTATCACATGCTCAATAATATTATAGCTACCGGCTATACGCAAATATGCTGATTTATTATTTCCATTATCCACATTGCCGTCAAAGACCACGGATTTTAGATGCCAGTAACTTGCATCCAGATTGAATGTCTTGTTTATAAAAATGGCTTTATGTGGATTAATGGCGGAAATTGTTTTATACTTGCCAGGTATTCCACTTAATTCCCGATCTAAGGTAATTCCATGATATTGACCATCGTTAAGGTATATATTACCGCCGGGGGCGACAAATTTTACGGCTGTCTGTAAATCTACAGGATCATTTTTGCTGCCTCTGGCCTCCTGTCGACAATCACTACATACGTAAATCTCATAAGGATCGATCAGGTTTGATTTAACCTGCTCTATGCGTATAGCTTTTTTTGATATATTCCCATCAACGTTAAAGTTGACGGTGAAGTCATTATGTTTTTTTTGCAAAGTAACTGGAAACTGTACCAGTTCACCCGCCTGCACCTGCTTAGTCTGCTTCTCATTATCAATACTGACTATTCCAGCCTGATTGGCCAAAAATTGAAGAGTTGTCGAGTTTCTTACAACGGATTGAGGTGAAGCAAGAAAAAGTTCAGGGGCTTTATGCCGGACACGACTGAATTGACGTGAAGTTAATTGTTTGTAATCAACCAGTGGCTTGCCCGGTTTAAATGATGCATTTTTCACCCTTAGTTTCGCATTTCGTGCGGCAAAAAAACCAATAGCTAAACTATTATTATCCAGTTGATTCATAAAGCCTGAGTAATCAGAAAATTGCCATGACTGATTTTCTTTACGATCGGTATCAAAAGCGGTCAGGATGAACTTCTCTGGTAGTCGCTCGATCGTCATATGAATATTTCTTTTTTGCGTAAAGTTTATATTCTCAATGATCGGCTGTTTCTTAATTGTAATACCTTCATTACCCCATGTTTTTATTACTCCTTCACGAACAATTGAAGTAATCTGTACTAAGTTATCATTCTTTTTATTCTGTGTAATAAAGGCATTCATCAATATATTAGAGGCCTGGGGATATTCTTCTGTTCCAGCTGACTGAGGTTCCTGTCGCTGAGGACCGATAATATCTCTGACAAACAATCCAGCTCCCTCCTGTCCCGCTGGTGATTTTCCATTCACCTCCGGACCAATCTGTTCTAATGTCAAATCAGCCTCCAGTCGGAATGTCTGAGTAACCGGAACAATAGTATAAAAGACGGTCATACCGTCATGGGAGTTAGCAATTTTTCCCCCACGGCTTTCAATAAAAAAATCTGTTGGTAAAGTGTAAAATTTTCCTGCTTCAAGAAAATTATTGTTTCCCGCAAGCCAGGCATTATTCCGTCCAATCTTGGCCGAATTTATCAGCGATGAAAAGTTGAGGTCCGTAGACTGACCAAACGTCGCCACCTGCCAGTTTTGAGCAAAAACGGGAGTACAAATCAAATTCAGAAAAAGAGCAGTCAGTAATAGTGTGTGCTTATTCATTCTAGAATGCCCCTGCTTTGTTTTCAAATTTAAAGCCAACATTGTTATTACCGAAGCACTGGTCATATTCATAACCAGTCAGTTGCTTAACAAGCTTACGAATTTCCGGTGTAGCATCTTCTTTTCTGCCACCTTTTTTCAGACGCTCTAATTCTTTAGTTATTTCGGCATGAGATGCTTTATCTAATTTCATTTTTACAGAGAAATAGATACCTATTAACGCCATACCAGCCACACCAAATATCATGACGCCATTAATTGCATTTACTGCACTGGCTGGTTGATGATGAATGCCTGACTCAAAACCAAACAGACTGAGGACAACCCCCAGACAAAATACTACAGTGGCTCTCATTAACTTACCGGCCATAACCATTGCACCAGCATAAAGACCTTCACGACGACGACCGGTTAAGACCTCATCAACATCGGCAAGGAATACATATACACTCCACGGAATGTAATATACCCCCCCCGTCCCCAGACCAAACCAGATAGTGATGCCAATAATGAGCCAGGTCATATGGGGAATATTAAGATAGTACACACCAACATAACCAATCACTGAAGATACAACAATTAAGATAGCAATGATAAATGGGCGTTTAAATCCTCGTTTGGCACACCACATCATAAAGAATGCTGTAGAGAAGAACTGACAAATACTGCTTAATGAGTTCATCTCAGAAACAAATGTTCTCGGTTGTTCAAGGTTGAAAACAATGAAATAGGTAAATGTCGCTGTAAATAGCCATTCAGCGCCGAAACCAAATAGATACATACCAAGATGGGTTCTGAAGGTTTTTAGCTTAAAGGTTGAGAAAAGATCGGTAAAAAGTTTATTAAAGCCCTCCATAAAACCATGCGTTGATTCATCAACCACATCATCAGTTGGACGTTCCCAACTGTTGAAATAGAGCATTATTAATGAAGTGATCATAATAATAGCATAAGTTAAACCGGTCAGGAAAAATGGGGTGGCTGAATCTTTATTGAAGTAGTAAAAATAGATACCAGGAATAGCGGCTGCTAAGAAATTAGCTACTTTACCAAACATAGCTTTAGAACCTGTCAAATAGGTCCTTTGATTGAAATCCTTTGTCATTTCAACAGGTAAGGTATTATACGGTATCATAATCATAGTATATACCACTTCAAAAATGATATAAGTAGAAAGATAATACCAAAAACTCATACCATTTACCCAAAGCAATGGATAGATAATCATACATGGAATGGCAATTAATATGAAGAAGCGACGACGACCAAAGCGACGACCGAGTTTTGTCTGATAAAAATTATCCGTAATAAACCCCATTAGTGGATTCAGGATGACATCCAGATAAGTAGCAATGGAAAATATTACAGTGGCCTGAAAAACTGTCAATCCACAAAATGTGGTGTAGAAATAAAGTAACCATGCTCCACTAATAGCCAGAGCTCCACTGCCGATAAGATTTCCACTACCATATGAAAAACGAGTTATGGCTTTTATTCTTCTGTTTTCTTCAGTCATTTATGATACCTCTTCCACAACAAAAGTCCATTTCCATCTCCTGGAAAAGATGGAGTATATTATTGAAGTAACATTACACTGTTATTTATAAAATAAATTTATAGAGTCTCACTGTATATGTGTTTTTCCTGAATTATTTAAATTTACTATATTGATACAACAATATGCTCACTCGACTTTATCGAATTTAACTAAATATCCGGATAATCAGATTCTATTATTCCTAAAATTTCCATTTAAAAGATAATATTTTTCAGATTAAAGCTGTCTATGGCAGAAAGAAAAACAATAGATAATTAGTTAACTATATCAAATCAATATGTAGCGCATTTTATGCGCTACCATTTTAGTTCATATTAATACTGGGTATTTACTTTAAAAAATCCTGACGTTGAGGTGTAAATATATCAAGCAAAACTCCTTTTTCTAGACATTTGCACCCGTGCACAATGTTGGGCTGCTTATATAAAGTATCACCAGTTTTTACTGTACGCACTTCATCGCCGATGGTAAATTCAAAAATACCTGACAAGACATACGTCAACTGTTCATGTTGGTGGTGATGTAAAGAGCCGATAGCCCCCTTAGAGAAATGGACCTCTACTGCCATCATATTGCCACCATGAGCCAAAACTTTTCTTTTGACCCCGTTGCCTAAATCTTCTATTGCTGTATCTTCATTAAATACAAACATCACCACCTCTCTGAAAATATTTAAAGTAGTACATACACTTATAACTGAATATAACTAAGGCTGTTTGCCAATGTAGGCCAGAATGCCACCATCGACATATAAAATATGACCATTGATAAAGTTTGAAGCATCCGATGCTAAAAATATAGCTGCACCAGCAAGATCATCTGGTTTACCCCAGCGTCCAGCTGGCGTTTTTGATATAATAAACTGATCAAATGGATGGCGGCTGCCATCTGGTTGAATTTCACGTAACGGTGCTGTTTGAGGTGTAGCAATGTAGCCTGGACCAATACCATTACACTGAATATTTTTTTCACCAAACTCAGAACAGATATTTTTAGTCAGCATTTTTAAGCCGCCTTTTGCCGAAGCGTAGCCTACAACGGTTTCGCGACCCAATTCGCTCATCATGGAACAGATATTAATGATCTTGCCATGTCCTTTTTTAATCATTGAAGGCAATACCGCCTTAGCCATAATAAACTGACCTGTCAGATCAATATCTATTATTTTGCGATAATCAGCTGCTGTAGTTTCTAGCATAGGTTTACGCTGAATAATCCCTGCATTATTTACCAGAATATCAATAATGCCTACGTCACTCTCTATTTTTTTGATATTTTCCTTCACAGACTGTTCATCCGTAATATCAAATACATAACCATGTGCGTTGATGTTGTTCTCTTTATATGCTGCCAGGCCTTTTTTAATGTTTTCTTCTATTACATCATTAAAAATGATCGTTGCACCAGCGTTACTTAGTGCTTTAGCGATCTCAAAACCAATACCATATGATGCTCCAGTGACTAAAGCATTTTTACCTTTAAGAGAGAACATATTGATGAAATCCATAAAAACTCCAATAGTGAAAAATTTGTCAGTTATTACTGGGTTAAGATTTCCTCAGGGATTTTAGCCATATATAGTGCTGGTTCACCTTCGGCATCGCAAGAATATAAAACGTACTTATTATCTGGAGAAAATGATGGATGCGGGTGCGTTACCTGCCGGTCTCCTTTCAGTACCCTCCAGGAACTATTATGTTTCACCAATTTATGTATTTTTTTATTTTTACTGCTAAGAATGTAAATCCAGGGATCATTTTCAATTTTATAACTGCAGGTATCTTTAACATCAACCGGACTACCTGAACCATCACCAACATAGAGAATACCATTATGGTTACTCATTAAATGGGAACATGCCGGCATTTCCATCACTAATGAATCTTCATCAGTATCAGGATTATATTTGCGAATATAACGCTGTTGCTGTCCTTTCATATAGGAAACATAAGCCAGTGCAGATCCATCAGGGATCCAGAACTCGTGTGTGCAACTTTCACCAGGTTGGTGCTCATGCACTTTACGCTCATTTGTCCCATCACGGTTAATCATCCACATTCTTGCATCCACCAGGTCATGGGGCCCTTCGTGGCAAAAGGCGATAGTATCGTTATTATTCGGACGAAAAATTGGATGCCCTAACCAAGTATTACGATCCAATATCACTTCAGCGTTTCCGGTTTCCAGATCAATCGTAATTAAACGGCATCGTGGATTCTTATGATAAAATTCCAGAAATATTTTCCAGTCGCTAAGTGGGGTCCAGTCAGTTTTACTGATTTCGATTCCGACGATTTCCGTACAATCAGTATTAGCAACCCATGTTCCGTACCCCACCCAATTATCCGGTACTGTGTATATGGTAACTTCTTCTAATGTGGTCAAATCAACACGCTGCAAATGTTTTTCATTCTTCACATAAAAAAGATAATTATCATCAGGGGACAGGAAGCCACCAAAGGTGTTATCTCCAGCTCCTTCAGTGAGTTGTTTCGCTGTCTGAGTTACCAAATCCATAAGATAATAATTCCGGTTACAATCAAACTCAGCAGCGAAAATCAATTTTTTACCATCATTTGTAAAACATTTTTGATAAAAATAATTGCGATGGCAAAGAATATCTGTTGGCGTTAATCGAATAACTTCGTTATTCGATTCACTATCGTAGAAAGATTCAAACTTCAACTTTTTAATATCACCCTTAGCCATATAATCTTATCCTTTATAAGAATGACAATACTTCATCATATCGTTTCTATCGTTTCGTTAGCATCCAATATAGCGTTCAAAAGTGCAGTAAACCGTGATCGAGAGCACACAACAATAAAAATGAAATGATGTTTTGAATTTTCAAATACGATGTTGCAAGTAATGTTTGTAATGTATTATCATATCGTTCATGTTGTTATGCTATGAAGCTTAACAGTATGATTTTAAATGAGGAATTCGTATGAAAATCGCATTGATGAATGAATTTAGCCAGGCATCTAAAAACGCAATAATTTTTAATGAGTTAGTTGCAGCAACCGCACATCAAGGCCATACTATTTTCAATGTAGGAATGTGTGATGACAATGATCATCGTCTGACTTACGTTCATCTCGGCATTATTTCGGCTATCTTGTTAAACAGCAGATCTGTTGATTTCGTTATTACCGGCTGTGGTACAGGACAGGGGGCATTGATGGCACTGAACACATTCCCGGGAGTTACTTGTGGTTATTGCATCGAACCAACAGATGCCTACCTGTTTGCACAGGTAAATAATGGGAATGCACTGTCCTTGCCATTTGCAAAGGGTTTTGGCTGGGGGGCAGAATTAAACATGCGCTATATTTTTGAAAAAGCATTTGATGGCGAAAAGGGATTAGGCTATCCGGCAGAACGTCGTGAATCACAAAATGCGAATGCCATTATCCTGAGTAATATGAAAGAAGCAGTTAGTAAGCCACTCATGGATGCTCTCCAGGCCATCGATCCGGAGTTACTTAAACAAGCTCTTGGTGGCGAAAAATTCCAGAAATGCTTCTTTAATAATAGTAAAGATAAAGAATTGGTTAATTACGTTAAAAATTTATTAGATAGATGAGTTATTATGAGAAGCCATATATAATAAATATGGCTTCTCTTTTATCTTCACAATTTATCTCAAATGTCGATATTACATAATCTGAGTATAAGTTTACTGTTGTAATGGAAATTAAACGTTTCAGCAGACCTCTCTTTTACCAAACAATATAGTTTTACCAGAGGTATACTAATTAGAACCTCTACGACTTCATTAAATTCACTCAAGTTATTTGATTTTTCTATTATTTCTATAGCGTCAACTGATAATACTAATCCTGAACAATACTGCAGCCCCCCCTTGATCCCTCGATTCGTTGCTACATCCACTGCTCTACTTGGATTTGCCCCTATATTTCCAGACACCTGTTATCACTTAACCCATTACTGGCTTGCTGCCGTAGATATTCCCGTGGCGAGCGATAACCCAGTGCACTTTGCGGATGCCATTCGTTATAATGCTCGAACGCCTCTGCAAGGTTCTTTGCTGCCGTTAACCCGTCTGGTTTGGGCATGATACTGATGTAGTCACGCTTTATCGTTTTCACGAAGCTCTCTGCTATTCCGTTACTCTCCGGACTCCGCACCGCCGTGTTCTTCGGTTCAAGTCCCAACATCCGGGCGAACTGGCGTGTTTCATTAGCCCGGTAGCATGAACCATTATCCGTCAGCCACTCCACTGGAGACGACGGAAGATCGTTGCCGAAGCGGCGTTCCACCGCTCCTGGCATGACGTCCTGTACTGTTTCACTGTTGAAGCCGCCGGTAGTGACCGCCCAGTGCAGTGCCTCACGATCACAGCAGTCCAGCGCGAACGTGACACGCAGTCTCTCTCCGTTATCACAGCAGAACTCGAACCCGTCAGAGCACCATCGCTGATTGCTTTCTTTCACGGCCACTCTGCCTGTATGTGCCCGTTTCGATGGCGGTACAGCAGGTTTTCGCTCAAGCAACAGCGCATTCTGGCGCATGATCCGGTAAACACGTTTGGCATTGATCGCAGGCATACCATCAAGTTCTGCCTGTCTGCGAAGCAGCGCCCATACCCGACGATAACCATACGTGGGCAGCTCTCCGATAACATGGTGTATACGGAGAAGCACATCCGTATCATCAGTGTGACGACTGCGGCGGCCATCCATCCAGTCATCGGTTCGTCTGAGAATGACGTGCAACTGCGCACGCGACACCCGGAGACAACGGCTGACTAAGCTTACT
>ENA-OQIN01001082-OQIN01001082.1-human-gut-metagenome-genome-assembly--contig:-NODE-1082-length-10596-cov-3.072155_pt1 | contig 10596 bp, 11 predicted proteins | sample MGYA00242581_ERZ504746 | MGnify/ENA primary metagenome ERZ504746 (study PRJEB26092, sample SAMD00036436) | human gut metagenome | host: Homo sapiens | study: EMG produced TPA metagenomics assembly of...
GGAACATGTTCTGCGTCTGGCGGAAATATCCCGCGATGCAGGTGCTGACGGAGTAATTGCATCGCCCCGTGAAGCGGCTGCCATACGGCGTGTGTGCGGGAGTGATTTTGCTATTGTAACACCTGGCATCAGGCCTGTTTTTTCACATACAGATGATCAGAGACGTGTGGCTACACCGGCGCAGGCTCTTCGGGACGGCGCTTCACAGCTTGTAATAGGCCGTCCCATTACACAGGCAGAAAATCCGGCAGAGGCAGTCAGTCTGATTCTAAATGAAATGAGGGAAGAATAATGATGAATGAAGAAGAAGTCAAAACGCTGCTGAAAAAAACGCGGGCTATTTTAGAGGGACATTTCCTTTTAACATCGGGACTTCACAGTTCTTTATATGTGGAAAAATTCAATGTTCTTCAGCATCCGGAATATACAGAGCAGCTATGCCGGGATATAGCCGAATATTTTCAGGGCAGGGGCATACAGACAGTGATAGGACCTGCCACAGGAGGTATTATTCTTTCTCAGGTTACAGCTCGTATTTTGGGAGTGCGTTCTATTTTTACAGAACGTGAAAATGGTGTGATGGCTCTCCGCCGGGGGTTTCATATTGATCCTGGAGAAAAGGTGCTTATTGTAGAAGATATTGTCACCACGGGAGGTTCTATCAAAGAAGTGGTTAATGTTGTTAATCGGGCAGAGGGAGATATTGTGGGAATCGGCCTTTTAGTTGACCGGTCCGGCGGGCAGGCCGATTTTGGTGTTCCAAAGAATAAAGTGCATCCTCTCCTGCATTTGGAGGTTCCGACTTATAAACCGGAAGAATGTCCTCTGTGTAAAAAACATATCCCTCTGACCGAACGGGGAAGCCATCATTTGAAGTAACAGGAAGGACATCCCATGTCATCCCGGTTTGAGATTCCTTGAATGGTCAGATTTTTTAATAGGGAAATTCCAAAAGCCGGCAGATTATAAAGTAATCTGCCGGCTTTTGGCGGCTTCATGCTCTTGAAATTTAGAAATTCCATCAAAATACGGAACTCAAGAATCACTGCAGGAATGACCTTAAAGTTCCGTATAAAATAATAGTTATTTCAAAGCCAATATTGCTTTTGAGATTTTTATTCTGAAAGTTCTTTCATCAGATTATGTACGGACGTAATTTCTTTGACACGCCATGCATTGGAGCCACAGAAAACAAGGGCATGGTCTACATCACCGCGGGCAGCCCGAATTAAAGCGGCCGTAATGCAGTAGGGAATTTCCTTTGGATTGCAGTCACGAAGGCAATGGAAGCATTGCGTGACATCTTCACGGAAATTTTTCACCTGTTTGACAAAGGGATTGTTGATAGCGCGGCCTATCATGTGAACCGGACTCTCAACCAGGGTAATATCTTCCTCACGGGCCTTGACATACATCTGCTTAAAAGATTCTGCGGCATCGCATTCCCTTGTGGCCACAAAGCGGGTAGCCATCTGAACGCCCGAGAGGCCAAGAGAGAGATTGTGCTCGATATCCTTCTTGTCAAAAACACCGCCGCCAAAAATGACAGGAATCTTTTTTTCATATTTTTTTTCATATTCATGGACGATATCAAGAATCTCAAGGATTTGCTTTTCATATCCGCTGTCTTTGAGAGCTTCCAGCTGATCCTGTGTATATCCCAGATGGCCGCCGGCCTTCGGCCCCTCAATGACCACCATGTCTGCTGTACAGTGATGGTGGCGGTCCCACATTTTCAAAATGACTCTGGCAGCTTTTGGGGTGCCTATGATAGGAGCAATTTTTGAAGCAGTACCTTTTACCAGAGAAGGAAGATCAATCGGGAGTCCCGCTCCTGAGAATATGATGTCAGCACAGTTGCGGACCGCGCAGCGGACATATTCTTCGTAGTGATTGGCACGGCACATGATATTGACACCGATAATGCCGTTTCTTGCAGTTTCTCTGGCCTTTTTCAGATGAGAAGATAAAGCACGGTAATTGGCTTCAAAAGTATTGGTGAGGAAATCCGGCTCTTGAAATCCCGGCTGTGCTGCAGATATAATGCCGATTCCGCCTTCCTTGGCAACGGCGCCGGCCAGTCCTGACAAGCTGACACCAATTCCCATGCCACCCTGTATAATGGGAATACGGGCCGCAAGATTTCCGATACGAAGAGGTAATAATGACATGGCTGACTCCTTTATCTAATATGGTATTTTTTTTATACAGTCAGTACCATATATTCAAACAAAAACCATAAAAAATATAAAAATATATTTTCAATTCATTCTTGATGGTTGTAGTTTACTCTTGAAGACCCAATAAATCAATATAAAATGGAAATTTTATAATTTCTGTTAATGGTAAAAGGATTGATAATGATAAAATTTTCATTCTCATTTAGAAAAAATACAGCGAAATATTTAAAGTCTGATGCTGTAAAAAGTGTGCTGGAAACAGGCATTGCGTGGCTGGCAGAGGGAATGTTCTCTTTTTTGCAGAGTGAAAATTATAAATTATAATTGACAGGGCATGCGTGCAAAAATAATTTGTGATATAGTATTAGGAGTAGGTCATAAAAAGGTGGTTGGGATGAAACGATTAAGTAAAGAGGAACGTCATCAGATTATGATCCGCGAACTGCGGAAAAAGCCTTTTTTAACAGATCAGGACTTATCGGAAATATTGGGAGTATCTGTGGCAACTGTCCGGTTAGACAGGCAGACACTGGGAATTCCCCAACTGCGTGACCGCATGCAGAAAATGGCGCAGGATGTATCAAGTCAGCCTATGGATCTGCGCTCTGATGTTCAAATCATTGATTTAACTCCTGGAGAAAAAGGAATTGCTTTAATGACAACGACAGATTCCATGCTGAACAGTGCTGGGTTTATTCCTGCGGAAAGACTCTATGGGATGGCTGCAGGGCTGGCGGAAGCCGTTGTGAACAAGCCTTTTGAGTCTACACAGGTGGGAAATATCAAATATAAAAAACCCATAGGAGCAGGGGCGGCTTTGATTGCGAGAGCCCGTGTGATTAGGATGAGGGGACAGCGTCAGTATGTTTGGGTCTTTATTACTGACCGGGATTCAGAAGTATTTCGAGCCAAGTTTATTATGAATATATTGGCCGACAGAGGTGTGTGATTTTTCATGATTCAAATTGCAATAGATGCAATGGGCGGAGATTTTGCGCCTGAAGAGATTGTTTTAGGGGGTATTCAGGCAGCAAGGGAATTCCATATCTCTGTTGTTCTGGTAGGAGATAAGGAACAGATTGAACCGATCCTGCGAAGGGAAAATGCGGAACATGATCCTTTGATTTCCGTGCATCATGCCTCACAGGTCATTGAAATGGATGAACATCCCGGTCTGGCTTTTAGGAAGAAAAAGGATGCTTCAGTTTCAGTGGCAGCCAGTTTGGTGCGCTCCGGAGAATGCGGTGCCATGGTGGCACCTGGTTCAACTGGTGCTGCTGTAGCAGCGGGACTTTTGGGAATAGGAAGAATTCCGGGTATTGAACGCCCTGCTATTTTAACACCGATTCCAAATATGAAGGGCGGACACACCTTTTTAATTGATTCAGGAGCCAGTGCACAGCCAAACAGTGAAAATCTGGTTCAGAATGCACTTCTTGGATATTGGTATGCACGTCTGGTTCATCATATTCAGGAACCCCGGGTAGGGCTGCTTAATATTGGTGAAGAAAGCATTAAAGGAAGTCCTGTGGCAGCAGAAACTTTTGCGAAACTAAGCCGGCAAAAAGCAGTTCCCTTTGCCGGAAATGCAGAAGGACGTGATATTCCGTCGGGGAAATTTGATGTGATTGTGACAGATGGATTTACCGGGAATGTAGTGCTGAAATTTGCAGAGGGATTAAGCACTTTCTTCATGCAGCTTGTAAAAGACTCCATTTCAGAAGGGGGACTTGTTGCCAAGTTAGGCGCTTTGGCAGTCCATCCTGCACTCAAACGGGGAATGATGAAGAAAATTGATTATGCGGAATACGGCGGTGCGCCTCTGCTGGGGATTCGGGGCGGTCTTGTGATCTGCCATGGAGCATCCCGGGCAAAGGCCATTAAAAATGCTGTGGGTCTGGCAGAACGGATATGCAATGAACGGGTATGTGAAGTTATCGCAGCAGCTGTGGGTGATATAAATACAGAAACGTTAGAGCAGAAAATGCAGATAGATGCAGAAGGCTGATTTTTAAAAAATTCTTATCTGCTTAAGGGAGGAAATAAAAAATATGCAGCAATTGACAGGAGCCGGAATTTTGGGAACAGGGCATTATGTTCCTGAAAGAGTGTTGACTAATGCTGATCTGGAAAATATGGTTGATACATCGGATGAATGGATCCGTACAAGGACGGGCATTGAGAAAAGGCATTTGGCGGCAGACAATGAAGATACATCGGATCTGGCATCTAAAGCTGCACAGCAGGCCATGGATGCAGCCGGCATTTCACCGGAGGAAATTGATTTTATAATTGTTGCCACGGCATCTCCCGATTACACAGTTCCCTCCACGGCCTGTATGGTACAGCAAAAACTGGGATGCACAAAAGCAGGAGGCATAGATCTTTCTGCCGGATGTGCAGGGTTTGTTTATGCAGTTTCTGTAGGATCACAGATGGTACGCACAGGTATGTATAAAAAGGTGCTGGTGATCGGAGCCGAGGTTCTTTCACGTGTAGTTAATTGGAATGACAGGAATACCTGTATTTTATTTGGAGACGGTGCCGGAGCTGCTGTACTTGGTCCTGTAGAGGAAGGATATGGATTCCTGGGAGCCGACATGGGTGTTGACGGAAGCCTTGGCAATATTCTTAGTATTCCGGCCAGCGGTGTGGCTGAACCGGTCACACACAGAGCCATTGATTCGGGAAGAATTTATATTCACATGGAAGGATCCGAGGTGTTCAAAGCCGCTGTCCGCCATATGGATTCGACAACCTTGCGGGCTCTGGAGAAAGCGGATATGACGAAGGAAGATATTGATCTTCTGATTGTACATCAGGCCAATTACCGCATTATACAGGCTACAGCCAAAAAGCTGGACATTCCGGCAGATAAACTGTTTATAAATATAGAAAAATATGGAAATACATCGGCAGCTTCTGTGGGGATTGCCCTGGATGAAGCCGTCCGGTCAGGGCGGGTGCACCATGGAGACCGTATTGTAATGACTGGTTTTGGCGCAGGTCTGGCCTGGGGCAGTGTAGTGATGCGTTGGATGTAAATTTTTCTGCAGTGGGGTGATTCGATGAAAACAGCATTTTTATTTCCTGGACAGGGATCGCAGAAGGTGGGAATGGTTCATGATCTTTCCCAACAGTATGGAAGCGTTAAAAAGATTCTGGAAGAAGCAGACCGGGTCTTGGGGTTTTCAATTTCGAAGCTTATGTTCGAAGGTCCGGACAGTGAATTAATGAAAACAGAGTTTACCCAGCCGGCTATTTTGACAGCCAGTGTAGCCTGCTGGACGGTGCTGGGGGAACATGGCGTGACTCCCGACATGGCAGCCGGGCACAGTTTGGGGGAATATTCTGCGTTGGTCGCAGCCGGAGCACTGAAGTTTGAAGATGCCGTGTATACGGTGCATATGAGGGGACGTTTTATGCAGGAAGCGGTTCCGATCGGTCAGGGAGGAATGGCGGCTATTGTGGGGCTTGACAGGGATTCAATTGAACAAGTCTGCCGGGATATTTCAAAAGGAATAGGTCCTGTACAGGCAGTGAATTTTAACTGCCCGGGGCAGGTCGTAATTGCAGGAGAGACACAGGCTGTGGAGAAGGCCTGTGAAAAAATTAAGGAAGCCGGTGCCAGAAGGGCTATCATGCTTCGGGTCAGTGCGCCTTTTCATTCCACATTAATGGAACCGGCAGCCATGAAGCTGAAAGAAATTCTGGAAAAAATTGAAATTAAAGATGCAAAAATTCCGGTAGTCTCGAATTATACAGCGAAATTTGAAACAGAGGCTGCTCAGATACAGCATAATCTTGTCATGCAGGCAGCTCATCCAGTGCTTTGGGAAGACTCTGTGAAAACAATGATCCAGGGAGGCATGCAGGCGGCTCTGGAATGCGGTCCGGGGACGGTGCTCACAGGATTTACCCATAGAAGTGATAAAAGTATTCCGTCAGTTCATGTGGAAGATGAGGAAAGTCTGCGGACAGCATTGTCATTTATGAAGGAGAATTAATTATGGCAGAAACGGCTCTGACCGCACTTGTAACAGGCGCTTCCCGCGGAATCGGGCGTGCAGCGGCGATTCATCTGGCATCTTTGGGATATACAGTAGGTATTAACTATGCAGGACACAAGGAGGAAGCGGAATCTGTCTGCCGGGAAATTGAACGGCAGGGAGGCGCTTCTGTCCTTATGCAGGGGGATGTATCATGCTCCAGTGATGTGGCGCGTATTTACCAGTCCGTGAAGGAGCAGTGGGGACATATAGATGTACTGGTCAACAATGCAGGTATCACCAGAGATGCTCTTTTGATACGGATGAAGGAAGAGGATTGGAACACAGTTATCCGTACAAATTTGACAGGAGCATTTCTTATGCTTCAGGGGGCATCAGTGCTGATGATGAAACAGCGGCACGGGTGTATTGTTAATATTACCTCGGTGGTAGGACTGACGGGCAATGTGGGACAGGTAAATTATGCAGCGGCCAAGGCGGGTCTGATTGGTATGACTAAAACTGCTGCCAAAGAACTGGCTGGGCGGGGGATCCGTGTAAATGCAGTGGCTCCTGGATTTATCCAGACATCTATGACACAGGCAATTCCTGATAAAATTCGTGAGGGCATGATTTCCTCCATCCCGATGAAACATATGGGAACACCGGAAAATGTAGCGGATGCAGTGTGCTTCCTTGTATCAGAACAGGCGTCCTACATTACGGGACAGGTTTTGCAAGTAGACGGCGGAATGGTTATGTAATATAATCAATGATGTGTAATATTCCATGAAAGGGGGTGAAATCGATGAGCACATTTGATAGAGTGAAAAAAATCGTTGTGGATCAGCTGGGAGCCAATGAAGCTGATGTACAGATAGATTCCACGTTCATTGACGACCTCGGTGCAGATTCTTTGGATATCGTAGAGCTGATTATGGCATTTGAAGAAGAATTTGAAATTGAAATTCCCGATGATGCGGCAGAAAAAATTAAGACTGTCCGTGACGCTGTGGACTATATTGATAAGCAGATTCAGTAATGGAAATGATGCCGGGGAACAGACAGTTTCCCCGGCTCAACCATCATTTATGAGAAAATATGAAAAAAGCGGATAGGGTGTTCTGCCCGTTTTTTTGAGGTTTCCTCAGGAATACTGCGGCGTGTTGATCCAGACTGCCCATAGAGGCTTCTATATTTAGAGTGAGGTGCGGTGATCATGAAAAGAAGAGTTGTTATCACAGGAATTGGTGTTGTTTCTCCTGTTGGAATAGGGACACAGGTTTTTTGGGATAATCTTTTAAAGGGAAAATCCGGTATAGGACCGATTACACAATTTGATGCATCGGACTTTCCCGTAAAAATTGCGGGTGAAGTCAAGGACTTTGATCCTATGGTATTTATTAAGGATAAAAAGTCTATACGCCATATGGATAGAAATGCACAGTTTGCCCTGTCGGCAGCTATCATGGCGGCAGATGATGCACAATTGGATATGTCAAAGGAAAACCATGAACGGGCAGGGGTGATTCTCGGTACCGGAATAGGCGGTGTGGCGACCATGGAAGATACCGTTCTCCGGATTGAAAAGAGAGGGCCTTCCAAGGTGAATCCCTTCGCCGTTCCCATGATGATTGCCAATATGGCATCAGGACAGGTATCTATCCATTTTGAATTGATGGGACCTGTTCTTACGGATGTTACGGCCTGCGCATCAGGGAATAATGCCATCGGACTTTCCCTGCGTATGATTCAGTACGGCGATGCAGATGTCATGTTTGCAGGAGGCACGGAAGCGGCTGTGACAAAAGCGCCCATGGCTGGCTTTGCGGCCATGAAGGCCATGTCCACAAGGGACTGCCCTCCGGAAGAAGCATCCTGTCCGTTTGACAGCCGGAGAGACGGTTTCGTTTTGGGGGAAGGCAGTATTGTCCTGATTCTGGAAGAAATGGAGCATGCTGTTAAACGGGGCGCGCATATTTATGCGGAAGTATGCGGATACGGCACCAATGGGGATGCATATCATGTTACAGCACCCAGACCCGGCGGCACACAGCAGCTTCGCTGCATGGAGATTGCCCTTCAGGATGCGGAAATGAAGCCGGAAGATATTGATTATATTAATGCCCATGGAACGTCCACAGAATTAAATGATGTCTGTGAGACCCATGCCATTAAAGAACTCTTGGGCAAGCATGCTTATGAAATTCCGGTCAGCTCAACCAAGTCCATGACAGGCCATCTTTTGGGTGCAGCCGGCGCTGTAGGCGTAGCGGTATGCGCACTTTCCATTGAACATAATCAGGTGCATCCCACTATTAATTTGAAGCAGCCTGATCCCGAATGCGACCTTGACTATGTCAAGGAGGGCGGACGTCATGCTGAAGTCAATGCAGCCATGTCGAACTCTTTTGGATTTGGAGGTCATAACGCCGTGATTGTGCTGCGGCGCTTTGAGTCATGAGTCATTTTGAAAACCGTCGGAAATTCCGTCTGGATCAGGTAAGAAAGTTTGCAGAGGACAATCATATTCCGGTTCAGAATATAGAATTGCTGAATACAGCCCTGACGCATACATCTTATGCCAATGAACATAAAAATGAAGTGATTCATGATAATGAACGCCTGGAATTTTTAGGGGATGCGGTGCTTGATTTAGTGATTGGAGAATATCTTTTTCTCCGTTTTCCCACATGGCCTGAAGGGGAATTGACACGTGCAAAAGCAAGTGCTGTATGTAAAACAGCCTGTGCAGAATGTGCTGCCAAATTTCATATGGGTGATTATATGCGTCTTGGAAAAGGCGAAGAAATGACAGGCGGACGGCAGAGGATATCTATCCTAGGCGATGGTTTTGAAGCAGTTATTGGAGCTATTTATCTGGACAATAATTACGATGTGGTTTCCCGGTTTATTTTAAGTCATCTGAAAAAATTTCTTGATTTGATTGACCGCGGTGATTATGATCATGATTATAAATCTGATCTTCAGGAACTGGTTCAAAAGCATGGTGAAGCTTCTATTCATTATGAAGTTACCCGGGATGAAGGTCCTGATCACGATAAAACCATATGGATTGAAATTAAAATCAATGAGATTCCTATGGGGCAGGGATGCGGAAAGAGTAAGAAAGACGCAGCGCAGCAGGCGGCACGGGAAGCTATTGAAAAAATTCAAAACGGAACGGAGTTTTAGTTAAAAAGAGAACCGGACGGTTCTCTTTTTAACTGCACAGAAAAGAGGGGTGATTGACGCATTTTAGGAAAAAGAGTATTCTTTATCAAGAAAAGTACATGTGTATAGAGGAGAACAATCTTGAATAACCCCGATAAAGAAAGTAAAATCAAAAAATTTAAGGCCCTGGGCATTGAAAGCAAAGATATTTTTCGTGAAATTATGCGGGCAAGAAAATTGGATTATATTCTTTTTCAGGACCCGGTCAACCGTCAGTTTGGAATTACGGCAGATATCCTTTACAATGGAATGAAAAAATTAACCAGTGCTGAACTTGGTGTCTTTCCGGGCAATGCAGAACAGTTTGAAAAGGTATATATACTGGCGCTTTCTTCAGATCCTCTGGATTTTATAGATGTTAAGACGGAGCCGTTTTCCCAGGACATGACAGCGCTTCTTGGAAAAATGATTGGCAAAGCTGAAAAATCTGGGAAAACTGTCCTGTTTGCGGGGGCAGATTGTTATGTGCATGAAATTCCCCGTATTTTTCAGGCACTTCCCAATGACCGTGTAGCCATGATGGTTTCTGAACCTGTGTGGAAGCAAAAACTGTCTTTCTTATATCCCAGGGGACGGTTTATGACAGAAGAAGAAATGCTGAGAGATAAAACTAATTATGATTATATTTTTTATTTTGCAGGGGAGTCAGTGTCTTTGGGAACGCTGGCGAGAAAATGCCGTATGATGGAATTATGGCGGCGCATGTCAGAAAGAATGACGGCGCAGGGATGCATGGATGCTGTGCTTCCTCAGGTCTTGATGAATTATCCGGGGAAAAAAATTGACACTATCCGCCGTGCGGTGGCAGAGAAATATGTATTGTCTTCTTATTACCGAATGGTACTGGAAGATGGGGAAAATTATGTGCTTCTTACAACGGAAACTTCGGAGCCAGAGGGACAAGTCATTTTTGGTGATATTTCATTTGAAGACGGGCGGATGATGCAGGAAAAAAAGGAGAAAACACCGAGAAAAAATATTGCGGTTACAGGAACATGGGATTATGATTTCTGGGTGTATACGGAATCGGATTTTTTAAAGTCTCTTTTTCTTTCAGGGAAACTTGATATGTCTTTCTGCATTGGGGAAGTATTTGAATTGTGCAGAACCGGAAAATATATATCTCCAAGGCATTGCAGAACGGTATCTATAGGAGATCTGGATGGGGCTGGAATTAGGCAGAACAGCGGGGA